>ERZ1034411.300-NODE-300-length-11469-cov-2.641931_pt1 | contig 11469 bp, 8 predicted proteins | sample MGYA00520583_ERZ1034411 | MGnify/ENA primary metagenome ERZ1034411 (study PRJEB33736, sample SAMEA104288481) | Azolla microphylla | place: Ecuador | collected 1982 | study: EMG produced TPA metagenomics assembly of the PRJEB19522 data set (Is there foul play in the...
CGGCAGCTTCCAGCCCGACCGCATCCGCCTGTTCTCCGAGAGCACGCGCGAGACCGAGACGGCGAAGGAGGCGAGGCAGCGCCGCTACGAGGGCGGCGAGCTGGACAGCCCTTCGCGCAACGTCGCGCGCTTCGTCAAGCAGGTGGCCGAGCCGTGGATTCCGCACTGGCGCGTCGACCTGGTCTACCGCGCCGACCGCTTCGGCCGCGGCAGCGACCACGAAGCCTTCTATGCCCTGGGCGACCCGGCGGTGTGCTTCCGTGAGAGCGCCGAGGATTACCGCCACCAGCACCAGGACCTGCGCACCGAGGACGGCGTGGTCTATGGCGACACCATCGACCATGTCGACTTCGACTACCTGGCGCGCGTCACCGCCACCAACGCCGTCGCCGCCGCCGCCATGGCCTGGGCGCCGGCGCCGCCGCAGGCGCTGAAGATCGCCGGCGCGGTGACGCCGGATACCACCCTGAGCTGGCAGGCGCAGGCGGCGCCGGTGGCCGGCTACCGCGTCTACTGGCGCGACACCGCGGAGTCGGCCTGGAGCCATTCGCGCTGGGTCGGCAGCGTCGCCGAGGCCAGGCTCGAGGGCGTGGTCATCGACGACTGGAGCTTCGGCGTGGCGGCGGTGTCGGCGGACGGCTACGAAAGCCCGGTGGAGGCGCCGGGACCGGTGGGGGCGTTCCGCCGCGTGATCGAGCCTGAGAAACCGCCCAAGCCGTAGGGCGGCGTGTTGGCCGCCGGGGTTTCACATCACGGCGTCGGCGGCCGCAGGCCGCCCTACGTCAATCGCCGGTCTTGGGCGCCGGCGGCGGCTTCTTCACCGGCACCTTCGCCGGGTCGGTGTGCAGCAGCTGCGAGCCCTTGCTCCAGCCCGACTCCATCACCACCTGCAGGGCCGCCTGGGCGCGCTCCAGCGATTCGTCGATGGCACGGGCGTCGGCCTGGCTGGGACGGCCCAGCACGTAGTCCAGCACCAGGTCCTTGTTGCCCGGATGGCCGATGCCGATGCGCAGGCGCGCATAGTTCTCGCCCAGGTGCTGGTGCAGGCTGCGCAGGCCGTTATGGCCGCCGTGGCCGCCGCCGCGCTTGAGGCGGGCGGTGCCGGCCGGCAGGTCCAACTCGTCATGGGCGACGAGGATTTCCTCTGGCGCGAACTTGTAGAACGCCGCCAGCGCCTGCGCCGCCTGGCCGCTGCGGTTCATGTAGGTGGCGGGCTTGAGCAGCAGCAGGTCGGCGCCGCCGAGGCGCACCTTGGCCATGGCGCCCTGGAACTTGCTCTCGACGCGGAACTGCGCGCGGCCGGCGTCGGCCAGGCGGTCGACGAACCAGAAGCCGGCGTTGTGGCGCGTGTACTCGTATTCGGCGCCGGGATTGCCGAGGCCGACGATGGCACGCAGGGCAGGTTCCGCCATGACTGCTCCTCAAACGAAAAGCCCCGCCCGAACAGTGCTGGCCGGGCGGGGCGGATGCTGCGGACCGCGGGAGCGCAGGGCGCTCCGGGCGCAGGCTTACTTCTTCTTCTCGTCCTTCTTCGGCTCGGCGGCCTTGGCGTCCGGCGCCTTCTGCGCCGTGGCCGGCACTTCGGCGGAGGCCTCGGCCGGGGCGGCTTCCACTTCCACGGCGGCGCGCGGCAGGTGGATGGCGGCGACGGAGACGTCATTGCCGTGCTTGAGCTCGACCAGGGCGACGTTCTCCGGCAGCTTCAGCTGCGACAGGTGCACGGCGTCGTTGACGTTGAGCTGCGACAGGTCGACCTCGATGTACTCCGGCAGATCCTTCGGCAGGCACTCGACTTCGACCTGGATGATGTGGTGCTCGACCACGCCCTTGCCGGTCTTCACGCCCGGAGCGACGTCGCCGCCCTTGAAGTGCAGCGGCACCTGCATGCGCAGCAGCTGGTCGGCCAGCACGCGCTGCAGGTCCATGTGCATGATGTCGTTGCGCACCGGGTGGCGGTGCAGGTCCTTCAGCACGGCCTGCTCGGTGGCGCCGCCGATGTTGACGGTCAGGATGTGCGAGTAGAACGCCTCGGTCTTGAGGTGCTTGGTCAGCTCGTTGTGGTCGACCGTGATCGACTGCGGCTCGCTCTTGCCACCGTAGATGATGGCGGGCACCTTGCCCGAATGACGCAGGCGGCGGCTCGCACCCTTACCTTGCGCCGTACGGACTTCGGCGTTGACGACGAATGATTCTTTCATGGGATCTCTCGAAAAATGATGTGCAACGGAAACGCCGCGCCCGCGACCAGGCGCAGCGGGTCGCGAATTTTAGCGGAAAGTGTCCCAAAAAGCTCAAAAAGCTATTTCGCGCAAAGACGCGAAGACGCGAAGGAAACGCAAAGAACAGCCAAAGAAATTAAAAAAACTTTTAATAAACAAATAGTTGCTGCTTTTCTTTGCGTTTCCTTCGCGTCTTCGCGTCTTTGCGCGAGATTGCTTTGGCCGTTGCAAGAGGAGGCGGCTCAATCGATATACAGCGAGCTGACCGATTCCTCCGCGCTGACGCGGCGGATGGTTTCGGCCAGCAGGCCGGCGATGGACAGCTGGCGGATCTTCGGGCATGCCGCCGCGGCCTCGCTCAGCGGGATGGTGTCGGTCACCACCAGGCCGTCGAGCTTGGAATTGGTGATGTTGCTGATCGCCGCGCCGGACAGCACCGGGTGGGTGACGTAGGCGTAGACCTTGAGCGCGCCGCGCTCCTTCAGCGCCGCCGCCGCCTTGCCCAGGGTGCCGGCGGTGTCGACGAGGTCGTCGACCATGATGCAGGTGCGGTTCTCGACGTCGCCGATGATGTTCATCACCTGCGCCTCGTTGGCGCGCGGGCGGCGCTTGTCGATGATCGCCAGGTCCGCCTCGTCGAGTTGCTTGGCCAGGGCGCGGGCGCGCACTACGCCGCCGACGTCCGGCGAGACCACGATCAGGTTCTCATATTTCTGGCGCCAGATGTCGCCCAGCAACACCGGGCTGGCGTAGACGTTGTCCACCGGGATGTCGAAGAAGCCCTGGATTTGGTCGGCGTGCAGGTCCACGGTGAGCACGCGGTTGGCGCCGCATTCTCCGAGCATGTCCGCCACCACCTTGGCCGAGATCGGCACGCGCGCCGAGCGCGGGCGGCGGTCCTGGCGGGCGTAGCCGAAGTAGGGCACCACCGCGGTGATGCGGCCGGCGCTGGCGCGCTTGAGCGCGTCCAGCATCATCAGCAGCTCCATCACGTGCTCGTTGGTCGGCGCGCAGGTCGGCTGCACGATGAACACGTCCTTGCCGCGCACGTTCTCCAGGATCTCGATCTGCACCTCGCCATCGGAGAAGCGGCCCACCACCGCCTTGCCCAGCGGCACGCGCAGATAGTTGGCGATGTCCTGGGCCAGCGCCTTGTTGGCGTTGCCGGTGAACAGCATCAGCTGCGAGGTGGCATCGCTCACCAGCGGCAGGGGAGAGGAGCGAGTGTCCATGGGCATGGTGGAAGGCGTCCCGGTAGTAGCGTGTTGCGGTTGCCGCGGGGTGAGCGCGTATCGGTCAATCGAAACTCAAAACTCGAAACTATCGTCATACCGGCGAAAGCCGGTATCCAGGGCGGAGACGGTGCAGCTTCTCCCACCTGCAACGATCTAAAACCTAAACCTATGCTGAGTGTGTTCCTGGGCCCCGGCTTTCGCCGGGGCATTTGATTTTCTAAGCACGCAAGAAACGCGTGCTAAGAAAATCAAATGGCTGGGGCGGATGGATTCGAACCACCGAATGGCGGGATCAAAACCCGCTGCCTTACCACTTGGCGACGCCCCAAGGCTCGCGCATCAGCGCGCAATTATATCGCGATGGCGTGTCGCTTTGAGCGGGAAGTGTGGAACAAATTGCCCAGGGGGCGGGCCGGCGGCTTCAGCGCAGCGAGGTCCAGCTGTCGATCACCACGCGGAAGCCGCGCTGGCCGTCGCTGATGGTGAACTTGCGCGGCAGGTCGAGCAGGGTGGCCGGCTGGTATTCCAGGTAGCTCAGCTCCCAGCCGCCCTGCTTCAGCGACAGCACGCGGCCACTCTCGTCCAGCTTCACCGCCGGCGGCTGCTCGCTCGGCGCCGGCAGGCCCAGCACCCAGTAGCGCAGCGGCCCCACCGGCACGCTCCAGCCGAACTGCTCCTGCATCAGCGCTTCGGGCTGCTGCGTGTGGTAGGTGCCGTTCTTGTTGTGGATTTCCATCTCGTCGGGGTTGCCGCTGATGGCCACCGCGCCGACGCCGAGGGGGCCGTAGAAGCGCGCCTGGAACTCGCTGCCGTTCTGCGTCCAGGTGAGGTCGCCGCTGAAGCTGACCAGGCCGGTCTCGGCCATGCGGCCCTGCAGCGCGAACACGCGGATCTGCTGCAGCACCGCCTGGCGCGACTGCCACAGCCGCTCGGCCTGCGCGCTGTTGTTGCCTTCGGGCCGGGTATCCTGGAAGCAGGCGCTGAGCGTCAGCGCCAGGGCGCCGGCGATGGTGGCGCGCAGCAGGCGCGCGCCGCCGGTCATGGAGTCAGGCGCTTGATGGCGTCGCGCAGCTGGGCGTTGTCCGGGTCGTTCTTGGCGGCCTGGAGCAGCAGGCTGTGGGCCTGGTCCTTCTCGCCCAGCGCCCACATCACCTCGCCCAGATGGGTGGCGACCTCGGCGTCGGGGAAGGCGGCGTAGGCCTTCTGCAGCAGCGGCAGCGCGTCCTGCGGGCGGCCCTGGCGGAAGCGCAGCCAGCCCAGGCTGTCGATCACCGCCGGGTCGTCGGGGGTCAGCTGCAGGGCCTTGTTGACCAGCTTGTCCGCCTCGTCGAAGCGCTGCGTGTGCACCGTCAGGGTGTAGCCCAGGGCGTTGAGGGCGCGGGCGTCGTCCGGGGTCTTGTCGAGGATGCTACGCAGGTCGGCCTCGGAATCGGCGACGCGGTCCATCTTCTCGTACACCAGCGAGCGCGAGTACAGCAGGTCGGCGTCGTCCGGCGTCTCCTTGAGGGCGTCGCCGTACAGCTTCAGCGCCTGGTCGTAGGCGCCGGCCTCGAGCAGGATCTCGCCTTCGGCGAGCAGGAAGCGGTCGGCCAGCGGCGGGAACTGCTCGCGCAGCGACTCGAGGATGTCGATGCCGTCCTCCAGCTTGCCGAGCTTGGACATCATCGAGGCGCGGCGCACCGCCGCATCCAGCGCCTGCTGGCCGCTGGTGACCTTCTCGTAGTAGCCCAGCGCCTGCTTGTACTGGCGGCGCTGCTCGGCGACGCGGCCGAGGAAGTAGTCGGCGTCGCCGCGGCGCTCCGGCTTCTTCGCCGCGGCCTGGAAGTGCCCTTCAGCCTCGTCCAGGCGGTGCTGGTCCAGCGCCAGCAGGCCGAGGGTGAAATGGGCGTCGATATTGGCCGGGTCGTCCTTGAGCAGCTTCTCCAGCACTTCCTGGGCATGGGCCTGCTGGTTGGACTCGATCAACAGGCGGGCATAGCCGAGGCGCACCTCGTTGGCATCGCTGTTGTTCTTCAGCACCTCGCCCATGACCTGGTCGGCGCCGGCGACATCGCCCTTCTTCACCAGGGCGCCGACCAGCAGCAACGAGGCCTCCTTGGAGTCGGGCTTGAGCTTCAGCGCCTCTCGCGCGGCGTGCTCGGTCACCTCCGGCTTGTTGTAGCGCAGCGCCAGCAGGCCCTGCGCCTGCCAGGCGGCGGCTTCCTTGGGGTACTTCGCCACCAGCCGGTCCATCAGCGCCATGGCGTCGTCGGCGTGGCCGGGCTCCTGCTCCAGTAGCAGGGCGACGTGGTGGAAGCCCTCGTCGAGGCCGCCGGGGTGGTCGCGCACGATCGAGGCGCACTGCTCGTAGGCCTCGTCGAGCTGGCCGGCGCGCAGCGCCAGCCGAGTCACCACCTCGCGCGCGTCGAGGCTGGTCGGCTCGATCGACTGCCAGCGCTTGGCCGCCTTCAGCGCCAGGGCGTCGTCCTGGGCGGTGAGGGCCTGCTGCGTGGCGCGGGCGGCGAGCTGGGCGCTCGGCGCGTAGTCCAGGGCCTTGAGGAATTCCTGCGCCGCCTGCTCCGGCTGCTGCCGGCCGGCCGCCATTTCGCCGGCCATGACGTGGAACTGCGCTTCCTCGCTCTGGCTGCCGTCGGCCTTGGGCGCCACCGGTTGGTCGGTGGGAGCGTCGGTGGTACTGCCGGCGGCCGGCTGCTGCGGCGCCGCGCCGGGCGGGGCGGTTTCTTTCGGCTGGGCCAGGGCGCAGCCGCTCAGCAGGGCCAGGGACAGGCTCAGGGACAGGCGCATCGGAACAGTCAGCGGGTGCACGTTTTGCGGCCCAAGGTGATTGGCACCCGTCATTGTACCCCCTCGGCTGCGTTTCCAGCTTGTTTCCACACCGTTATTCCCGGAAAATCCAACCTAGCCATGGCCCTTCTCACGCTCGGTCTCAGCCATCACAGCGCCTCCCTCGAGGCGCGCGAGCGGCTGGCTTTCACCGACGCCGAGATTCCCGCCGCCCTGACCCGCCTGCGCGCCCTGCCGGGCGTGGAGGAAGCGGCGATCCTCTCCACCTGCAACCGCACCGAGATCTTCGCCGTTGCGGCGCCGGAGGAGGAAGGCCGCCTGGTCGACTGGTGGCGGCGCGAGCGCCAAGCCGCCCCCGGCGCGGTGGAGTCCAGCCTGTTCCTGCTGCGCGACCAGAGCAGCGTGCTGCACAGCCTGCGCGTCGCCTCCGGCCTGGATTCGATGGTGGTGGGCGAGCCGCAGATCCTCGGCCAGATGAAGCAGGCCTACGCCAAGGCGCGCGAGGTCAATACCCTCGGCCCGGTGCTGTCGCGCCTGTTCCAGCACACCTTCGCCGTGGCCAAGCTGGTGCGCAGTCGCACCCAGATCGGCGCGCACCCGGTCAGCATCGCTTACGCCGCGGTGCAGCTGGCGCAGCACATCTTCGCCGACCTCGGCAGCCAGACCGCGCTGCTGGTTGGCGCCGGCGAGACGGTGCAGTTGCTGGCGCGCCACCTCAAGACCAAGGGCGTGGGCCGCATCATCGTCGCCAACCGCAGCCTGGAGAAGGCGCAGACGCTGGCCGCCTCGCTGCAGGGCTACGCCATCGGCCTCAACGACCTGCCGCTGCACCTGGCCGAGGCCGACCTGGTCATCTCCGGCACCGCCAGCCGCGGCTACATGCTGACGCGCGAGCTGGTGGCCGGCGCCATCGGCCGCCGCCGCCGCAAGCCGATGCTGATGATCGACCTGGCGGTGCCGCGCGACTTCGAGCCGGCCATCGCCAAGCTGGAAGACATCTACCTGTATTCGCTCGACGACCTGCGCGCGGTGATCGCCGAGAACCTCAAGGTGCGCGAGGCGGCGGCGCAGCAGGCCGAGGTGCTGGTGGAGGACTACGCCCGCGACTTCGAGAAATGGCTGGAGAGCCGCGACGCCGGCGCCACCATCCGTCGCCTGCGCGCGCGGGCGCGGCTGAGCCGCGACGAGGTGCTGGCCAAGGCGCAGCGCAAGCTGGCCAACGGCGAGGCGCCGGAGGCGGTGATGGCCTTCGTCGCCGACACCCTGGCCAACAAGCTGCTGCACGCTCCCAGCGAACGCCTGCGCAACGCCGGCGCGGTGGAGCAGGCGATGCTGCTCGGCGCGGCGCACAAGCTGTTCGACCTGCCCGAGGAATAGCGGCGCTCCCTGCCGCCGTACGCCGCCGCTGGCGGCGCCCGCCTGCCGCCGCCTGAATTTGCCGTTCGCCAATGAAACCCGCCCTGCTGCAAAAACTCGAGAAGATGGCCGAGCGCCGTGAGGAAGTCGCGCGCGAACTGTCCTCGCCCGAAGCCGCCGCCGACAGCGACAGGTTCCGCCGCCTGTCGCAGGAATACGCCCAGCTCGGCCCGCTGACCGAGACCTTCGGCGCCTACCGCGCGGCGGAGAAGGAGATCGCCGAGCTGGAGTCGCTGCGCGGCGACCCGGAGCTGAAGGCCGAGGCCGAGGCCGAGCTGCCGCAGGTGCAAGCGCGCCACCAGAAGCTGGAGGGCGAGCTGCAGGCCTTCCTGGTGCCCAAGGACCCGCTCGACGGCAACAACGTGTTCCTCGAAATCCGCGCCGGCACCGGCGGCGACGAGGCGGCGATCTTCGCCGGCGACCTGTTCCGCATGTACTCGCGCTACGCCGAGACGCAGGGCTGGCAGGTCGAGGTGCTGTCGGAGAGCGAGGGCGAGCACGGCGGCTACAAGGAGATCATCTCGCGCATCGCCGGCTTCGGCGCCTATTCGCGGCTCAAGTTCGAATCCGGCGCGCACCGCGTGCAGCGCGTGCCCGAGACCGAGGCACAAGGGCGCATCCACACCTCCGCCGCCACCGTGGCAGTGCTGCCGGAGGTGGAGGCGACGCAGGCCATCGAGATCAACCCGGCCGACCTGAAAGTCGACACCTACCGCGCCAGCGGCGCCGGCGGCCAGCACGTCAACAAGACCGAGTCGGCGATCCGCATCACCCACGTGCCGTCCGGCATCGTCGTCGCCTGCCAGACCGAGCGCTCGCAGCACAAGAACCGCGACCGCGCCATGAAGATGCTGCGCGCCAAGCTATACGAGCAGGAGATGCTCAAGCGCACGGCGGAGAAGCAGAAGCTGGAGGACTCCAAGAGCGATATCGAGTGGGGCCACCAGATCCGCTCCTACGTGCTCGACCAGTCGCGCATCAAGGACCTGCGCACCGGCGTGGAAATCGCCGACACGCAGAAGGTCCTCAACGGGCACCTCGACCCGTTCATCGAGGCCAGTTTGAAGCAGGGACTATAAGCAGTGACCGACGAGCAACAGCCGCCGCAGGACGAGAACTACGTCATTGCCCATCGCCGCGAGAAGCTCGAAAAGCTGCACGCGGCCGGGCAGGCCTTCCCCAACACCTTCCGCCGCGACACCCTGGCCGCCTTCCTCAACGGCGCCTACGGCGAGCGCGACGCCGCTTCGCTGGAAGGCGAGACGCGCCAGTTCCGCCTCGCCGGCCGCCTGCTGGCCAAGCGGGTGATGGGCAAGGCCAGCTTCGCCCAGCTGCAGGACATGTCCGGCCGCATCCAGCTGTTCGTGCAGCAGGCGGCGGTGGGCGAGGGCAAGTACGCCGAGTTCAAGACCTGGGACGTGGGCGACATCGTCGGCGCCGTCGGCACCGTGTTCCGCACCAAGACCGGCGAGCTGTCGCTGAAGGTTTCCAGCCTGGAACTGCTGGTCAAGAGCATCCGTCCGCTGCCCGAAAAGTGGGCGGGCCTGACCGATACCGAGACCCGCTACCGCCAGCGCTATGTCGACCTGATCATCAACCCGGACGTGAAGCGGGTCTTCGAGGTGCGCGCCGGCGTCGTCAAGTTTATCCGGCAATTTCTTGATTCTGTGGGTTTTGTAGAAGTCGAAACGCCGATGCTGCAGCCCCTTGCGGGCGGCGCCACGGCGCGGCCCTTCGTCACGCACCATAATGCGCTGGATCGCGACCTGTTTTTGCGCATTGCACCAGAACTGTACTTGAAGCGCCTGGTTGTGGGTGGCTTCGAGCGGGTCTACGAGATCAACCGCAACTTCCGCAACGAAGGGCTCTCGACCCGCCACAACCCCGAGTTCACCATGCTGGAGTTCTACCAGGCCTACGCCGATTACCGCGACGCCATGGACCTGGTCGAGACCCTGCTGCGCGACGCCGCCCTGGCGGTGCTGGGCACCACCGCCATCAAGTATCAGGGACAGGATTTCGACCTGGGCCGGCCGTTCGCCCGCCTGAGCATGGCCGAGGCGGTGGCGGCGGAGAACCCGGACCTGGACCGCGGCCGCCTGCGCGACCGCGATTACCTGGCCGGCTACTGCAAGGCCAAGGGTATCCCGGTGACGCCCGCCATGGGCACCGGCAAGCTGCTGACCGAGCTGTTCGAGAAGACGGTGGAGGGCAAGCTGTCGCAGCCCACCTTCATCACCGAATACCCCACCGAGGTGTCGCCGCTGGCGCGGAGCAATGACGCCGACCCGGAAGTCACCGACCGCTTCGAGTTCTTCGTCGGCGGCCGCGAGGTCGCCAACGGCTTCTCCGAGCTGAACGACCCGGACGACCAGGCGGCGCGCTTCAAGGCCCAGGTGGCGGCCAAGGACGCCGGCGACGACGAGGCCATGCTGTACGACGCCGACTACATCCGCGCGCTGGAATACGGCCTGCCGCCGACCGCCGGCGTCGGCATCGGCATCGACCGCCTGGTGATGTTCCTCACCGACTCGCCGTCGATCCGCGACGTGCTGCTGTTCCCGCAGATGCGGCCCGAGGCCTAGAAGCAGGAAGGGTTTTGCCGGCTTCCCGGTAGTTCTTGCCGTCATCGTTGGCCCGGTCCGCCCGCATGAGCGGGCCGCGCCAGGCGCGAGGCCGGAACTGAACCGGCTCCTCGCGCGTGATTGGCAGTCGCGCCAAGCGACTGCCAGATCCACGCATCGATGTTCTCTTCGCGCGGCGTCACATGACCGTCTGTCGCTTGATGTGTTACGTACTGTTGACGGCGCGCTGCATCGGTGGGAACTTTATGTCCCAGCTACTGCCTTAACCTCGACGGTAAAGGCATCGAACAAAAGCACAACGGCGAAGGCTGCGGTCACTGCCACCGCATGCTTCCGTAGCTGGCTCTTTAGCGTGATCCCACCACACCTCAAAGCCTTTCGGCGCTCGTGCCGGAACGTTTTCGCGTGTGCGCGTTCTTTGCAATGGATTTGCGTAGCGATGTGGCGGCCTGCCGCCATCAAGCCCGCGCCTTCGCCGTATCAGCGGCGGGCGCTCAAGCAGTCGCACGTTCTTTAACGAAGCAAGGCTGGAACCTTCCGGGATCGCGGCGGCGGCATCGCCTGCGTCGACACTCAATCAGACATCCCTCTGCTGCGGCTTGAACAGGCTGCGGCTGGCGGCTGCCTGTCGATCGGCGATGACGAAGCGGCACTGCCCAGTATCACCCGGCGCTTTCCGTTCGTCGGCGCGGAGCCACCGCGCAATAGGGTCTTTCCTAATGCCATACGTCTCAAGGAAAGATGGCCGAACCGTTCAGCGTGCAGCAAGCGCCTTCGGCGCATCACTGACGCCATGTGACGAATCGGCGGATGTCCAATCGTTACAGGAGACTTTCGCCGGCGCTGTGGTCAGAAGTGATGAGCGCGCAGGCAAGGTTGGCGGATGGTCCAGTTGTTGCACATTGGTCCTTGAGTCGGAATTTCGTCGCGCGGAGTAGGGCAACGAAAACTGCGAAAAGACAGGTTGCTCGCTCGGCGTCGGCGCACACAGACAAGTGGCTTGCCGGAGATCGAGATGGGCATATTTGAGAGCTTCAAGCAGCAGTACCTGCAATCCCGCGACGAGGAAATGTCGCTGGAGGACTATCTCGACCTGTGCAAGCGTGAGCCGATGGCCTACGCCTCGCCCGCCGAACGCATGCTCGCCGCCATCGGCGAGCCGGAGCAGGTCGACACCCGCAACGACCCGCGCCTGTCGCGCATCTTCTCCAACCGTGTCATCCGCCGCTA
>ERZ1034411.302-NODE-302-length-11422-cov-2.122372_pt1 | contig 11422 bp, 7 predicted proteins | sample MGYA00520583_ERZ1034411 | MGnify/ENA primary metagenome ERZ1034411 (study PRJEB33736, sample SAMEA104288481) | Azolla microphylla | place: Ecuador | collected 1982 | study: EMG produced TPA metagenomics assembly of the PRJEB19522 data set (Is there foul play in the...
TCGTGAACCGTGGCCACGCCATGACCCTGGAGTTCCTCACTGGCAGCAGCGGACGGACGTTTGATATTGGTGATGACGACAGGCATGACGGTTTCCTCGCATTTGCGCTAAGCTTTATTCCAGAGATTTCAATAAAATGGTTCCCGGAAACTGCGTGCGGTGGTATCTGTTTTTGTTATAGGAACCTACATGAATATCTTTCGTCTTCGCCGGCTGTGGGCGGCGCTGGCCGTCTATGAAACCGGCAGTGCGCTCAAGGCTGCCGCTCTCAGCCACACCTCGCAATCGGCGATCACCAGCGCCGTCGCGGGCTGCGAAGCAGACCTCGGTGTCGCCCTGTTCGAGCGCTCGTCGCGCGGCATGACCCCGACCCAGGCCGGCGCCGTCTGGTGCCCGCGCATCGCCGCCGCCGCCGACTATCTGAAAGAAGCAGAGGCGGCCTTGCAGCACTGGAAGCGGCGCTCGCCCATGCCGATCCGGAAACTGGTGACCGAAACTCAGCTACGCGCGCTTTCGTCCATCATCGAGACCGGCGGGTTCAGCCAGGCGGCCCGGCAGCTTGGCGTGTCGCAGCCCAGCGTCCACCGCGCCGCCCGCGAACTGGAAACCCTGTGCGGCGTCCCCTTGTGGCGGCGCGAGGGCTCCACTATCGAGCCGACCACCGAAGCTCGCACTTTGGCGCGCTTTGGCGACCTGTGTTTCAGCGAAATCGCCCTGGCCCACGAGGCCGTGCGCGAAATTCAGGGCATAATCGAAGGCACGTTACGTATCGGCGCCCTGCCGCTAGCCCGCTCGCAGTGGCTGCCCAAGGCGCTGGCGGCGACGCTTAGGGAATTCCCCGACGCCCGCGTAACCATACTCGACGGTCCCTATAACGAGCAGGTCACGGCTCTCCTCCACGGCCGCGTCGATTTCATTCTGGGCGCCTTGCGCAAGGTGTCACCAGAGAACGTTTCCCAGGAATGCGTGTTCGAAGACCCTGTTCTGATCCTGGTGCGCGCCGATCATCCGCTGGCGTCAGGCTTCGACAGCGTCACCGACAAGCTGACACCGAAACAGCTAGGTGACCTGTCATGGATACTGCCGCGTATCGGCACGCCTGGCCGCGCCAATTTCGAGGCCTTCATGGCCGCTAAGGGCCTGCCTTCGCCGCGCCGGGTTATCGACAGCTCATCGCTGGTAGCCACCCGTGAGCTTCTTCTGCGTACCGACCACGCCGCCATCCTCTCGGCTCAGCAGGTCGCCCTCGAAGTGGAAGCGAGTGTGCTGAAAATCATGGGACCGCCATTGACCGGCTCTGAACGAGATATAGGCATCAGTTGCCGGCACGGCTTCAAACCGACGTTGCTACACACCCATTTCTTGGAACACCTGCGTGTGGCAGGGCGCCGGCAGTAGCCAGAAGCGATCGGATTTCATAGTGTCGACCATCCTGGATATTCTTCTCGGCCCATCCCTTTTCCAAGCCAGGCGCCGAATGACAGAACCAGGCCAACGACAGCTCTCCCATCCCACCGCCATCAGCGCTATTGGCAGATCGAAGTCGTACACTCATATCCGACGTATCGTTATAAAAGCTGCCTACCACTCAACCTTTGCGGGCAGGAATTCGGCAAACAGATCGTCGTAATAGGGCTTTAGCTGGGCCAGGTCCGGTTTGGCATGACCTTTCGAGTACAGGTCGTACTTGTTGAATTTCAGCACCCATTCCAACATGGCGCGATCCTTGTCATTGCACAGGTGATCGTAAGCGCCATGCTTGTGCCACGGATAGAAGGAGTGGAAGCGCAGCATATAGAGCGCTTCATCCGGCAGATAAGGCTTCATCACCTCGGCAATATAGCCATCGTGGCCGAATGACATGTGTACAGCCTCAAGACCGCAATTGGGTTCGTAAATGCCATATTTGGTCTGGTATTCGGGTACGTTACGATCCGGATTTCCGGCGAAATATTCATGAAAGACAATGTGCTCCGACCAGGCGCAGCCCACCGGATATGTATCCCCAACCACGCCCCATTGCGGTTCACCCCACAGGCAAAGGCATTTACCCAGGTCGTGCAGAAATCCGGTCAGGATCATCCAGCGCGGCAGTCCGTCACGGCGCATGGCCTCCGAGGTTTGCAAAAGATGATCGGTCTGGGTCAGATCGGTATCCGGATCGCTTTCATCGACCAGCGCATTGAGAAATTCAGCGGCGTCCCATATCGACTTCTGCCCCCTTGTCAGGCCGAAATATTCGGCCTCCTTGCGCAGGACATAGTCAACCGTCATCTGTTCGTGATTATTGCGATAAAATTGAGCGACACCCGGCACGGCAGCCGCGTCATATTGACGAAATTCGTCCTCGCTCTTGCCTTCCTTATAGCGGCTGTCATCGGCAGCCTGTGCGGCGTTTGCATCCATAATTGCGTCTCCTCTGATCTTATGTGATCTTGTTTACGTTATCGCTTACGTATTTTATTTTCGCAAGATATCATTAGCCTCAAAATCTGCCTTGATACATTACCAATCTCACCTTGACACATTCTACGTAATGGGTAACGTTCCGTGGGCGCCCCAAACCTTCCCATAGAGAGAACGGACGGAGCCACAGGAAATGAGGAAGCTGATGAACGAACGGCAGACGACCAGGTCGTCCATAGTGCGCGCGGTATTCACCGATATTCAATTCTGGGTCCCCGTGCTGGTTCTGGCCTGCGGCATACTTCTCCTGGCGCTCATCCACTGAAACACCCCCCTGAATCCATATAAAAACCTGGGAAAGAAAGGACCGCCATCATGGCGTCTTCACAAAAGACGGCTGCGGCAGCGGCCAATCCTCAACACATGCTGGGCGTCTTATGCGGCCTGGCCGCCGGTGCCTGGCTGGGCGCGGCGGAAGCGCCGACCAAACTGGTCACGGCGGGTTTTTCGCCTTTCGCCATATCCCTGTGTATGGTGGCCGGCGTCTTCGCCGCACGCTGGACCTTCCCGACTCTGATGAAAGGCACAGACTTTGTCTTTTCGGACATCGCCAGCAAACCTCATCTTATCGTCTGGGCGCTTCTGGCGGGCGCCCTGTGGGCTGTCGCCAACACCCTGACCGTGTTCGCCATTCGTGATGTCGGCCTCGCTACGGCCTTTCCTTTGTGGAACACCAATTCCCTGATCGGGCTGTTATGGGGCTGCCTGCTGTTCCGTGAAATGCGGGGGGCAGGCGCGCGCACCACCAGCAAGGTGATATTCGGCACCCTGGCCATTATCGCCGCCGCCATTATGCTGGGCTTCAGCACGCTTCACGATCCGGGCGCGTCACCACACGCCGTGCGTGGCCTGGCTGCGGCCGCCGGCGCCAGCCTGATGTGGGGCACCATGTATGTGCCTTACCGCAAGGCCTATCTGAGCGGCATGAACCCGCTCTCCTTCGTCACCATCTTCACCTTCGGCGAGCTGGGCACCATGCTGGCCCTGACCTGGTTTTTCGATGGCGGCGCGCATTCCTCGGCCATGCAGCTTATTCATAGCCGTCAGGTACTGTTCTGGCTGTTCCTGGGTGGCTTTGTGTGGGTGATTGGCGATCTGTTTCAGCAATTCGCCACGAAATATCTCGGCATCAGCCGCGGCATTCCCCTGTCCAACACCAATCAGCTATGGGGACTGGCCTGGGGCGCGCTTGTGTTTGGAGAACTGGCCGGCGCCGATAAATTACATCTTGGCCTGGTCGCCGGTGGTTCGCTGCTTATGATCTTCGGGGCGCTGGCCATCAGCACGGCGTCGGCCGGCGCGAACGAGATGAGCCGCCGCGATGAAGCCTTGCAACGCGAGTGCGACCGCTATGGCCTTGATTACCAGGAAGCGCTGAAGGCGCAAAATGGCGGCGAGACCAAGGGGCCGCGCGCCCGGCGCTGGTGGGACTGGGTTATAGTGACGGCCGCCGTCGGCCTGTTCGCCTGGCTGGCCGCTGATGCGGTTGTCCCGCCTCTGGCTATGAATTGGGGCTGGGTTGCGGTCCTTTGCGCCATCCTGTTGGTGGCGCTGGCGGCAGGCTGCTGGGCACTGTGGACGCGCACGCGTTTCAGTTAGGCCGTCCTGGCGTCTGGACGCCGTTACCGAAGCGTGTGAATAGACTGAAAAACAGGTTCAACGCACTTTAAAAGTTCCCTCAATGGTGGTCAGGCTCAAAGACATAGCCCGCGATCTCGGCGTTTCGACAGTTACCGTCTCGAAGGTATTGCGTGGCCGGACCGACATCGGTCAGAAAACCCGCGAGCGCGTTCTGAAACGCATGAACGAGTTGAACTACCAGCCCAATATGCTGGCGCGCGCCCTGGCGGGTGGTCGTTCCTATGCGGTCGGGTTGGTGGTGCCGGACCTGGTCCATCCCTTCTTCGGCGAATTCGCCCGTTCACTGGCCGGAGCGCTGCGTTCGGAAGGTCTGGTTCTGGTCCTGGCATCTTCCGAAGAAGATCCGGATATCGAAGAACAGGAGATCCAGACCCTTCTGACGCGCGGCGTCGATGTCCTGCTGGTTGCCTCCTGCCGCCCGGCAACGCAGCCCCCAAAGGCTCTGACGGAAACCACCACGCCCGTTGTGCTCATTGACCGTCATTTTCCAAAACTGCCAATGGATTTCGTTGGCACCAATGACCTCATGGTGGGTGAACTCGCTGCGCGCCACCTGGCCGGCATCGGCCGCAAACGGATCGCCCATATTGGCGGGCGCGGCATCAGTCCGACGGCGGACCGCCTTAAAGGCTTCCAGCGCGCCCTGGCCGCCGCGGGTATCGAACTGCCCAAACCTTATGTGGTGACGCGTGATCGCTTTGAAGAAAGCGGCGATGCGACCGGCTACCATGCCATGCAGGAGTTGCTGTCTCTGCGCGAACCGCCGGATGCCGTCTTCTGCTACAATGATCTGTCAGCTATTGGCGCCATGGACGCGGCGATGCAGGCCGGTCTGCGCATTCCGCAGGATATCGCCTTCATAGGCTGCGGCAACCTGCGTTACGCCGATTATCTGCGTGTGCCTCTGACCTCCGTTGACCAGAGCAGTCACCGGCTCGGGGATATGGCGGCGAAACGCGTTCTCGATCTGAGCACAGGTGCCGGCGGTGCGCCGCAAACCCTTCGCCTGGAACCGCGGTTGATTGTCCGCAAATCAACCGTTGCCTGAATTGCTGTTCAAATTTTCAGGAAAATCTTCTTAGAACTGCAAGTCGTGAACTCTTGCGCCTCGATTATGGTGCTCATTTCGAAGCCGGTTGATATTATTAAGGAATAAGAGTCCGAAATTCGGCTGCTCCGCACTCGGTCTTTTTCCCGCAAAGGGGAATGGGAATGTAGGGGGATGCCCTGCTTCCGAGGGGGGTAAGATATCGCATGTCGTCAAGCGATGGCGAGCGGAAACGCACACGCACAAATTCCTGTCCGGTGTCATCACGCCAGAGTTCAAAAATCAGCGCACCGCCAGGCGGAGGATCATCGGCGGCAAAGCCCTTGGCCTGCCAGTGTAGCCCTAAGGCGCCGCCCACATAGGCAATATTGCCGTCATGACCGACCAGCAGCGTATAAGGACCGGCTGCCGGATTAAACAGGGCCGTCTCAATGTCTTTCAAAAGCGCGCCTGACGCATAGGTCGCCACGGCTTTCGGGCGGGCAATCAGCCGGAATTCTTCGGCGTGCAAAGCGGACAAGGCGGTAATCTGCCTTTCGTTCACCTTACCCCAGCCGACCTCAGTCATCGGGAAGCCATTGGCATATTCCAGCATGAGAATCTGCGACAGGCTGGAGGCGATCTTCAGGGCACCGCTCACCTTTGGATCGCGGCCACTGATATCAAGCACCGAGGGCATGTCGGTCAGGCTGCAAAGCTTATCGGCCTGACAACCCGGCTGGCTTTTCAGGTTCAGAATCTCACTCAAAAGCGCGTAATCGGCATGATGCGCTCTATCGATAGCGGCCATGCCGCCCGATGGCAGCGCCTCGTCCTTTAAGGCTTTCCGATCTAGTGGCGGCGATACCACATCCGCATTAAACGGTGAGAAACGCGCATCGGTATGGCTTTCGCCGGCATGTTCCACCTGAAGACCACAGCCTTTAAATGCCATGCCGGCATAGATCTCAGCCGTCCTTATTGTGCGCTGATCCGTATCCGCCACAATATGTACGGCGCCCGCCCGCGGGCAAGCCGGCCCCAGTAAGCCTGAATAAGTCAAGCGATCGAATTCGGCGATACGGGCAATGACCTGCTCACCATGAGGGGTCAGGCTGGCAGGCGGCACAGTCCAGACCGGCCAGGCCTGATCGGTGAGTTCTCTCGGCAGAGGCGGATTACTATTGGGCCGCTTTATGCCATGACGCATCAGGATGACCACCCTTTCGAGCGTCGGGCTTTTCTCCTTTGCGAACGCCGTTGAGTGCGGAAGGGCCGCCAGGCACAGGAAAAGGGTTGCGAATGTCAGGATGCGGGATGGGGTCATTGCGAACTGATAACAGTTGGGGGGCTGGTAAACTTATTTGCCCATGTGCCGGGCATTGGCGCCATATCGAGGTCAAGCGTGCCGCCTGAGACGATTTCCTCATGGGTGAGCCAGGCGCGGTCCAGGGCTTTGCCGTTCAGGCGCGCGGCGACCACATATATATTGTCGGCAGAATTGTTATGGGCACGGACGGTGAAACTCTTGCCACCTTCGAGATGGATGGTGCTGGCGTTGAACAGCGGGGAGCCGATATAGTAAAAGGGTTGTCCGGCATTGGGATACAGGCCGACGGCATTCCAGACAAACCATGACGACATAGCGCCGGCATCATCATTGCCGGGCAGGCCTGTACGTTTCAGACTATAGTTATCCGCCATGATCTGGCGGACTCGTTTTGCCGTCCTGTCCGGCCGACCGGCGTGAATATACAGATAGGGTGCCAGAATATCCGGCTCATTGCCTTGTGAATAGTGGCCGGTGTCGAACAGGCGATCAAGCCAGCCCGTAAAGGCTTCCGCACCGCCGACCTTGTTGATCAGGCCGGAGACATCGTGCGGCACATAGGTTGAGTACTGCTGACCGCTGCCCTCATAATAGGGCGCCTCCCACCAGGGCGTGGACTTGTCGGGATAGTCATAGGTGCAGCTATAGTTCTCAAGCCACGCGCCATCGGCATAGCGGGGATGGATGCAGCCCAACTTGTCGTCCCACAATTTTTTCCAGCCCTGTGACCGCGCCAGATAACGCGCCGCATCGTCATGTTTGCCAAGCTGGCTGGCCACCTCGGCTATGGCGAAGTCGTTATAGGCATATTCCAGAGTGCGCGAGGCCGAGCGGGGCTGGCTTAGGGATACATAGCCGAGTTTGAGATAATCCTTCAGAACCCGACCCTGAAGCAGCGGCTGATCGGATTCGACCTCCCCGTCGGTCTTCAGCGCAGCATAGGCCAGATCGTAGTCAAAGCCGCCCAGATCCTTGACGATAGCATCCGCCACCACCACGTCGCCGTTAGATCCGCCCTGGGTCATGCCATTGGCGCCGGCTATGCGGGCATCCGGCAGCCAGCCAGTGTGCTTATAGGTGTCCAGCAGGGAGCGGATCATGTCGCGCTGCCTTTGGGGCTCTATCAGGGTCAGCAAGGGATGCAGGGTCCGGAAGGTGTCCCACAGCGTGTAGAAATCTTCGTAATGTGGCTCTGAAGAGTCCCACCAGGCATTGTCGCCGCTCAGGTCGTGGGGCATGGTCTCGCTGTGATAAAGCGCCGTGTAGAAGATGCGCCTTTGCGCCTCCGTGCCGCCGTCCACGGTGATTTTTGACAGTGCCTGGTCCCAGAGCGCCTGACCGCGCAGGCGTACGGCGTCAAAATCCCAGCCCGGCGCCTCGGCGGCCAGATGCGCCCTCGCCTTGTCCGCGCTGATAAAAGACACCGCGACCTTCACCTGAACGACGGGGCTTTGGGCAATATCAAATCGCGCATAACCGCCCAATTTGTGGGCGAAGGCCTGGTCGATATCGTAATCGACCATGACGCTCTGTTTGTGAACTGGGCTCAGGCTTTGCGGAAGACCATCCAGACTGCCGGTGCCGGGATGTGCTTCAAAGCCTCCCTGGCTGGCTCTCCAGGCCCCCACCTCCTGGGACGGCCGGTCAAAGACGGCATAGAAATAAATCCTGTAAGGCGTCGGGTTCCAGGCGCCTTCGAAACTGGCCCAGCCGGACAGGGTATGGTCGTCAATAATATCGACATGGGAAGCGGTTGCCCGCTGGCCCTTTCCACCCATCTCTACAATAGAACTGACATTCAGAATAACATTGCCCGGCATAGACGCGCGCTCACCAGCCAGCTTTGGGAAGGTCAGGCGCATAAAACCGACCATGCGTGTGGCCGTCACTTCGGTCTTGATGGCCTCGTCTGGCGCGTTACCCAAAACAACACTGTAATAGCCAGGCGAGGCGACCTCATGGCTCTTGGCAAAGACCAGATGATTGGCGCGCAGCGGGCCAACGGTCGGCGATATCCGGAAATTACCATACTGACTGTCACCACCGGTGCCGCTGACATGGGTCAAACTCAGGCCCATGATCGGGCTGGCTGAGTCATATCCATTGGTATCGCCCCTGGTGGTATCCGGACTGAATGTGACGAAGCCGAAGGGTATCTGCGCGCCGGGCACGGTGTTGCCGCCGACGGTAGACCCGCCATCCACGCCTACGAAAGGATCGACGAGGGCGGACAGCCCCTGCGCCTGTGCGGCCGATCCGATGGTGTCAGCCAGGGCCGTCCCGGCAAGCGCGACGGTGAATAACGCCACGAGGGGCAGAATCTGAAACCGATACATGTGTGAATCCTTTTATCTCAGGGCGCATATCGCTGCGGCGCGCCGGCAAAGGTCAGTTCGATGCGATCCAGCACCACGCCCGGATCGAGGGCATAGATTTTCACCACATGGTTGCCACGCGACAGGGCGGCCTTGCCGGCCTCACCCAGCGCGGTATTGCTCAGCACATTGCGCTTCCAGGTATCGCTGCGGCCGACCGTCTTGAAATCGATGGTCTGGATGGGGCCATCATCGACCTGCACACCGACCTTGAGCCCCGTTTCCGGTGACAGCGGATGGGTCGGTAGCGCGATCACGGTCAGATCGGCCTCGCCGGCGCTTGTGGTAAAAACCTTATAACTGAGAGTCTTAGCATCCTGCGGCTGGCGATGACCCGGCAGGTCGAGACGTGAGCGCAAGACACGCCCCTGGCTGCCCAGTTCGCTTATCGCCTCCCAGTCTGACGAAGCCGCGGCGGCGGCCGGGATTGTCACCCGCCGCTCCACCTCCACGGCATCGACCGGCACGGACGGCCCGTCCACCACATCGACAGGGACGGAGAAGGTCTGGGCGCCGCAGGTGATCGCCATCTGGCCGGATTGTCCCAGCCCGTTCCAGTGGAAATGCAGGCGCGATTGCCAGCGCGACGCTTCATCGAGCGTCAGGTGTGTCGCGTCGATGCTGAGACCGGCGATCGGCGTGAGGGTCACAGGAACGTCCCTGGCCTCTCGGCTGTAGACCTCGATCACCTGATCGCCGGGCACGCCACGCACAAAGGTCAGGCGCGGAAAATCATGGGCATTGATCACCCGTCCGCCGGAAAAGGCCAGATCACAGCCGGTGCGGTCCGAGGCGGAATATTGCGGCCAGACCGGCGGGGTAAAGACCGGCAGGTCTCTGGGCCGGGCATCCATCATATGCTGCCACTTGCCGTTTTCCAGGGCGTTGTAAGCAGCGGTATCGGTGTCAATCCCGGCCTGCGCCACCTGGGCGTCACTAACATAGCTGTTGGCGCCCGCGCGGCCGTCACGCGCATAAAGCGCCGCCAGATCAAACGACAGGATACGCTTATTGAGATTGCCGGCACTGCGCAACGGATAGAGCACCAGCTCGAAATAGGCCGCCTGCCGGTCGGTCGGCAGGGTGGCGCCCAGCGCTTCGGCACGCTTGGTCAGGCTGGCATATGCTGCCAGACGGGCCTGCGCCTCATAGCCATCCTCACCGACAAAGCCATCGGTCTGCGGCCGCGTCACCGGCTCGACGCCGTTCCAGCCGAGAAACTCCGGCCGCCGGCTAAAGGCCAGGTCGTAATAATCCATCAGTATGGCGGCAATGTCCGTCGCCGAGCCATCATCGAACTGGGTTGCGGCCCAGCGACGCAAGGCTTCGCGTGGCGGCGTGCTGAAACCATCGGCATCGAAGGCCAGGTCGAGGGCATATTGCGTCAGGAATTCGCCGGGCTTGATATCGCCGACATTGAAAATCCATTCCCGCCGCGACTGGCGCGTCCAGGCCTTGCCCATTTCCTCCGAAATCAGACCGGGATGGGTGGTGGCCAACCAGAGATAGTCATGCGGCTGCCCCCAATAGGACAGATGATAATAGACGCCCGTGCCACCGGGGCGCTGGATTTCCGCTTCGGTCGGCAGTTGGCGGATATAGCCGTAATTATCATCGGGCCACAGCAGGGTGATGTCTTCCGGCACCTTGAACCCCGACTGGTAGGTGTCGAGCACCTCCTTATAGAGCGTCATAGTCTGCGGAATTTTATCGGCCGGCTTGCCAAGGGTGCGGCTGAGGATATCGCGCTCGCTGTCCAGCGCCATTTGCAGGCCCTGGCGCGCCTGGTCCAGGGTGTCGGCGCCCTCCATCGGCGTATCGTGAACGCCGCGCAGGCCCACCGTGTAGAGGTTATCGAAGCCCTTGACCTGCGACACGCGCTTTTGCCAGTACGTCTTTATGTGGCTGCGATTGGTGAAGATATTGAACGCACCGTCCTGCTTTTCGTTCCATTCGCCGAAATTGTTGCGCATCAGGGCTTCGGAATGGGACGTCCCCATGACGATGGCGTAGTCATTGGCCTGCTTCGGATTGGCCTTGATATCGTAGAACGGCGTCGAGACATCGTGCATGGCCGGCCACAGGGTATTGGCCTTCAGTCGCCACATCAGCTCGTAAATCCGGGCATAGGTTTTCGGGCCGATATTGCCGGTTTGCGAATCGTAGGTCTGGGCCGCCCAGGGCTTCAACCCCCAGTCTTCATCGTTAAGGAAGATGCCGCGATAGGTCACGGAAGGTGCTTTCGACACAACGGGCGCGGCGGACACATGCAGGCGCTCGACGCGGCGCGGTGCAACATCGGCCCACCATTCCCAGGCGGAGACACCCATTTCGCGGGTCAGGTCGACCACGCCATAAATCATGCCCCTTCGGTCGGAGCCGTAGATCAGCAGGATATTCTGGTGCGCCGATGTGGTGATGACCACGCGGCCGTAGCGCTCCCAGGCCCCCGAAAGAGCCGTGAGATCGATATGATGGGTTTGCGCCAGTTGCTTCACCAGCGGGCTTTCCAGATCGCCGATCACCACGCAGTCGGGCTTGCACGCCGAAAGTTGGTTCGATACGACCGGCGCCTGGCCCGAT
>ERZ1034411.304-NODE-304-length-11344-cov-1.868190_pt1 | contig 11344 bp, 9 predicted proteins | sample MGYA00520583_ERZ1034411 | MGnify/ENA primary metagenome ERZ1034411 (study PRJEB33736, sample SAMEA104288481) | Azolla microphylla | place: Ecuador | collected 1982 | study: EMG produced TPA metagenomics assembly of the PRJEB19522 data set (Is there foul play in the...
GAGCGCGGCCGTCACTTCGTCAAGGATGAGGACGCGCGGTTTGCGGACCACGGCGCGGGCCAGCACGATCAGTTGCTGTGCTGCGAGTGGCAGGCTGCCGGCCGGCGCATCGAGCGGCACCTCGGTTTTGGCAAAACGAGCAAGCGCCGCAGCTGCGGTCTCGCGCCGCTTGTCGCGCGGAACCTTGCGGTCGATAAGACCATCGAGGCCGAGAAGGATATTGTCGGTGACGCTGCGATCCGGCGCGATCAGCACTTCCTGGAAAACAGTGGCAAAGCCCGCCGCCTGGAAATCGGCCGGACGGCGGCCGGAGAACGGCCGGCTATCGACCGTTACCCTCCCGCTGTCGGGCTGGACGATGCCGGAGAGCAACTTCACCAGGGTGCTCTTGCCCGAGCCATTCTCGCCCAGGATGGTATGCACCGTGCCGGGGCGGAAGGCGATCGTAGCCCCCAATAGGGCCACCGTCTCGCCATAGCGTTTCGACAGGTCTTCTATCTCGAGCATTACCTTTTCCATGATTGCGGGGAGAGGCCGCCTGCGAGGCGGCCATCTCGATTCACTTGGCGCAGGCGTCCGGCACCTTGGAATAATCCCAGCCGAGGCTTGGCTTGGCGCCGTCGAAATAGGCGTTCAGAAGTTCCTCCGGCATCGGATCGGTCGGCGGCACCGGGAAGATCGACACGGCATCCGGCGTCATGCAGTCCTTATACCACTTGTCCAGATCGGCATTGTGGACTGGCGGGATCGGGATCAGCAGGGTGTTGAGCTTCGGTTTCTGGCCGTCGAGCATGCGGACACCGACGCGGAACAGCGTCTCTGCGGTCCAGTATGGCAGCACGGCATGCCTCGAAGCGGTATTTGTCCGGATTGGCTTTCCAATAGCCGAGTGCGTCGCCGGTGATCGAGCCGGTGATCAGCGGTGCCGGGCGCCCGGCTTCTGAGAAGGCTTCGGCAATGACGCGGCTTTCGCTGCCCGTCGTCCACACTGCATCGATCGGCGCCGGATTTGTGGCGATCGCCTGCAGGACCACCGTCTTGGTGACATTGGCGGTCCAGTTGCCGTTGACGCCGCGGGCGATCTTGAGGCCGGCATTTTCACTCAGTGCCTTGTCTGCGCCCTGCCGCTCCTGCACGACGATCGGATGGCCGGCAATGCCTTCGACGAGGAGGATGCTGGCGTCGGGCTTGGCCTTGGCAATTGCCGTCATCATGTCATAGCCCCAGCGGGCATAGTTGGAGTCGACATTGACGGCGTTCGGACTGGTCGCCGAGCCGGCAGCCGTCAGGAACGGGATGCCGGCCTTGGCGGCCGCGTCGATCGCATCGTCCAGCGCCGTCGCCGAGCCCGGGATCGAGGTGATGATCGAGCATTTCTTGTCGATGAAGGCGCGGATCTGGTTGATCTGCTGGCTGGGATCGTTGTTGGAGTCGGAGATTTCGAAACTCGATACGGTGCCGTCCGCGATCAGGCCATCGACAAGCCGCTTGAGTTCCTTGGTCACCGTCACACGCCAGGGATTGCCCTGATAGGATTCCGAATGGCACCACTTCCACGGCTTTGCGGGCGGCGTCCAATTATCCCAGGCCGAAGGCAGGATCTTTTGCGGTGCGCCGTCGTATTGGGCCTTGAGCAGGTCCGGCAAGCCGTCGATGACGGTCTTGACGTCGGCGGCATGCGTCGCCGTTGCGAACGGCAGGATTGCAGTTGCGGCGAGCAGGCCGCGCATCACTCTCTTCATTGTCTTTCCTCCTCTTATTGTCTCCAGCATTTCGCCGGCATTCACACTCTTATGAAGCTGTCGCGGAACAGCCGGTTGAGATCGCCAATGACCGTCCCGGCGGGCTCCCTGCCAGTCAGGCCGGCATTGATGCGGTCTGATGCTGTCTGCTGGAAGGTCATGTAGCCGTCATGCCGCGGCCTTACCCACGCGGCTTCGAGCGTTGCCCGCGTGCCGCGATAGAAATCGGCGGCGGCCGCGTTGACCGCATCATCCTCCCAGGCATCCGCATGACCGGGCTGGCCGCCAGACGCAGCATAAAGGCCCTTCTGGACGTCGCCGCTGGCGATCCAATAGGTGAAATCGAATGCGTGTTGTGGATGTTTGGAAAAGGCCGAGACTGCGAGGCCGGTGCCGCCCAGCGCCGAGCCCTTGGGCCCATTCGTGCCGGCCACAGGTATGTCGGTGAATTTGATGAGGTTCGGCCGGAACCCGGCCATCGAATAGCTGACATAGCCGTAGATCAGCGGTGTGCAGGCGATCGTCGAACCAGCCTCGCTCATCTTCTCGAACACGGCGATCGGGTCCATGCCGAAACAGTCTGGGTGGACCAACCCCGCAATCTCCCGCAACAGTTCGAAGACGGTTGAACCTGTCTCGATGTCGATCAGGTTGCCGGGGCCCTCGGTCGCGCAGGGCTTGCCGAGATTGCCCGCGAGCGTGAAAAAGGCCATCAATGAATGCGGCGGCCTAAGCGGCAGCAGCACGCGGCCCTCTCGTGCGAGCGCTAACATTTCGCGCCAAGTTTTAGGAGCGATTGGCAGTAGGTCCGCCCGGTGGGCTTGCACCTGCGTGGCCGTATCGACCGGAAACGCCCATTGCCGGCCGTGCCAGTTATAGCTCGGATAGGAGGCGCCGACGCTGCCGTCGGCGAGCGCTTTGCGCTCCGCTTCCCGCCCGCCGATGTCGAGCGGCAGCAGGCATTTCTCATTGGTGATCTGGCCGACATGCGGGTGGTCGATGATGATCAGGTCATAGGCGCGCGCCAGTTCCTCGACCGGAAAACTCTCGAAATCCTGTAGCGAGCGTTTGTCCCATTCGACCGTGACGCCGGTCATCTCCTTCCAGAGTTTTGAACAGGCGACCATCGGGTCGTAGCCGCGCGGATGGCTCCAGGTCATGCCCTTGAGAACGACATCGCTCATAGCCCGAACTCCTTGCGGATCGCTTCGCTATGTTCGCCGATACGGGGTGCCGCGCGGTCGAATTTGGGCCGCATGCCATTGACGCGCAGCGGCGAGCGCGTCGTCTCGATCGAGACATTGTCCTCGCGCGTGACGGTCTGCAGCATGTCGAGCACCTGGAAGCCTTCGCTTGCCAAAAGCTCGTCCCATTTCAGCACCTTGGCGCACCAGATGTCGGCTGGCTCCAGGATGGCCAGCCATTCGTCGATCGTCTTGGTCTCGATCCTCGCGGAAATGAGCTTCTTGATCTCGTCGCGTTCGGTGAACCATGTCGACGGATTGTCGCTGTAGGCGGCCAGTTCCGGGATTTCCAGAAGCTTTTCGATCTTGGCGATTGGAGTCATGGCCAGCGCCAGATAGCCATCCTTCGCGGGATAGACGCCATAGGGTGCCGAGAGATAGGCATGGGCGCTACGGAAGGTGGAGCGCTTCGGCAGGCGGCGGCCGTCATTGAGATGGGTTGTCAGCACTTCGAACTGGAAATCGATCAGCGCCTCCAGAAGGCTGGTCTCGACCAGCCCTCCCCGGCCGGTAATGCCACGACGGACGAGCGCTGCAAGAATGCCTTGGCAGGCGGCGGCGCCGGCCAGCATGTCGCCGATCGCCAGGCCGAAGGGCACGGGCCCCTGATGTTCGTCGCCGTTCAGCCACATGACCCCGGAGCGGGATTGTGCCAGCAGATCCTGGCCAGGACGCTTCACCCAGGGCCCTTCCTCGCCATAGCCGGAGATCGAAGCATAAACGATGCGCGGATTGATTTCCCTGACAGCATCATAATCCAGCCCGAGCCGTTCGATGACACCCGGCCGGAAATTCTGGATCATCACATCGGCCTTGGAAAGCAAGGTCCTGAGCGCCTTCACGTCCTCGGAATCCTTGAGGTCGATCGCCAGGCTTTCCTTGGCGCGGTTGATCGCGTGGAAAATGGTGGAGTCGCCGCCGATCTCGGTGTCGCTCAGATAGAGCCGGCGCGACAGGTCGCCGCCATCGGGCCGCTCGATCTTGATCACGCGCGCGCCGAGATCCATCAGCCGGAGCGAGCAATAGGGCCCGGAAAGGAACTGGCTCATGTCGACGACGACAAGGCCGGTCAGCGGCAGTTCGGTATCGGTGGTCATAGTCTCACTTTTCGGTCTTGCCGACGAAACCGTCGGGATTTTTGTATTTCACCGTCTGCAGGTGTTCACAGTAGAGCACCAGTTCGCCCTCGCCTTTGAACACTTCGTAACTCGCGCGGATCAGGCCCATGTCCTTGTAGCGAGGCTTTTTGTCCATGTTGGTTCGGATGGCATAGATCGTGTCGCCGATGAAAACCGGTTTGATGAATCTCAGCTTGTCGTAGCCATAGGAAAAGGCGTTGACGCAATTGGTGGCGACGAGACCGAGGCCGGCGGAGAAGACAAAGGCGCCGGCGATCAGCCGCCGGCCGAATATGCCTTCGCGCTCGGCAAACATTTGATCCTGCACATAGGGGTGAATATCGAGCACCAGGGTGTTGAACAGGTGGCTATCGCCCTCGGCCATCGTCCGACGCAGGGAACGGATCTTCTGGCCGACAGGCCAATCCTCATAAAACCAGTTCTCGGCATTCCAGACCGGAATCTCGGCATGGTTCTTCGGCATGTCGGATGGGAAAGTCGAATGCATTCCGACTGTGGGTGCGAAGGTGCTCATCTCCCCTCCCCTCGTCTGCCGGCGTCTCTGCGGCGCAGGCTTTCCTGCCCTGTCGCTGTCAGCTTCTTCGGCATGGGCCTCTCCCGTCAGTTTTCTTATTTGAATAATGTTTTCACATATGGATTGATTTTGCAAGTCCCCTGCACGATTATGTGGCCGGCTCGACAGCGTGTTCGGAAGCCACTAGGTGCAGAAAGAGCAATGCGGGAGGAAGAAATGGATTCGAAATACATTGCCTTCGTTGGCACGCTCAATCGCGAAGCCCCCTACTTTCAGGGAGCACGCGGCCGGGGGCTTGTCGTCTACAGTTTCGATGAAGGCACATTAGAGATCGAGGAACTTGCCAATGCCCCCGAGATCGACAATCCGACGTTCCTCTCCGTCGATACCGCCGGTACACATGTCTACGCCAATTCTGAGATTTTTCCGTGGAAGGAAGGCCTGGTCACCGCCTACAGGTTCGATCGGCGGTCGCGCGCACTTGACTACATCAATATGCAGGCTTCGCTCGGCAGCATCACGGCGCACAATATGGTGAGCCGCGACGGCAGTCGGTTGCTGATCGCCAATTACGGCATGGGCAGTGGTGGGCCGGATCAGTCCGTCGTGGTGTTCGGCATTCGCCCCGATGGCGGCCTCACACCGCCGATCGCTAGCGTGCAGCAGAAGGGCACCGGCCCGGATTCCAGCCGGCAGGAGCGCAGCCATGCCCACAGCGTCACGGAACTGCTTTCCGGCGGTCTCGCCGTCGTTGCCGATCTTGGCGCCGATACGCTGACCACTTACCGATTGAAGGTGGATGGTACGATGCAACAGATCGCGGTGTCGAAGACGGCGCCGGGTGCGGGGCCACGCCACGTCGCGCTGCATCCGAACGGCCGGCTCATATTCCTGATGAATGAGCTCGATTCGACCGTTGCGAGCTTCCTGCTCGATCCGGCAAGCGGGACGTTGAGCCAGTTGGATGCGCAGCCGGCGGTGCCGGCGGAAGCGAGGGCCTCGAACCATTGCGCCGATATTCAGATCTCTCCGGATGGCCGCTTCATCTACGGCTCCAATCGGGGACATGACAGCGTGTCCTGCTTTGCCGTCGACGAGACTACGGGCAAGCTCTCGCTGGTCGGCTTTTTCCCATGTGGCGGCTCGACCCCGCGGAATCTCGCAATCACCCCCTCCGGCAATCACCTCTTCTCCGCCAACCAGAATGCCGACCGCGTTTCAATTTTTGCACGCGACCACCAGACGGGGGTCCTCACCGACACTGGCCGCGCGATCGAAGTCGGCACGCCAATGTGCGTGAAGTTCGCTTGATGGGGATGAGTGCGTGGAATCGCGTCAGTAGATGCTGGGGACCAATCGAAGTGCGCTCCCCTCCCCTCTCCTTAGGAAGTGAGAGACGTCGGTGCTGCTCGGAGCCAAGTCATTCGTCGGCGGAAATGATATGCTGGCAATGTAACCGACGATTCCCGAATGCTCTGCTTCTTGATCCGCGTTCCCCGGAATGCGCGCTAATCGCCTGTTAACCTTATTTTCCTTGTCAGACTCACAGAATCGCGCATAATGACGCTAAATTCGCTCGATCGAGCAATCTAGCGCTATTATGGTAATTCCGATGAATGCGATTCCCAAGCTTCCGTCGTTCGAATTCGACGAGAAGATTCTTGCTCAGGGCGCCGAGATTTCGCGGCGCCTTGATCAGCTGCGCCTCGAAAAGTTTCCGCCGAATGCACAAAAGGGTCTGCGCCAGTTTTCGATGGCGGAGGTCGCCCATTATCTTGGCGTCAGTCCCAACAATCTCAAGCGCCTCCATCTCGAAGGCAAGGGACCTGTGCCGCTTACCTCGGCCGGCGGCCGGCGCTTCTATACGGCTGCCCAGATGCAGGAATTGCGCTTCTTCCTCGACAAGACCGGCAAGGCCGACGCCAAGAAATATGTGCCGCACCGCAAGGGGGGCGAGAAGCTTCAGGTCATTGCCGTCGTCAACTTCAAGGGCGGCAGCGGCAAGACGACGACCACGGCCCATCTGGCACAGCACCTTGCGTTGACGGGCCACCGCGTGCTGACGGTCGACCTCGATCCACAGGCGTCGCTTTCGGCCTTGCATGGCTTCCAGCCAGAGCTCGATAAGAACCCGTCGCTCTACGACACGATCCGTTACGACAATACGCGCAAGCCGATTGCAGACATCATCCTGCCGACGAATTTCCCCGGCCTCGATATTATTCCCGCCAATCTCGAACTGCAGGAATATGAATACGACACGCCGCTCGCCATGCAGAATTCCAGCGAGGGCAAACGCTTTTTCAACCGGTTCGGCAAGGCTCTCACTGAGGTCGACGACCGGTATGACGTCGTCGTCGTGGACTGCCCTCCCCAGCTCGGCTACCTCACCTTGACGGCGCTGACAGCGGCGACGTCTGTGTTGATCACCGTCCATCCGCAGATGCTCGATCTGATGTCGATGAGCCAGTTCTTGCTGATGCTCGGCAATATCACCAAGACGATCAAGCGGGCCGGCGCCAGCGTCAGCATGGACTGGCTGCGCTATCTCATCACCCGCTATGAGCCCACTGATGTGCCGCAGGCGCAGATGCTCGGCTTCATGCAGTCGATGCTGGCAGAGGAAATTCTCAAGAGCCCGATGTTGAAATCCACGGCGATCTCGGACGCGGGGCTTACCAAGCAGAGCCTCTATGAGGTCGAGCGCTCGAATTTCACCCGCGAAACTTATGATCGGGCGATCGAGTGCATGGATGCGGTCAATTTCGAAATTCAGGGCCTGATCCACAAGGCATGGGGGCGGCTATGAATGTGTTGACGGCCGTAAAAACAGGCCTTTTTCGTATGATTTTCATCGTGTTACCACGATTGAAGGGCTCTTGTCATGGCGCGTAAGAACCCTTTTGCCAACCTGATGGACGATAAGCCTGCCAATGATGGCGGTGTCGCGCTCGACTATACGATAAAAGGTGCGTCGCGCTCGATCATCAATTCGATCGATGAGCTTGCCGAACGGGCCGACAAGCTGTTGGAAGGCGAAACGGTCATCGAGATCGACCCCGACGAGATCGACGATTCCTTCATCCGGGACAGGATCGAGGATTCTCCGGAGGAATTTCAGGACCTGCTTGGCGCGATCCGCGACCACGGTCAGAACAGCCCGATTCTCGTCCGCCCTCACCCCAGCAAGACCGGCCGCTACATGGTCGTCTTCGGCCATAGGCGCGTAAAAGCCGCGCGACAATTGGGCCGCAAGGTACGCGCCGTCGTCAAGGCGATGCAGGATCGCGACCACGTCGTGGCGCAAGGCCAGGAGAACTCCGCCCGCGCCAATCTGTCCTTCATCGAGAAGGCGATGTTTGCTGCCAAGCTCAATCAACTCAACTACGATAACGACAGCGCGACCGCACTGGCGGCGCTGTCGATCGACAAGGCGACGCTGTCGAAGATGCTGTCTGTGGCCAATCTTCCTACCGCGCTACTGAATGCAATGGGCGGCGCCAGGAATGTCGGCCGCGACCGCTGGTACGAGCTCAAGCAATTGCTTGAGAAGCCGGCCACGCTCGAAAAGGCCCTGACCTTCATCGAGGAGGCCGATCTTGCGCCACTCGATAGCGACGGCCGTTTCAGCGCGCTGATGGCACATCTCAAGACGCAGAAGAAATCGGCAAAGGCAAAGCCGGCGGCGCGCAATTGGGCACCGTCCGACAGAGCAGTATCGGTCGATATCAAGAGCGATGGCAGGAATTATACCCTTGCGCTGAAAGCGCGTGATGCGGTCGGGTTTGGCGAGTTCATTTCTGCCAATCTCGACGCTCTCTACGACGATTTCAGGCAGAGCAGGAAGCCGTAACAAGGAGATTGGAAGACACAAAAGAAAAAGGCCCCCAAAACGTCGCCGCTGTGGAAGCCCCTTCTTATGTTGTAGCAAACTGAGAATCGCATTTCCACGAATCATAGTCAAGAGTCTTTGGCGCCGTTTCGGTGAGCGGATTTCTTTTGCCTTCGAAAGGTGAAAGAAAATGGAGAGTGGAAGCGTGACGACGCCCTTCGGGCGGCGGCCAATGACGCTTGGCATGCTGATCAATCAGCAGCGGGCGACAGAAATCGAGACAGGCCTAACCCGGAACAAGTGGCAATTGTTCAGATCGGTTTGTGAGGCGCGTGCGGAGCTCGATGTTACAGATCGTGCGCTGACGGTGCTTGATGCATTGTTGACCTTCTTTCCCGACGATGTGTTGTCGGAGGAGAGTGGGCTCATCGTGTTTCCGTCGAATGCCCAGCTTTCGATCAGGGCAAGAGGAATGACAGCTGCGACGCTCCGGCGGCATCTCGCTGTGCTCGTTGAGGCGGGACTTATCATTCGCAAAGACAGCCCAAATGGAAAGCGCTACGCGCGCCGGGGCAGGGAAGGGGAGATCTCGGAAGCCTATGGTTTTAGCCTGGCGCCGCTTCTTGCTCGCGCGACGGAGATCGAGACTATCGCCGCACAAGTCATGGCCGATCGTGAATTGCTTCGCGCGACGAAGGAGCGGGTGACGATCTGCCGCCGGGATATCGCAAAGCTTATCGCAGCAGCTGTCGAGGAGGCCTTACCCGGCAACTGGGAGCAAATCTTTTCGGCTTTTCGCGCGCTGCTTCTGCGGATCCCCAGGGTTCCGACGATCGATGTGCTCACAGTGATCCTTGAAGAATTGGCGGAATTCAGGGATGATGTGATCAAGCAGCTGGAAAATCAGATAAAAAGACGAAATATCGACGCCAATGAGTCTCAAATTGCGCGTCACATACAGAATTCAAATCCCGAATCCACTCATGAACTTGAACCGGCTTTAGAAACAAAGCAGGGCGCGAAGCCGAGTGCAGACAACGACCCGACAACTGAACCGCAACGTTTGCAAACCTCGATGGCCAGCGTAACAGAAAAATCGGCGAGGGGACGGGAGGCCGGAGGTCTGAAATCTTTCCCGCTGGGCCTGGTGTTGCGAGCCTGTCCGCAGATTGCCGATTACGGCCCCGGCGGTTCCGTCGCTGCCTGGCGCGACCTGATGTCGGCGGCCGTTGTCGTGCGGTCGATGCTGGGGGTCAGCCCTTCGGCCTATGAAACTGCTTGTGCGGTGATGGGGCCGGAAAATGCCGCCACCGTAATGGCTTGCATTCTCGAAAGGGGAGGGCACATCAACTCGGCTGGGGGCTATTTGCGCGATCTCACCCGACGTGCCGAGAAGGGCGAATTTGCCCTCGGTCCGATGCTGATGGCGCAGTTGCGCGCGAACGGAGAGCCGACAAGACTTGTGAGCTAGCCGGCCGCACGTTGTAGCGGCCGGCTGCGAGTGAGAAGAGCGGCGCGAGTCTGTTCGGCCTTGGTTGCCGGTGTTTGGATGAAAGCTGGTTCGGCTGCCGGAGATGTTGTTTGGCCCTGCTTCCGTTTGAGGCTGAGAAAACTGTGCTGTGCGGCCAGCCGGTCGGTGGGCGAGAGCAGCTCGATCGGCCTGCCATCAATGTCGTGCCGCACCGAGTCCGGCTGGGCGCTCGCGAAATAATATCGCTTTGAATGGACGAACGCTCCGACGGCGCGGCGTAACTTGGTAGCGGCGATGTCCGGTTTCAGGAACGCGCGAATTTCCTCGAAGAGACCGACAGCAAATGGGCGGATCGAGTCTCCCGATGCAGTTGGAAGAATCCCGATCGGGCGAACGAGCAGCGTGTTGATCGCTTCCGCCTTTAGAAGGTCGTTTTCGGTTGCCGCGATGGGTCCATGGCTGACGGTCCAAGGTTTATCCATTTGCTCACTTCTCTTTTGCCCGCCAATAGAACGCAATTGTGAAGCGATGTTGACGCTGGATGTTCCCGTGCATGCAGAATTGAAACTGAGCGTGGAGGGCACTGGCCATATCGTGAAGCCGCAAGGCAGCCCGGCTTGTGAAGGGCGGGGTCAGGCCAAGCCGTGAACAGTGAGATTTGCTGCTGCGGAGCAGTCCAGAGGGAGAGGAGGGAAGGGGAGGGGTGAGCGGTTGGAGAGAGGCTCCGACCGACCCGCCGAGGAGATATGACATGGCCAAGGCCATCCAGAAAATCACCCTGAACAGGTCCGAAGACATTCCGTTTGATAAGCTCGAGCTGTCGCAGCGGAATGTGCGCAACATCAAGGCCGGGGTGTCAATTGAGGACCTCGCGGAAGACATAGCACTTCGTAAGCTGCTGCAGAGCCTGAGTGTGCGGCCGATCGTCGGCGAAAACGGCGAGGAAACCGGTCGATTTGAAGTTCCCGCCGGCGGCCGCCGGTACCGTGCACTCGAACTTCTGGTCAAACAGAAGCGCATGGCAAAGACGGAACTCGTTCCGTGCATCGTGAAGCGCGACAGCGCGACATCGGCTGAGGACGATTCCTTGGCGGAAAACGTCCAGCGTGCCGATCTTCACCCTCTGGACCAGTTCCGTACTTTCCAAACCCTTCGCGATCAAGGCCTCGGGGAAGAGGACATTGCCGCGCGGTTCTTCGTATCGGCTGCGACTGTGCGGCAGCGCCTGCGGCTCGCATCCGTTTCGCCACGTCTGCTCGATCTCTACGCCGACGATCAAATGAAGCTTGAACAGATCATGGCCTTTTCGATCACCAATGATCATGTCCGTCAGGAGCAGGTTTGGGATACGGTTTCACGCTCGCATTCGAGGGAACCCTATTACATCCGCCGCCTGCTCACC
>ERZ1034411.305-NODE-305-length-11268-cov-2.777758_pt1 | contig 11268 bp, 13 predicted proteins | sample MGYA00520583_ERZ1034411 | MGnify/ENA primary metagenome ERZ1034411 (study PRJEB33736, sample SAMEA104288481) | Azolla microphylla | place: Ecuador | collected 1982 | study: EMG produced TPA metagenomics assembly of the PRJEB19522 data set (Is there foul play in...
TACGCCGTGCTCATGGCGGCGGGCAGGGGTAGGTATGCCCTGCCCTGTGCTAGTCCTTGGCCCACCAGTACTTGAGGATGCAGTAGATGGCGCGCACGCCGTCGCGCCAGTTGATCTTCTTGCCTTCGGCGTAGGTGCGGCCGTAGTAGGAGATGCCGACCTCGTAGATGCGGATGCCGGGGATCTTGGCCACCTTGGCGGTGACCTCCGGCTCGAAGCCGAAGCGCTGTTCGCGCAGCTTGATGCCCTTGAGGATGTCCGCCCGGAACAGCTTGTAGCAGGTCTCCATGTCGGTGAGGTTGATGTTGGTGAACATGTTGCTCGCCAGGGTCAGGATGCGGTTGCCCACCGAGTGCCAGTAGTACAGCACCCGGTGCGACTCGCCGCCGGCGAAGCGGCTGCCGTAGACCACGTCGGCGCGGTCGTCGAGGATCGGCTTGAGCAGCTTGCGGAACTCGCGCGGGTCGTATTCCAGGTCGGCGTCCTGCACGATGATGAAATCGCCGGTGGCCTGGGCGAAGCCGGTATGCAGGGCGGCGCCCTTGCCGCGGTTGTGCTCGTGGAACAGCAGCTGGTGGATCAGCGGGCGCAGCGGCCCCTGCAACAGCTCGCGCGTGCCGTCGGTGGAGCAGTCGTCCACCACGATCACTTCCAGCTGCAGCCCGCAATCCGAGGCGTGCACCGCCCGCAGCGCGTTCTCGATGGTGCGCAGTTCGTTGTAGCACGGCACCACCACCGACAGCGTTTTTCTTTCTTCCACGCTTCACCCTGAATACAATGCTGAAATCAATGGCTTGCGCCCATTAATGACGAAACGGCCCGTTAGCCCCCTGTTGCGCCTGACGATCGGCGCGGCGCTGCTGTGCGGCTTTGCGGCACTGCTGGCGCTGACCTATGGTTCGGGGCCCGAGGTCTTGCTCGGACGCGTCGCCCTATTCTATTCATTCGCCGAGCGGCATGCGTGGCTGCTGCTGGGCCTGTACGTGCTGCGCCTGCTGTTCTTCCTGCCCGCCAGCTTCGTGCTGCTGCTCACCGGCATGATCTGCGGCCCCTGGCTGGGAGAGCTGGTGGCGGTGGCCGGCCTGAGCCTGAGCGGCTCGATCGAATTCCTGCTGGTGCGCGGCTCGCTGTCGGCGGTGCTGCCGGCGCAGGCTTCCCGGCTGCTGCAGGGCTGGCGGGAGCGCATCAACCGCGCGCCGTTCCATGCCATTCTGACCATGCGCCTGTGCTTCATCCCGTTCGACGCCGTCAACATCGCCGCGGCCTTCGCCCGCGCCCCATTCCGGCCGTTCCTGCTGGCCAGCGCCGTGGGCGTCGCCCCCACCTCGCTGCCGATCGTCGTCACCGGCGCCTCGATCGACTTCCAGGCCTGGATCGCCAGCGGCCGGCTGTGGCCCGGCGAGGGCGCCGTCAGCTGGCCTTACGTGGGATTTTCCATGCTGCTGCTGGGACTGATCTGGCTGCACGCGCGCCTGCGCGGCAAGCCGGCGGCGCAACGGCCCGGTTCGCGGGAACCGCGGCCGCCGCGCTAGAGGCCGAGGAAGAAAACCGCCGAACTCAGGCTCAGCCCCAGCAACAACAGTTGCGGCAGCCGGCGCCCGCGCGCGCACGCGATCAGGAACGGCAGCAGCAGCGGCAGCACGAAGCGGAAGTCCGAGCAGGACGAAAACGGATAGTTGATGCGCACGCTGAGACTGCTGACCAGCCACAGCAGGGCCAGCAGCGGCCACGGCAGGTCGCGCCAGAACGCGCGCAGCGGATAGCGCAGCTCGCTCAGGCGCGCAGCCAGGGACAACAGCAGCAGCAGCAGGATGCCGCCCCAGGCCAGGGCGATGACGCGCTGCATGGCACCGTCGAAACTGAACTCGGCGGAGAGCGACGAACGCAGGAAGAAATTCCAGTAGTTGTTGCGCCCGGTGGCATCATCGCGGCTGTCGACCCAGGGGCTGGTGAGGAACACCGGCAGATCCAGCGGGATGTAGTCCCTGAAGCGGTTCGACACGTGCAGCCCGGTGTCCTGCGCCAGCCCGCCGATATTGCCGATCAGCACGTCGGAGATCTCGTTGCGCGACCAGTAATAGAGGCCCCTGGCGGCGCTCAGGACCGCGCCGCCGGCCAATATCACCGCCGCGATGGCGGCATCCGCCACGGCCCTGGGCCGGCCGCCGCGGCGCACCACGCGCAAGGCGATCAGCAGCACCGCCGCCACCGCCAGAACACCCGCGGTGGCCTTGCACAGCAGGGCGGCCGCGATCGACAGCGCCATGCCCGCCAGGTGGCGCCTTTTATTGCCGCGCCACCAGCGGAACATGAACCAGGTGGCCACCGCCGCGCCGGCGTAGAAAGCGGGCTCGTTGCCGATGCGGATGGCGTGGATCACGCCGGACGGCCACAACGCCAGCGCGGCGGTGGCCAGGACGATGCCCTGCGGCGAGCGCCGCAGGGCCAGGCGCAGGGTGGCCGCCGAGGCGGCCAGGAACACCAGCCAGAACAGCAGGGCCAGCGCCTGCAAGGTCTCGGCTTCGGCCAGGCCGAACCATTCGGCCCAGCGGCAGGCCAGGGCGGCGACCATGTAGTACAGCGGCGGCTGGTAGTACTCCCAGCCCTGGTCGGGACGCGGCAAGGAGAGATGGGCGAGCACGTAGCGGATGTAGCCGTAATGGCCGCTGTCGTTCTGGTGCATCACGTCGTAGTTGTGCAGCGTCCACGGCGTGGCGGCCCAGTAGAAGGACAGCACCAGCACCGCGGCGGACAGCACCAGCAGCTGCGGGCGGCTCAGCGCGAACCAGCGCCGCAACAGCAGCAGCCACGGCAGCAGGCCCGCCGCCAGCAGCAGGCGCTGCCAGCCGGGCAGCGGATGCAGCACGATGCCGCCGCCGAGCAGGTAGTTGTCGACGGTGAAGTCGATGGTGTTGTCGCCGTTGTGCAGCCAGGGCGACAGGTCGATTTCGAAGCCGTGGCGCCAGTCGGTCAGGGAACTGTCGGGGATGCCGCCCAAGGGCACGGACTGGCCGTTGACCGACAGCGCGGTGAGGCGATCGTCCGGCGTGATGTTGAAGCGGCGCGGCGTCACGCCGTGAACCGGGAGATGCACGCTCAGCTGGTTGCCGTTGCTGACCTCCCAGAATACCCAGGGCAGGTCGACCGCCTTGGTCCTGCCGCTGGCGAGATGCTCGGTCGCCACCGCGCGGGGGTAGACCAACCAGAGCGCGAGGCTGATGCTGAAGAGGCTGAAAAACAGCATCGCGATCCCCCGGAAAGCGGGAGACCGCATGATTTTTCGCAGCACAACGCATCCCCTGAAGACCCGGCGGCAGTGTATGGCATAAGGATTCCCTTACGCCATCGCCCGCGGGCGCGCGCCGCCGCGCTGCCCGGCGGCGCGGCGAAGCCTGCTCAGGCGTTCTCGATGAAGCCGGCCTGCGGCGGCTTGCCCAGGGCCAGCACCTTCTCCTCGCCGCTTTCGCCGACCTGGCGCATCTGGAACGAGGTCTGGCGGAAGCGCTGCGCGCGGATCTGCCAGCGGCCGTCGACGCGCACGTACTCGTCGCGGTACTCGCCGGCCATGTTGACCACCGTGCGCTCCTTGACGTTGACCTGGCAGAAATCCAGGTCCCACAGGGCGGTGGCGCTGTCGGCGCCGGTGAAGCTGATCTGCGGGTTGTGCCCGTGGTGCATGTCCATGATGTTGGGGTTGTTCACCGCCAGCTCGGTGAACACCTGCACCCAGCCCTCGCGGTCGTTGAAGGAGGGGAAATAGTCGGCCTCGATCACCGCGCCTTTCTCGACGAAGCACTCGCGCATCAGCTGCGGCTGCTTGCGGTCGCAAGCGCGCAGGTAGCGGGCCTTCAACTCCTTGATGGCGTTGATGTCTTCCAGTTTTTGCAGGCGCTGCTCCAGGCTCGCCGGGCTTGCTTCCATGGTTCGACTCCTCCTTACGCGATCGGTTTGGGCGCATTGTGGCCGGCGCCGGTGGCGCGGACGCGGTCCGTTTGGATGATACCGGCGCGGCCCCGGCCCGCCGTCCGACGGGGCAGCCGCGCCACCGGTCGGCGGCGGCGTGGGCTACCATGCCGCCGACCAGCCGCTGCAATGCCGATTGGCTAGACTCTTGCAGATCGTTCGGGGCGTCGTTCCGCTCCACAGGAAAGGCCATGCATCTGCGTTACTACGACAGCAAGCTGGGCCGGGACCGAATCAAGCGGCGCTACCTCTACGCCGCATGGGCGTTCGGCTGCGGCCTGCTGTTCGGCCTGGTCATCGGCCACCTGCTGTAGCCGGGCCGGCGCCGGCCCTAGAATGGGCCGGACATGAACGTCCTCATTCCGCTGCCCCGCCGCGACTTCGACCCCACCGAAGTCGCCATTCCCTGGCAGGTGCTGACAGCCGCCGGGCACACCCTGCACTTCGCCACGCCGGACGGGCAGCGCGGCCACGCCGATCCGCTCATGCTCAGCGGCGAAGGCCTCGACCCCTGGGGCTTCATTCCCGGCCTGCGCAAGCTCAGGCTGATCGGGCTGCTGCTGCGCGCCCGCGGCGACGCCCGCCGCGCCTATCGCGCGCTGGAGCGGGACCCGCGCTTCCTCTCGCCGCTGCGCTGGGAGCAGCTGCGCGCGCAGGACTACGACGGCCTGGTGCTGCCCGGCGGCCATGCCAAGGGCGTGCGCGAATACCTGGAGAGCCCCCTGCTGCAAGGCCTGGTCGCAGACTTCTTCGACGGCGGCAAGCCGGTCGGCGCCATCTGCCACGGTGTGGTGCTGGCCGCGCGCAGCGTCAGCGACAAGACCGGCCGGTCCGTGCTGCACGGGCGCAAGACCACGGCGCTGACCTGGAAACTGGAGAATTCCGCCTGGTCGCTGACACGCTTCTTCGCCCGCTTCTGGGACCCGGACTACTACCGCACCTACCTCGAAGCCAAGGGCCAGGCCCCCGGCTACATGAGCGTGCAGGCTGAGGTGACGCGGGCGCTGGCGCGGCCGGAGGATTTCCTCGACGTGCCGGCGGATGCGCCGGACCATTTCGCCAAGAGCGGCGGCATGAGCCGCGACACGGCGAGCGATGCGCGGCCGGCATGGGTGGTCGAAGACGGCAACTACGTCTCGGCGCGCTGGCCTGGCGATGCCTACAGCTTCGCCGCCAGGTTCAGCGCCGCCCTGCGCTGACCTCCAGCTCGACGCACGTCACGCAGTGATTGGGCCGTTCATAAGACGGATCGCTGCGCCAGCGGCCCCGCGCCGGCCGCACCTTTTCCAATTCGCCGACCAGGAAACAACGCCACTCGCCTTGCGGCGGCAGCTCCTGCGGCAGTTGCCCCGGGCGGCCGCTTCAGGCCGCGAACACCTCGCTGATCTTCCGCCGCAGCCAGCGGTTGGCTGGCTCGTCTTCGACGTTGGCGTGCCAGTACAGGTGCGCGTCCATCGCCGGCAGCGGCAGCGGGAACGGCAGGATCTGGTTGCCGAACTGGGCGCTGGCGATGCGGGCGTAGGTTTCCGGCATGGTCAGGATCAGGTCGGTGCGGGCGACCACGCCGCAGGCGGCGAAGTAGTGCTGGCAGCGCAGGCGCACGTTGCGCTGGTGGCCCTGGCGCGCCAGTTCCATGTCCTCCATGCCGGGGCCGGAGCGGCGCGAGCTGGCGAGGATGTGGCCCTGCTTCAGGTAGGTGTCGATGGTGAGGCCCTTCTTCACCTGCGGATGCCCCTTGCGCGCCACCACCACCAGCGGGTCGAGCGCGATCGGCGTGTGGCGGATCTGCTCGGACAGCGGCAGCAGCAGCACATCGATGGCGGCGTCGAGCGCACCCGCCGCCAGCTCGGATTCGAGCTCGCGCCGGTCGGCGCGCACGGCGGCGATCTCCACCTGCGGCGCCTCGGCGGCGATGCGCTGCATCAGCGCCGGCAGCAAGGTCGCCTCGAGCACGTCGCGCACGCCGATGGTGAACTTCGCCGGGCTGGTGGCGGGGTCGAAGCGCGCCACCTGATTGAGGGTGACCTCGAGGTTGCGCAGCGAGCGGCGCACCGGCTCGATGATGCCGCGCGCCAGCGGCGTGGGGATCATGGCCTGACCCTGCCGCTCGAACAGCGGGTCGCCGAACATCTCGCGCAGGCGCGCCAGCGCGTGGCTGATGGCCGGCTGGGTCAGGTGCAGCTTGCGCGCGGCGCGGGTGATGCCGCCCTCGGTGTAGATGGCGTCGAGCACCACCAGCAGGTTGAGATCGACGCGGTTCAGATGCACGGGGCTTATGGACGGCGATGCGCAGGATTCATTTGTCGCAGCTTAGGGGGGTGGGTAGGCTGGCGGCAACTTGGAGCCATACTAGGCGCGGGCATCCGGAGGAAGGAAGGCAGCACATGAGCCAGGAGTTCGAGGGAACCATGCCGGTGCGCGACAAGCACCGCTTCGACGAAGCCAGGCTGGAGCAGTACCTGGCGGCGCACGTGGCGGGCTTCAAAGGCCCGCTGCAGGTGGTGCAGTTCAAGGGCGGCCAGTCCAATCCCACCTTCGGCCTGGTGGCCGGCAGCGGCCGCTACGTGCTGCGGCGCAAGCCGCCGGGCAAGCTGCTGCCCTCGGCCCACGCGGTGGACCGCGAGTACAAGGTGATCACCGCGCTGTACGGCACCGGCGTGCCGGTGGCCAAGACCTGGTGCCTGTGCGAGGACGACAGCGTCATCGGCACCGCCTTCTACGTCATGGACTGGGTCGACGGCCGCGTTATGTGGGATCCGACCGTGCCCGGCGCGACGCCGCAGCAACGCGCGGCGATCTTCGACGAGATGAACCGCGTCATCGCCGCGCTGCACACGGTGGATTACGCCAAGATCGGCCTGGCCGACTACGGCAAGCCGGGCAACTATTTCGCCCGCCAGCTCGACCGCTGGAGCAAGCAGTACCGCGCCTCGGAGACGCAGAAGATCCCGGCGATGGAGAAGCTGATGGAATGGCTGCCGCAGCACATTCCGGCCGGCGACGAGGTCGCCATCGTCCACGGCGACTACCGCCTCGACAACCTGATGTTCGACAAGGAGCAGCCGAGCATTCGCGCGGTGCTGGACTGGGAGCTGTCGACCCTGGGCCATCCGCTGGCCGACTTCGCCTACCACTGCATGACCTGGCACATCCCCACCGGCGTGTTCCGCGGCCTGGCCGGCGTGAAGCTGGCCGAACTGGGCATCCCGGCCGAGCAGGACTACGTGCAGCGCTACTGCGAGCGCACCGGGCGCAAAGGCATCGATGCCAGCGACTGGGATTTCTACATCGCCTACAACCTGTTCCGCCTCGGCGCGATCCTGCAGGGCATCGCCGGGCGGGTGAAGGAAGGCACGGCGGCCAGCGCGCAGGCCGGCATGATGGGCGCGGCGGTGGGGCCGCTGGGCGAGCTGGGCTGGAAGCAGGTGGAGAAGATCTTGAAGCGCGGCAGCTAGCTGCTCGCTTCGCGCTGTGAGGGAGCGGCACATTGAAAAGTGCGCGCCCCTCACCCTAGCCCTCTCCCCACTGCGTGGGGAGAGGGAACTGACAAACTGGAGGCAGGACCATGGACTTCGAATATTCGGCCAAGACCAAGCAGCTGATCGGGCGCGTGCAGGCGTTCATGGACCAGCACATCTACCCGAACGAGCGGCGCTTCTTCGAGGAAGTAGCCGAAGGCGATCGCTGGCAGCCGACGAAGATCATCGAGGAGCTGAAGGCCAAGGCCAAGGAAGCGGACCTTTGGAACCTGTTCCTGCCCGACTCCGAACTCGGCGCCGGGCTGACCAATCTGGAATACGCGCCGCTGTGTGAGCTGATGGGCCGGGTGGTGTGGGCGCCGGAGGTGTTCAACTGCTCGGCGCCGGACACCGGCAACATGGAAGTGCTGGTGCGCTACGGCACGCCGGAGCAGAAGGAGCGCTGGCTCAAGCCGCTGCTCGACGGCAGCATCCGCTCCTGCTTCGCCATGACCGAGCCGGCCGTGGCTTCCTCGGACGCCACCAACATCAGCTCGCTGATCAAACGCGACGGCGACGAATACGTCATCAACGGCCGCAAGTGGTGGTCCTCCGGCGGCAATGACCCGCGCTGCAAGATCTTCATCTTCATGGGCAAGACCGATCCGGACAACGCCAGCCGACATTCGCAGCAATCGATGATCCTGGTGCCGCGCGACACGCCGGGGGTGAAGGTGCTGCGCCACCTGCCGGTGTTTGGCTACGACGACGCGCCGCACGGCCACGCCGAAATCCTGTTCGAGAACGTGCGCGTGCCGGCTTCCAACATCCTGCTCGGCGAGGGCCGCGGCTTCGAGATCGCCCAGGGCCGCCTCGGCCCGGGGCGCATCCACCACTGCATGCGCCTGATCGGCCTGGCCGAGCGGGCGCTGGAGAAGATGTGCCAGCGCAGCATGAGCCGCGTCGCCTTCGGCAAGCCGGTGGCGGCGCAGGGCGTGACCCTGGAGCGCATCGCCGAGGCGCGCATCCTGATCGACTCCGCCCGCCTGCTGACCCTGAAGGCCGCCTACATGATGGATACGGTGGGCAACAAGGTGGCGGCGAAGGAGATCGCCATGATCAAGGTGGCGGCGCCGAACATGGCCTGCCAGGTGATCGACTGGGCGATCCAGGCGCACGGCGGCGGCGGCGTCAGCGACGACTTCGGCCTGTCCTACGCCTATGCCAATGCCCGCACCCTGCGCCTGGCCGACGGCCCGGACGAGGTGCATCGCGCGCAGATCGGCAAGATGGAACTGGGCCGCCACGCGCCGCCGGACGTGCTCAAGGCTTACGCCGCCAGCCGCAAGCATTAGCCGGCGGCGGCTCGCGCCGTCCGCAGGAGATGCAAACCGGCCGCGCCTGGCACACAATGATCGGCGCGAGGCAGCGATGCGCAACCGGCCAGGGACAAGAAATGGGGCCGTGGCTGCCGCCGGCGTTCCGTCACGCAACGGAACGGCTCAGGGTGTCAAGGAGAGTCGAATGTGGAGCATGCAGCCCGTGCGCCGAGCGGCGGCGCGTACCATCAGCCCGGAATTGCAGTGGGCGCTGTGGAGCTTTCTGGGTGGATTCGCGGTGAGCCTGGCGGCCAGCCTGTTGCGTTGAGGGTCGCGCTGCCGCGGCGCAGGTCCACCAATCACCGCGACGGTACCCCGACGTATCTTCACAGGGTATGATGCGTGACCGGGCCACGCGCCGGAAGCGCCGACCGGCGCGCGGTTGCAACCCTCCTGCCTTCCTGCGCCATGCACGGGATCGCCCGAACCGAGGCTCCACGATGCAGTTCACCTACTACAGCAACCGCTTGGGCCGCGAGCGCCTCAAGCGGCGCTACGTGTGGGGATTTCTCGGTTTCGCCGGCGGCACGCTATTCGGCATGGCCGTGATCTGGCTGTTGTAAACCCGCAGCCCGCTTCAAGCAGCCCTCAGCCCGCCCGCCGCGCACAGGCCGCGGCCGCGCGCGCGGGGCGGTGCTGCCCGCGCCAGAGCTGGCGCACGTAGCAACCGATGAAGCCGAGCACGCCGGGAATGGCGAGGGAGCGCTCGCCCGGCAGCAGTTCGTCGATCACCGCCGCAAGGTACAGGTCAGCCCGGCGGGTGGCCGAGCGGTACCAGGCGAAACGGCTGATGCCCGGTCTTCGGCCCGGCCGCTCCTGGGCGCGCGGCCTGCCGGCGCGCGCGGATGCGAGAGTCATGCGAAGTTCCTCCGATCTTGAAGCCGCTTGACTGTTTGAAAGCGGTGATTCGAGCGGAGTTCCGGTGCGGCCGAAGGCGCACCGGCAGCGACGGCAGGAGTTTGCGCCCGGCGGCGCGGCGCGGTCAGGTGGCCGGAATCAGGTCCAGCAGGGCACCGAAATCGACCGGCTTGGTCAGGTGCCGGTCGAACTGCGCACCGGCGGCCTCCTCGGCATGCGAGCCCTCACCCCAGCCGGTGAGGGCGGCGATGAAGGCGTTGCGACAGGCCGGCATCCGCCGCAGGGCGCGGCACACGGCATAGCCGTCCATGTCGGGCAGGCCGATATCGAGCAGCACCACCCGTGGCCGGAACTCCTCGGCGATGCGCAGGGCCGAATTACCCTCGCCGGCGGTGCGCACCTCGTAGCCGGTGGAGCGCAGCAGGATCTCGATGGAGGCGGCGGCGTCGACGTTGTCGTCCACCACCAGCACGCGCAGGGCGTTGCCGCCGTCGTCCGGGCTCATGGTGCGGTCTTGTCCGCGATGGGCAACACAAGGAAGTTTCCGTCCATGGAATTCCTTTGTCTGGAGCGCCGGCCGTTATGCGCCGGGGAATAGGTGTTCATGGTGCCGACACCGTACACTGATCCGGCGCGGCAGAAAAATGGTACTTTCAAATCCATTTTACGCGCGCCGGCCGTGAAACGTCGAGCCATTCGCCGTGTCATAGCAAACACGGTACCGCATGACGCGGCGCGGCAGGAGAGGCGGGAGGGGAGTTCAGGGATGAGTCAGGACGACGAAGCAGCCGGTTTCGATGCCGCGCAAGCGCAGGCGCTGCTCGCCGCGATCGTGGCGTCTTCCGACGATGCCATCGTCAGCAAGACGCTGCAGGGCGTCATCACCTCGTGGAACGCGGGGGCGGAGCGCCTGTTCGGGCACACCGCCGCGCAGGCGGTGGGCCAGCCGATCCTGCTGGTGATCCCGCCGGACCGCCACCACGAAGAGAACACCATCCTCGAGCGCATCCACCGGGGCGAGCGGGTGGAGCATTTCGAGACGGTGCGCCAGACGCGGGACGGGCGCCTGATCGATGTCTCGATCACGGTGTCGCCGGTGCGCGACGCCAGCGGCAAGATCATCGGCGCCTCCAAGATCGCCCGCGACATCAGCGTGCGCCGCCAGGTGGAGCGGGTGCTGGCCGACGAATCGCGCATTTTCGGCCTGCTCAACGAGACCGGTGCGGCCCTGGCTTCGAACCTGCAACTGCACACCCTGCTGCAGGCGGTGACCGATACCACCACGCGCCTGTCCGGGGCGCAGTTCGGCGCCTTCTTCTACAACGCCATGGACGAGCAGGGCGGCTCCTATCTGCTGCACACCCTGTCCGGCGCACCGAAGGAGGCGTTCGAGAAGTTCGGCCAGCCGCGCGCCACGCCCTTGTTCGCACCGACCTTTCAGGGCCAGGGCACCATCCGCCTCGACAACGTCAGGGAAGACCCGCGCTACGGCCAGTGGGCACCGCACCACGGCATGCCCAAGGGCCACCTGCCGGTCTGCAGCTACCTGGCGGTGCCGGTGATTTCGCGCTCCGGCGACGTCATCGGCGGCCTGTTCTTCGGGCACTCCG
>ERZ1034411.306-NODE-306-length-11265-cov-23.349331_pt1 | contig 11265 bp, 8 predicted proteins | sample MGYA00520583_ERZ1034411 | MGnify/ENA primary metagenome ERZ1034411 (study PRJEB33736, sample SAMEA104288481) | Azolla microphylla | place: Ecuador | collected 1982 | study: EMG produced TPA metagenomics assembly of the PRJEB19522 data set (Is there foul play in...
CTTGTTTGTTAGTGACTTTAATCTTACCAATGCAACTCCTTATTGTCCGTGTTTTGCCTTTATTGTGACAGTCTTTTCTCCGACAAGAAAAGGCGCTTTTCGGACTGACATGTTCTAAAACCTGGTCGCCTACAGATGTTGCGATGCCCTCAAATGTTTCCATTTTCTCGGGTGGGGTATTTTTATAAAAGATTTTGGCTATCTATTTTGTTTGATGTGAGCTTCTAAAAGTCTTTTATCTTCTCCTGTCATTGTTTTAAACCATACTCTGTGATTCCCATAATCTTCTCAGTTATGGACCGCATTCGTATAGTCACCCTGAATTCGCGAGGCATCATCGCAAATTATTTCTCATTTCTTTCATCCTCTTCCTAAATTGGGATGCTTCCCTTTCTACAGCATTTTTCGTTTCATTATCCAAGTCTTCTAACTCCTGAATTAGATTTAGAAGATCTAATTCATCAAAACGACTTTGTTTCAATAGACCTCTTGTAAAATTGTTTCTGTAGTAGAATAGAGAGATTTAGAGTTTATATATTTCTGGTGTTCCTTGTGCTCGCTAACTCAAACATAACCCTGTAACTCTAACTTTTGGGTAGAATAAAGAAAAAAGGCCATTATAACATAAAATAAATTAATTCTCCCAGAGGTCTAATAATTCAATAGTTTGTAATAACCATAGATGGTCATCAGTTTCATAGAGTTGCTGTAAATTAGTAGTAACAGTCATAAATTTACACCTTATCTACCTCTAAAATAAGGCAATATGGCAGTTTCCATTGGGATGACAGCATAAAGCTATCATCAAACTTAGACATAAGAATTAAGGAGTCAGAATTTTTCAGAAATTGGTTAGTTATCCAATAGGTATTTTTGGCGTTAGCCTGAAAAAGGTGACTGCTGTTCGTGTACCTTGCCGTTAAGTATTAGCTGAGTGCTTAAACTTAGACATACATAATTAAGATTTTTAACTCTGTCACCTGCTATCGCAATTAGCAATCATTTAAAAACTCTCTTATCCTTCGTAAATAAGTTTCTGAATCTTCCAACATTGGAAAATGGGCAGTATTAGGAATTACGAAAAACTCAATGTTGTGATTTAATGCTGCTGCTTGTCGTCCCATTTCTACCGGAATAATAATGTCATATTCACCCGCCACTAGCAATGTTGGGACTGATAATTTAGCAAATTCTGTGGGCATTAATTCCGATTGAGCTTTACTAACAGAAGTAAAAATAGTTCCTAACGCTGCATCATAATCAGCACTAATAAAGTCTTGTAAAAAAGCTTGTCTCTCGGATTTGGGAATAGGACTATGGACAAATCTGTCCATAAATATCTTGTCAGCTAAAGGTATGTTACCTAACCACTTAGGACGGAATTTAACTACTAATCTACCAAACTTATAAAAAGCAGCAAAGGCTTTCTCATCATATTCAAAAATGCCGCTACAGGTTAAAACTCCCTTTTTCACTCGTTCAGGATAACGGTTAAAAAATAAAGTCGCAACAGAAGCGCCCATAGAATGAGCATTAATATAAACACGCTGAAGTTGCAACCCATCCAATAAAGCAGCTAAGTCTTCAGCGTATTCTGTTAATTCATAACTTAACTCAGCAATTGCTTCACCTTGTCCCTCTGTTGACTGTGACTCAACCACAGACTCACCAGCTTGGACAATGCTAGGTTTACCACCAGAGTGCCCAAAACCACGCATATCATATAGTAAACAGTCAAATTCTCCCAATAAAGCCTCAGCCGTACTGCGCCAATACCTAGAGGAACCAGCCCAGCCGTGAATGAAAACCATTACAGGCTTGACCAAACTCGATGGTTTTTTCATCCACTCGTAATAATGCTCAACTCCGCGAACATTTATATAAGCCATTCTTCACAGTTAAAAATTATAAAATCAAAAGTCAATAGCCAATAGTCAAAATTAAAGAACTCTTGACTCCTGACTCCTCAATTATGCTGATTCTGGTTTGGGTAGCGAAGAAGGATGCAGCAACAGTTCCGCAGTAGAACGTTTCTCTACCATTTCCCTTGTTACTGTGCAGCGAGTTACATCTTTCCGAGATGGCAACTCATACATCACATCCAACATCAATTCTTCCACAATACCCCGCAGTGCCCGCGCCCCAGTTTTGCGTCGATGAGCCTCTTGAGCGATCGCTCGCAAAGCTTCTGGTTTAAAATCTAACTGAACATTATCCATCTTCAGCAGTTTTTGGTATTGCTTCACCAAAGCACTACGTGGTTGGGTAAGGATTGCCATCAGCGCCTCTTCATCCAGAGGATCTACCACCGCCACCATTGGCATCCGCCCTATAAATTCGGGAATCATACCAAATTTCACCAAATCATCAGGTTCAAGATGACGCAGAGTATCAGCAGCTCGTTTCTCTTTAGACTGACCTTCCCCAGATTGAACAAAACCAATTGACTTTTTGCCCACTCTCTGATCTACAACTTTTTCCAAACCTACAAAAGCACCCCCACAGATAAATAGGATGTTACTAGTATCAATCTGGATACAGTCTTGATAAGGATGCTTACGTCCACCTTGGGGGGGAACATTTGCAGTTGTTCCTTCCAGCATTTTCAGCAAAGCTTGCTGTACACCTTCCCCAGAAACATCCCTCGTAATTGAAGTATTTTCACTCTTACGGGCAATTTTATCAATTTCATCAATGTAAATAATTCCCCGCTGTGCTTCCTCAACATCCAAATCTGCCACTTGCAGAAGTCGCAGCAAGATATTTTCCACATCTTCCCCCACATACCCTGCTTCTGTAAGAGTTGTGGCATCAGCTACTGCAAAGGGGACATCAAGGATTTTAGCCAGAGTTTGTGCTAATAGGGTTTTACCGCAACCAGTGGGACCCATTAATAAAATATTAGACTTTTGTATTTCTACTGCATCATCTGCTCCACCCTTGCCATTACCTTTAGACTGGATTACAGCCAACCGCTTGTAGTGATTGTAAACAGCGACTGACAACACTTTTTTGGCTTCATCTTGACCAATAACGTGTTCGTCTAAATATTTCTTAATTTCTCTAGGCTTGGGTATTTGATTAAACGAGATATTGGCAGAACGGGTACGGCGTTTTTGAGGTGGTTCTGACCGTGGTGCTGGTTGGGAGGCTGCACCACTCGTATCAAGCAACTCCTCATCTAAGATTTCATTACACAAGTCAACGCATTCATCGCAGATGTAGACTCCCGGACCTGCGATTAATTTACGCACCTGTTCCTGAGACTTGCCGCAAAACGAACATTTTAAATGGGAGTCGTACTTAGACATACCAAGCCTCTTATTTCCGAATGGTGAGGTTTTCCCCTACTGTGGGGAGATTTTGTCTAGAAATAACCTGATCAATCAAACCGTAGTTTTTCGCCTCTTCTGCCGACATAAAAAAGTCGCGTTCCGTATCTGCCTCGATTCTGTCCAATGGTTGACCAGTATGTTTGGCCATTAGCTGATTCAAGTTGCCCTTAATGTAAAGAATTTCTCGCGCTTGAATTTCAATATCAATTGCTTGTCCTTGAGCTCCACCAAGGGGTTGGTGAATCATAATCCGGGAGTCAGGCAGAGACATACGTTTTCCTGCTGTCCCAGCCGTTAACAAAAATGCCCCCATACTGGCAGCTAGTCCAAAACAGATAGTAACAACATCGGGGCGTATTTGTTGAATCGTATCATAGATTGCCATTCCTGCGTAGACTGAGCCACCAGGAGAATTAATGTAAAGTTGAATATCTTTTCCTGAGTCTTCAGCGTCCAGAAATAGCAATTGCGCCACAATTGAGTTGGCTACATTATCATCTATTGCTGTTCCCAAAAAAATAATCCTCTCTCGCAGTAGGCGGGAGTAGATGTCAAAAGCCCTTTCTCCCATACCGGATTGTTCTACCACCATGGGTACTATGTTGTTAGGACTACTGTAGTTACAGCTAATGCCGATGGGACTCAAGCTGCTGATTGGGTAATTTCCCGACTGCGATACAAGCATACAAGAATATTTAACAATAAGTTAAGTGGGACAGACTTTGTAGCCGTTATGGCTGATTTTCTCAGAAGTTGAATTTGTATTTGAGCTATGTCTTAACCATTATGCCTTATTTAATTTGTTCCTGTTGAAGTTTAGGAGTGTCAGGAGTATGGCTATTGCTACGCTATCAGGAGTTCAGGAGGAATATATGATTCCCCATCCTCCCCATCTCCCCAAACCCTACACCCTATTCTACTTCAGTGCTGTGAGCTTCTGAATCAGTTTCTTCTGTGGTGCTGAGAGAACCGACTGGTACTAGTTCTACAGATGAGTTTGCTAAAAGCCAATCAATGATTTTTTCGTTTCTTAGTTCCTTTTCCACCACTGCTTGCAGTCTTTCTTCGTCTATTTCTTCGTCAGCATACTGTTCTAACAATTCATTGACTCTGGCTGTTATTTCTGCGGATGTAATTTGGATGGATTCGCGTTTGCCAATTTCTTGGAGGGCTAGGGAACGTTTGAGGCGCTCAATTGCTTCTGGCTGTGATCGCTCCCGCAATTGAGGAATAATATCTTGGGTAAACAGCTTTCTCACGTCTAATCCTTGCTCTGACAATTTCATTGCTGTTTGTGTGAGCATGGCATCGACTTCTTGATCAATCAAGGTTGTAGGTAAATCTATCTCCACGTGCTTTATCAGTTCTGCCAACAAAGCTTCTTGCTGATTAGCTTTGGTTTGATCTTGAGCTTCTTTTTGAGATCGTTCCTCTAAAGATGCCCGCAATTGTGCCAATGTTTCAAATTCACTCACTTCTTGAGCAAAATCGTCATTCAATTCTGGTAGTTCTTTTTCCTTGATTTCTTTGAGTGTCACAGTAAACAGTGCGGGTTTACCAGCTAATTCCTGGTTCGCATAAGGATCTGGAAACTGAGCCGGAATTTCTCTCGTTTCTCCAGGGTTCATTCCCAGCATACCGGAGATGAAACCAGGGATAAACTTATCCTCTTGCAATTCAACTTGAAAATCAGTTGCTTCTCCACCAGGAATCGGTGTAGGTTCTGTTGACTCGTCTTCACCTTCAGCTTTGGTAATTACACCTTTAAAATCAACCACGGCGATATCACCAATTTGGGATGCTCGTCCTTCCACGGGAATCAAGGTTGCCATTTGTTGCCGTTCTTTGTCTAAAACGGTATCGACCTTTGTGGAATCGTAGTTGATCTCCTCTGCTTGAAGTTGAAAACCTGTGTACTGATTAATAATCACTTCTGGTTCTACATCGACAGCAGCTGAAAAAATCAGGGCCTTCCCAGGTTCATAATTATTAATCAATTCATCAAAAGAGGAGCGTAATCGTGGTTGACCAATGGCTGAAATTGCTTCTTGTTTGACTGCTTTCTCAATACCATCAGGGACTAGTTCTTCCAGGACGGCTGCTTTGATGCGACCTACGCCCAGGCGCTGTAATAATATCTGCCGGGGTACTTTGCCTCTGCGAAACCCAGGAATATTTACAGTACCACTTAAATTTCTAATGACCTGTTCGTATTTTTGTTTGGTAATTTCTGGTGTAATCTCTATTTCTAGTCCAATCTGACTTTTCTCAAGTTTTTCCTGGGTAACTTTCATACTTTGTCTCTGTTTTTTGGTGTTTTCATCTTGAGAGTACACACAAGAAGCGTATCGCTTGCGTTATTAACTTGATGTGCAACACAATAACTAAACAAATAGTTCATAGTTTAGATAACTAGAACATTTTGATGTTTGCTTCCTGCCTTTACCAGTCTATAAGGCTGGTCCTTATGCAACACAAAACCAATACAAATGGCTCCTACTATTGAGGGTTTTACTGGTTGGTTCCTGGTTCTGACAAGTCCGAAAGGCGGGTTGTTTTTCACAGGGGTAAATTCCGCACTTGCCATGCGTACTCTATAATATGGCTTAAGGCACGGTACGCTATCGGGGCATTTTTTATTAAATTCGACAGTAAGATGCAAATTAGGATATTCAACTTGTTGTCCACAACCGCTCAATCAATTTTACCTTAGTTCGGCATCTAGATTTTTTATACGTCAATATTCTCCACAACTCGCTGATAATGGCATAATCTGAATGGGAGGAAAGATTGAAGAACTTCTTAGCTGTCGAGTACGACTTGCAGCTATGATAAAATCCAGTCCGGAAAAGTTTCTCCTTCAGCAGATATCTAGTTTACTGCCAATAGAGAGGGAGTTAGCACTTTGCTGGAATAAATATTTTCTTATCAGAAGATAGGCTCACAACCCTTGAAGTTGGTCAGGGTGCAGGGAAACATACTTTAATTAAGCATTAGAGCCAAATTTCTACTCAGATTGCTCACACTGTGATATGCTATCAACATAGCTACAGTGTTTTTTAATGACTTTGAGATATCCATGTCATAGTATATCAATACTATTGTGATTAGCCAACCGAGTTTATCCTATAATTAATTAGGTATTAATATCTTAAAGATATCCAACTTGAATATGATCTATTTTTATCTGGCTTAGCAGTTTGGTATGAAGTAGTGTATAATTAAACGAAATCAATACTAAAAGATTACTTATTACCAAGAAAAATTAAAATTATTATTACAAGTAAAGAAAGCGCTATAACTGCTTTTAAAATATACCAGATGTGAAAAATCCGATTAAGTATACAAATTCGTTTGATTTCTGAATCTTGTCAATATAGAAATATTGAGTTATACAAAAAAATTGCTAATAACCTGTTAAAGGAGGACGTGAATTTGTCTAAATCCTATCATGTAGCTATTTTGGGTGCGACTGGTGCTGTTGGCACAGAGTTACTGGAATTATTGGAAAAACGGGATTTTCCCCTTGCTGACTTAAAGTTGCTGGCATCAGCACGGAGTGCGGGGAAAACGATCAAATTTAAAGGAGAAAATATCCCCATTGAGTCTGTTAGTGATCGTTCCTTTGATAAAATTGATATAGTGTTGGCTAGTGCTGGTGGTGGGATATCTAAAACCTGGGCTGGTGTAGCTATCGAACAAGACGCAGTTGTAATTGATAACTCCAGCGCCTTCAGGATGAACCAAGAAGTTCCCTTAGTAGTACCAGAGGTGAATCCCCAAAACGCAGCTAGTCATAGAGGCATTATTGCTAATCCCAACTGCACAACAATTTTAATGACCTTGGCAGTATGGCCATTGCATAAGGTTAAACCAGTAAAACGCATTGTTGCTGCCACCTATCAATCTGCCAGTGGTGCTGGTGCTAAAGCAATGGAGGAGGTCAAAACCCAAACCAGTGCTATATTACAAGGACATCCCGCAGTTGCTGAGGTATTACCTTATCCATTGGCCTTTAACTTATTTCCCCATAATTCCCCAATGACCGATTTAGGATATTGTGAGGAAGAACTAAAAATGGTCAACGAAACCCGAAAAATATTTGGTAGTCAAGAAATCAGAATTACTGCCACTTGTGTGCGGGTTCCCGTACTTCGTGCCCATTCAGAAGCAATTAACCTGGAATTCGAGACACCTTTTAGTCCACATGAGGCTAGAGAAATTTTAAGTCAAGCCCCTGGTATCAGATTTGTAGAAGATTGGCAAACAAATTATTTCCCCATGCCAATAGAAGCTAGTGGTCGGGATGAAGTTTTAGTAGGGAGAATTCGCCAAGATATATCTCATCCTTGTGGTTTGGAACTATGGCTTTGTGGTGATCAAATCCGTAAAGGTGCAGCCTTAAATGCAGTACAAATTGCTGAACTGTTAATAGAGAAAAATTGGCTAAGTCATTAGTCATTAGTCATGAGTTTTTGACGACTGACAAGTGACAACTGACAACTGACAAATCAGGAGTGAAAAGAGGGTGGGAGATTTTGGCACAATTGTAACTGCTATGATTACGCCGTTTAAGCCAGACGGCAGTGTTAACTATGATGTAGCAGCCAAATTAGCAGTACATCTGGTTGACAACGGTACAGACACATTAGTTGTGTGTGGGACAACAGGTGAATCCCCTACATTGACTTGGGATGAAGAATACCAGTTGTTTGTTGAGGTATTGCAGGCTGTAGAAGGTAAAGCCAAAGTCATTGCTGGTTGTGGTTCTAATTCAACTACAGAAGCGATCGCAGCAACCCAAAAAGCAGCTAAAATAGGAATACATGGTTCTTTACAAGTTGTTCCCTATTACAACAAACCGCCCCAGGCGGGATTATATCAGCACTTTGAGGCGATTGCTCAAGCCTGTCCCGAATTACCGATGTTGTTATACAATGTCCCCGGTCGTACTGGTCAAAACCTATGTCCAGAAACAGTGGTACAGCTAGCAAAAATCGACAACATAGTGGGAATTAAAGAAGCCAGTGGGAATTTAGACCAGGCTAGTGAAATCCGCCGCTTGACACCAAAAGAATTTCAGATTTACGCTGGAGATGACTCTTTAACATTGCCTCTGTTAGCAATTGGGTCCAAGGGTGTAGTAAGTGTGGCTTCTCATCTGGTAGGCAATCAACTAAAACAGATGATCAAGTCCTTTAATATGGGCAGCATGGAAATAGCCACCGACATTCACTTACAACTTTTCCCATTGTTTAAAGCTTTATTTTTAACAACAAATCCCATTCCTGTTAAACAAGCATTAAAACTTCAAGGTTGGGAGGTTGGTTCAGTTCGTTCACCTTTATGGGAAGCTGACGCAGAAATATGTCAAAAGATAGAGGACGTGCTGAACAAACTTAGTTTAATCTAAGCGCCAATATTTTGGACAGTCGCTAATTGCTAGTTGCCAGAGATATCTATAAATAATTGGTAAGACTTGTTACTAACTTGTAATTTAACATCTGTGTTAAAACTGAGCGGTATAAGCATCATTCAGTGAAAAATCCCTTTTATTTATTCAAGCAAAAATTGGGATATTGTAAATTCAAAATTCTGTGCTTTTACACTGACTTAAATAGATATTTTTAGTTGTCTTTCATATAAGAACGCTAACTATCAACTTATTAACACCACACACAATCTCAAGGAGAAAATGGCTAAAAACGAACTTGATTCCACCCTCAAAATTATTCCTTTGGGTGGCTTGCATGAAATTGGTAAGAATACCTGTGTTTTCGAGTACGAGGACGAAATAATCCTGTTAGATGCAGGTTTGGCTTTTCCCACAGAGGCGATGCACGGCGTTAATATTGTGTTACCTGATACAACATACCTCAGAGAAAATCGCCATAAAATTAAAGGAATGATTGTTACTCATGGTCATGAAGATCATATTGGTGGGATTGCTTTTCACCTGAAACAATTTGACATCCCCGTAATTTATGGACCCAGACTAGCAATGGCAATGCTAGAGGGTAAATTAGAAGAAGCAGGAGTGCGGGATCACACCGAATTAAGAACTGTTATGCCTCGCGATGTAGTCCGCATTGGTAAAGCCTTTTTTGTCGAATACATCCGCAACACCCACTCCATAGCTGATAGTTTCACCGTTGCTATTCATACCCCATTAGGTGTAGTTATCCATACAGGCGATTTTAAAATTGACCATACCCCGGTCGATGGAGAAAAGTTTGATCTGCAACGGTTAGCAGAACATGGAGAAAAAGGCGTACTGTGTCTATTAAGTGATTCTACGAACTCAGAAGTGCCTGGTTTTACACCATCAGAACGTTCTGTTTTCCCCAACCTGGATCGAGTATTTTCTCAAGCTACTGGGCGCTTATTTGTCACCACCTTTGCTTCCAGCGTACATCGCATCAACATGATTTTGCAACTGGCAAAGAAACACAATCGTGTAGTTACAGTTGTGGGACGTTCAATGCTGAATTTAATTGCCCACGCCCGGAACTTAGGTTATATCAAGTGCGAAGATAATCTATTCCAACCCTTACATACTGTCCGTGGGATGCCAGATGAAAATGTGTTGATTCTGACCACTGGCTCCCAGGGTGAAACAATGGCAGCTATGACCAGGATTGCTAATAAAGAACACCCGCACATTAAAATTTGGGAAGGTGACACAGTTGTATTCTCTGCTAACCCCATTCCAGGAAATACAATTGCGGTAGTTAACACCATCGACAAATTGATGATGCAAGGGGCAAAAGTAGTCTATGGAAGGGATAAAGGTATTCACGTTTCTGGCCACGGCTGTCAAGAAGAGCAAAAGCTAATGATTGCTTTAACTCGTCCTAAGTTCTTTGTACCTTTCCACGGTGAACATCGGATGTTGGTGAAGCACGCAGAAACCGCTCAGAGTATGGGTATACCTGCTGAAAATATGATTATTATCCAGAATGGAGATGTGATCGAACTCACAGAAGAATCTATCCGTGTTGCTGGTAAAGTATCATCAGGAGTTGAACTGGTGGATACTACTAGTTCTGGCATGGTGAGTGCAAAAGTCTTGCAAGAACGACAACGCATGGCTTCTGAAGGACTTGTGACCATTGCTGCTGCCATTGATTGGAATGGTAAACTGTTGGCGAAACCAGAAATTCATATGCAAGGTGTGGTGACAAGTATTGATCGAGCACTTTTACTAAAATGGGTACAACAACGCATTGAAGAGATTCTGACCGTGCGTTGGTCAGAATTTGTCACCGGAAACGAAGCAAGTGATATTGATTGGGGTGGTTTGCAAGTAATGTTAGAAAAAGAATTGCAGCGTTCTCTTCGTCGGGAGTTACAATGTCAACCATGTTTAACTTTGTTGATGCAAATTCCTGAAGAACCACCTGTTTCGGTAAAAGCTGCTGCTGATGGCAGAAGACGACGGACTCGTCCAACAGCGCAAGTAGCTTCTTAAGATTTATCTCGCGCAAAGATGCAAAGAAGCAAAGGTGTTATTTAGCATCTTTGCTCTTTCTATTGAAACCAATCATTTCAGGACTTACCCACTGAGAAAGTAGCAAAATACTGTAGTGATAAAGATGTCATCTACTTAGCAGGTATGGGAGAATTGGAGAAATAACCAAACCTGCTACAGCAGAATGGAATCTGGAACATTACACTCTTTTTTTGCTATCATAACCAAAGCATGGAGGATGTTATAGATTGGCAGAGATATTGGAAAATGTTTCACATGACAGTGAAAATAGATTATTTCTCAGAGAGACATAGGAACCGAAAGATTTATTCGATACAGTAAAGGAAATCATAAATATAGTAGGAGGTATCCCCTGAATACTTCGGGGGAAGAGGTTATTCAGACATCCATGAGCAACCAAAAGGATTGAGAGCAGATTTTTCGTCAAAAATAGTCGCC
>ERZ1034411.308-NODE-308-length-11231-cov-24.180565_pt1 | contig 11231 bp, 16 predicted proteins | sample MGYA00520583_ERZ1034411 | MGnify/ENA primary metagenome ERZ1034411 (study PRJEB33736, sample SAMEA104288481) | Azolla microphylla | place: Ecuador | collected 1982 | study: EMG produced TPA metagenomics assembly of the PRJEB19522 data set (Is there foul play in...
CCCAACCCTGATTCTTTCCTTGGCTCTTTCCTAATCTTAACACTATGGAAAGCCACACACATACTCCTTTCTAAATTTTCAGCCGTATCTAATTCACCGCTGATAAAAACAAATTGCTGCTAGTATTGCTTTTATTCGTTCTGACTGTCGTTTAATTGTTCTCCCTGAATATTTCCTTACAGGTTTTCCGATGGGAGAACCTATAGAAGTATGGACAAAAAAGCCTGTTTAGAAATGTCAGGGGCTCTGAATATGAAGCACTTGGTAAAATTGCCCAGAAATATACAATGTTTTTAGCTGGTATAGTTAATAGTTCTATCCATGCTGCTTCTGTAGATGGTGGTTCTAAAATTATTGATTATTGGGGTATCGTATTAACAGAAACATGGCCAGCTGAAAGTATGGCAGCATTTACTGAAATTAATTTAGCAGGATGAAGGAGTGATCGCACTCGACCAGGGTTAAATAATTGACTCTCCCTTCAACGCTTTGAACTTTACGCCGAAAGTTACAGTCAGTAACATTTCTATCCCCCTAATACTATAGTAGATGGGACAATAGACCGTAAGCGTTTCATCCAAACACAGCAAGAAACTATTGAACGACTCACAAAGTTAGGGATAATTTGAACAATAACTAATTCCCTGTTAAGAGTTAAGAGTTCCTAATGACAAAACCAATAGAAGTCCGTAACCCCCGCACAGGTAAATTTGATTACGTTATTATCCCTCCTCCACCAAAGTTCCTTTCACACCAATGTCACCGTCTCCGTAGGGGGCAAGTTCATTGGCAAGAACTCGGTATAGAAGGTAGAATTGAGGCGATCCAACAGTGGAAACAAGCTATATTAGCTAATCGCAAACAGCTAACGGATGCATTAGTAAATGATACTGGTAGATTATCAACATCAGTTTTAGAAATAGACTCTTTTTTAGATGGTATTGATAGATGGTGTAATTTAGCACCCCAGTTACTACAGGAAACTGCAAAAAATACATCTATTCCCTTTATTGCTTTACAACAAACTGCTGTTCCTTACTCCCTAGTCGGTGTCATTAGTCCTTGGAATTTTCCCCTGTTGTTATCTACAATTGATACAATTCCCGCTTTATTAGCAGGTTCTGCTGTCATCGTTAAACCTAGTGAAATCACTCCTCGTTTCGTTGCACCTTTAATAACTACATTGAATACTATTCCTAAATTACGTGATGTCTTAAATTTTGTTGAAGGTGCAGGACAAACAGGGGCAGCTCTAATAGAAGATGTAGATTTAGTCTGCTTTACAGGCAGTGTAGAAGTGGGGCGTGTAGTTGCAGAAGCAGCAGCCAGAAACTTTATTCCTGCTTTCTTAGAATTAGGTGGAAAAGACCCAGCAATTGTTTTAGAATCAGCAGATTTAGATTTAGCAACTTCTGCAATTTTATGGGGTTCTGTTGTTAATTCTGGACAGTCATGCTTATCAGTTGAAAGAATCTATGTGGCTGAATCTATATTTCCAGAAGTTTATCATCAATTAGTAGCTAAATCTTCTCGCGTACAACTCGCTTATCCTGCCGTTGAAAGTGGGGAATTAGGTCCAATAATTTCCGAGAATCAAGCAGCAATTATTAATGAACACCTGCAAGATGCAATATCAAAAGGTGCAGTAATTCATTGTGGTGGTAAAGTTGAAAAATTAGGTGGAGGTTGGTGGTGTCGTCCCACAGTTCTCACTGAAGTTGACCATTCCATGAAAGTGATGACTGAAGAAACATTTGGTCCTATTATGCCAGTCATGCCTTTTTCTACAGTAGAAAAAGCAATAGATTTAGCCAATGATTCTATTTATGGATTGAGTGCTGCTATATTTGCTGAATCAGAGGAGTTAGCATTAGAAGTTGGTATGCAAATAGATGTAGGTGCTATTAGTATTAATGATACTTGTTTAACAGCTATGATCCACGAAGGAGAGAAAAACGCTTTTAAATTTTCTGGTTTGGGAGGTTCGCACATGGGTGCAGCAGGGTTTAAACGCTTTATGCGAAAAAAAGCTTTTTTAATTAAAACCAACACTAATAAAGACCCTTGGTGGTTTAATGATGAAGAATAGGGGATTGGGGAATGAGTAAAAGGTTGTCCCAATCACCAATCACCAATCACCAATCACCAATCACCAATCACCAACTATCAATATGTCTAATATTCGTCTATAAATGCCTGTTTTAGCCCGTCATGAAGGTTAATGGGAAGGAACTTATACTCTAGTTGATACAACCGGAAAATTTCTGGATATTCATCCATCTCATTTAAGTTGTCAATTTCCTGAAAATAGTCCTTATTCTTACTATTAAATCAATCGTTATACCTGGGCTGATGGTAAACAGGAAGAACATCAATTTCCAGGTATTTATCAAGATACAAAACTTTTGTTTGATACTGAACGCATTCAAGGTAAAGCCAGGGAAGTTGATGATTCAAGCGTTATTTTGTGGTTTGGTTATAAACAATTCCCAAATATGTATTTATATGAAATGATTCAAATCAATCCTGATAATAATAATCGCGCTCGCACTTGGCATTGGTTTAAAAATGACAAAATCTATCAACGTACTCTTATTCAGGAGGAACGGGTAAGGTAGTCATATTTGTAGAGTGGGAAATGCGTGCCCTACTGACTGCGGTTATCTATGAAAGTTTTGCGGACTTTAAATGGCGCTGTCGTTTCCAGTAAAAAAATCTAAAGAAAGCTCCAGCAAAAATAGGGATGCTGACACCGGAAGAAAATTCAAAGCGAACTTGTTGACCGATATATTCTACTTTTAATAAACCACTGGTAATTCAGGTATCAGAAGACTGAATACTTCCACTTGTTTGATTAAGGGCCAAGCCTGTGATCGCATATATTTCCAGGCTAAAAGTACCTGTTCCCAAAAATTGCAATGCTTGCTTCTGAGCTTAGCGTGTAAGATTCAGTGCTAGGTGAACCATTGAACAACGCGGTAGGTCCAAATGTGGCTGTACCACCAGCAGCTAAAGACATATTCGTAGGTACTGAAAACATTGTCAGTGGTAGCGTGAATGGCTGTAAGTTTAAGCTGCTTAGTGCAGCTGGAAAGGTAACTCCTGCTGTCACATTATATTCGTCTAAGGTGTGAGTTAGTCTATAGTTCCTGGCTGAGGTAGAAGTATTAGTGATACTCAAACGACCTATAACACTAGCATTAAGGGTGAAACGCACTTCAGTTATTTGCTGTCCTGCTAGAGGATTATACTTAGCTAGGGTTAATGTACTGATATCATTACCCGTAGGATCTACGTTGTTGTAGGAGGCGCTACTAGTAAAAAATTTAATGCTTGGGCTTGTTGAGGAGAGATAACGAGGGAGCCTATAGAAACAGAAGCGGCTATACCAGCTACATAACCCAACTTTTTCGCTTGATGCGTTAAATTCATACTCATGAAACCTTAGTGAGTGAACAAAAAACAAAAGTTATTATCTATACATATCCAGCATACAAAATCTAAAATTTGCTACAACGGATAGGTACGAGATTAAGTGACTATTTTCCTAAAAAAAATCATTAATAATATGGTAAGCAAGGAGTCCTACAATATATATAATTGTAGCATTAGCTTTACTTATATCTTATTGTATAAAACAATTAGATATAAGTCTAAGCAACAGATTTATATCAAATTAGTAAATCATTAAATATGCAAACTCTACTTAAGTAAAACTGCTACGATAAAAAATACCTTAAATCAGCGATAAATTTACTGAAACTTTATAAATCGGTCGTATCTCAATATTTGTCGGTTAAGGGGCATAGGGGAAACAAAACATATTGACACTTTACCCTTTAACATTTTCCCCAAGGAACTGACAACTTTCAGATTGTTAACTGAGTAGTATTGGGTTGTGTTTTTGTGGCTTTCAATTCTCACAATCAATATTCCTTGTAACTCCTAAAGTTGTTTGATGTAGGATTGCTATATATCCGAAATTTCAATTTTATAAGGTATGGGCATGGCAAAAAGTGACAAAATCAACTTTTCTACCCCTAGCGGGTTTCCCGAATTTCTGCCTAGCGAAAAGCGTCTAGAAGTATATTTATTAGATATAATCCGTCGTGTTTTTGAAAGCTATGGCTTTACACCGATTGAAACCCCAGCAGTAGAACGGTTAGAAGTACTGCAAGCTAAGGGCAATCAGGGGGATAATATAATCTATGGTATTGATCCAATTTTACCACCAAATCGCCAAGCAGAAAAGGATAAATCTGGCGAAACTGCTTTGGAAGCTAGGGCTTTAAAGTTTGATCAAACTGTTCCTTTTGCGGCTTATATTGCACGTCATTTAAATGAATTAACTTTTCCTTTTGCTCGTTATCAAATGGATATGGTTTTTCGCGGTGAACGGGCAAAAGACGGGCGGTTTCGGCAGTTTCGTCAATGTGATATTGATGTGGTGGCTCGTGGTAAACTCAGTTTGCTATATGATGCCCAAATGCCGGCAATTATAACTGAAATATTTGAAGCTATTAATATTGGTGATTTTGCGATTCGCATCAATAACCGCAAAATTCTGACAGGGTTTTTTCAGTCTGTGGAAGTTCCGGAAAACCAAATTAAAGCTTGTATTGCCATTATTGATAATTTGGAAAAAATTGGAGAAGCAAAAGTTAAGTCGGAGTTAGAGAAAGAAGGTATTTCTTCCGAACAAACTGAGAAAATTATTGAGTTTATTAAAATTGATGGTAGTGTTGATGATGTTTTAGATAAACTCAATCATCTCGCGCAAAGTTTTCCCGAAGCAGAACAATTTAACTTAGGAGTTACTGAATTAGCAACGGTAATTAATGGAGTTAGAGATTTAGGAGTTGCTGACAAACGGTTCTGTATTGATTTATCAATTGCTCGTGGTTTAAATTACTACACTGGCACGGTTTACGAAACTACTTTAATAGGACATGAAGCTTTGGGTAGTATTTGTTCTGGAGGCAGATATGAAGAATTAGTGGGAATGTTTTTAGGCGAAAAAATGCCTGGAGTGGGTATTTCTATTGGTTTAACTCGGTTAATTAGTCGGTTATTAAAAGCGGGTATTCTCAATACTTTATCTGCAACACCTACCCAGGTGGTGGTAGTGAATATGCAGGAAGATTTGATAGCTGTTTATTTAAAGGTATCACAGCAATTAAGACAAGCAGGGATTAATGTTGTAACTAACTTTGAAAAACGTCCTTTGGGTAAACAATTTCAAGCAGCAGATAAACAGGGAATTCAATTTTGTGTTATTATTGGTGGTGATGAAGCCGCAGCCCAAAAATCATCATTAAAGAATTTGAAAAGTGGTGAGCAAGTGGAGGTGGCTTTGGCAGATTTAGCGGAAGAAATTAAAAGAAGGCTGACGTAAATTCAGCATTGATCAGGGTACTATTGTCAGTGATATCTGCTGGAACGACGTTAAAACTGTTATTAGACCTTATAAAAATTCTCGTAAAAGTCTTCCACACCCCTACACTCGATCCTGGATGTCGTTCTGGCGTAACGCATACCACCAGGTGGCCGCATTGATTGCAATCACAGGTTTGCCGATCAATCCACCGTTGCGCTTCATCGGCGAGCCGAAGTATACTCAAATTAGTACCAACCTGCATGATCGCCTCCATATCATCACCATCAAGTTCCTGAAGATGGTAGCGAAGCTTATCCTCAGAGACTTCAGCAATTGAGAGTGCAGTAGGGCAACGCAGTCCCTTCAGCCGTAACACCTCCACCCCAATGTCATTGAAGAACCAGCATACCATTTTGTCAGCCTGTGGCTGACAAGGGGTGAGCACCCCAATCTTGTTGACTTTGAAACTTGCCAGAGTTGCCTGATATCCGATAGGACCTGAAGCCACTTTTAGCCCAGCATAGTCCTCAAGCCGTTTCACAAAAGTTTTCTTCCCCTCAAGTCCTTCCCAGAAAATCTCGGCACTCATTCCCATGATCACGTAATCCACACCTGCGGTCATCACCCGATCAATTGCAAAGAGAATTTCGTCGCCGAGTTGGTCTAAAAGACGCACCATCTTTTCATCACTACTCAAGTCCTGGTTTCGAACATGAATCCGGGACATATGAGACGTAACACCCCGTACACCCATCGCGTGAAAATCAGGTTCGACAATCGTATTTGTGCTTGGTGCAAGCACCCCAAATTTCTTTCGCCATCCTAGTCCATCTGTCATATTGAGTTGAATTACCATATTAGGGAGTTAAGTTCAAGTCAATAGTCTAAATTTCTTTTCAAATAATGCCCAATCAGTGAACCCACAACTTGCCCATTATTGTAAATCAAATTTCCCCGCAAAAAGGTACTTTTTACCCTTCCCGTTAACTCCATCCCTTCAAAGGGTGTGTAACTTTGTTGTGATTGCGAGTCAGCAGCACTTACCAAAATGGTCTCTTTATTGAAGAATGTATTGAATTACATCAAATAAAATATCCTGAATATGAGACTGATGAGGCATTAGAAAAAGCACTTGCTTTAAGAGAAAAGTATTTTAAAAATTTGGCTCAGATAATATAAAAAGTTAAGTTAAAGAATGATAAAATAATCATAAATGTGTATTTTGGACCATTCCATCCCGGCTTGGATATCAAGCTTCATGTTAACTATAACCATCACATGAATCGTGGCTATCTAGGATTAATTGTGCCAGAGAGTGATGTAGCTATCAAAATATGCCATGATAAGCTTTATTGGCATGAGGGAAAATTCATGATTTTAGATCATAGCTCCACCTTGCTAAAGTGCGCCGGTTAGCACGAACATTTCCACATCAGTAGTGAAATGACCTATAGGTGGGTGGGTTCCAACCTTTTTTCAGGACGACGCGCTGTGTAGATTCACCTGTACTTTTCTTGATGGATATAATCTGAGCCGTACCGAATTCACCAGTAACAAAGTTGTTTACCTCAAAAGGTAGTTGTGGAAAGTTGAGAACTGAGTTAAGTGATTCTTCAGTTTCTACGTGTTTGCGTCCTGTGGATGTTTTATTGTTCATTTGAATACCTGTGTCTGTGTGTAAAAGACTCACATTGTTATGAGATAAATATGAATTTTTATTTGCAGGTTGTATCGTGATACCTTGTTTGATCACAAGATTTTTGGAAAGCTGCTTCTGTGCTTGGTTTCTTGATGTTACATTATTAAGAATATACCCCAGACGCAAGGGTTCGCTTACTCAATCTGTTCTACGCTGGTAAAATTAAAGTAGTAGTTAACCCAACACAATTGAACGCCTTAGAATCCATACCTAATGCAGTGCAACACCTCCTTACTCGTGAAAATTGTGGCAAAGTAGTGGTTAAATTTTAAATGTGGGGTGACACACCTGATGGGCATAACACCGCACCCAATATTAGCACTATGAGAAATATAATCTTGAGGATTGATTCCTTTGGCTAGGTATCAATTAAGGTGATCGCATAACTAAAACGGAACTGCGATCGCTTCTTCTATGACTCCAATAACTGATCTATTGCCATACAAGCCTTTTGCCAGAGTTGTTACCAGTCGGCGTTGATGATAATATAAGGTCGATGACGTGATTTTAAAGCTTGAATACAGAGCGATCACGAAATTCTTCTCGATAGTTATACAGAAAACGCTGTGAATCATCTACCCAAGGCACATCTACATTCAGCAGCAAATATAAATCATACTGTCGTCGATTCCCTTCATCTTCAGTCCACTGGGGACATTGACCAAACAGTACATCACTGCAAATCTTAGTTGTAATCAAGTCAGTATCACAAAATATTTGTCGCACTAAAGCATCCTCAGCAGCCATTTGTCCCTTAGCAATCAAGGGGGAATATTTAGTAAAATCACAAGGTCCTCCTTTAAAATCTAATAATCCCCACGCATACTCACTCACATAAACAGTATTGTAATAATTAGCTAAATTTTGCGTCAGCATCGATTTACCTGTAGATTCTGACCAAAAAATGCACACACGACGCATAAAATAAGGCGGTATATAATGCCAATTAGCAAGGCTATTTTGCCGCACCTGCCTACCGGAAATACGTGCATGGTCTACAGGAATATAACTAGCACCCAAAATTGTCGCCAACTGCCAACCATAATTTTCCGATGCAAAAACGTAATCTGGTCCCGTTGGTAATACCCGACGAATACTTTCATAGCAAATCTGCCAAAAATCGGCATTATCTTTTGGTTATTGGGGATTTTCATCAGTGACATGAACAACATTTACATCAGCAAAAGTCCTCCTCATCCAGTGATAGCACAAATCTCCGGTAATAGGTTCTGATTGAATAGAACAAACCAAAACTGTCAAACTATCAACGTAACTTCGTGCTAAATCTACAAGATATTGATGTCCTAAATGTGGGGGCATAAACTTGCCCAAAATCATCCCAGTTGTAGGTTTTTGTAAGCCTTTTTCCATTCCTTATACCCCAAAGCAGCTAAAACCAAAAATACTGTATAGAGTATCGTTGTGGGATAAAGATGTTTAACCGCATAGACTCCCACTGCCATCGCATCCACACTTATCCAAATCATCCAACACTCTAATATTTTCTTAGCCATTAACGACTGGGCAATTAAACTTAAAATACTAATACTTGCATCAGGGTAAGGTAAAGCAGCATTCGTATAATTATTCATGATATAACCTCAAGATAAACTGCCAATAAATGCCACCCTAGACCAAACAAATTTTCCCTGTTTAGAGATGCGAGTAACAGAAAGAGGAGTGTCATTCTTACCTCCATGTAACCAAGCATAGCAACCATAGATTTTAGGAGTTAGGCATTGACAAAAAACTCATCCATGAGTATTACGCAGCACCAGCATTGGTAAGATTTTCCACAATGTAGTCGCGCACGACTAAAGTGAATAAGTTCCTTTACAATTCATACCAATTAAAAATAATGTTCACTTCAAACATGATTTCTGTGTTTTAATTCCTTGGCTATCTCTAAACATAAATCGACAAATTCCACATACTTGTTTGATAGCTCTATGAAAACTTTCAATCCCCCAATAAGTATCATGAATTGTCACAAATTCACTTTTGGTGATTTGATTGAGAGTTTGTTCATCTGGTAGATACACTATATAGTCTCTAGATTCTTCTTTTTTGAACTCTTGCCTAAACAATTTGACAATCCAAATGCTCTCAAATGAGTTATCAAACCTTCATCGAGAATTTCTAAACTCCTTAATAGACAATACTTTTTCAGTTTATTTGATACGGTTCTACTTTTGTCAATCCCAAATATAAAAGCTAATTTCTGGTTTTTTAAAAATTTTAACTTTTCTACCCCTGAATACCAACTGTCTCCTGTAAATATTCTTGTTTTTACACTCCCATCAATCACTTTCTTGAGCATTTACTAAAAAAAATCTTTCTTCGTCTTTCCCTGCTTTTGGTCGTATATTCTGTAATTTATTGGTACTGAATTTCCATACACATCACTGTAGTACAGTGTGATTGAATTTATTCCTTTCATGCTCTCATGATATTTACCAGACCAAAAACAACTGATGAATTCTGAATTTTTCGGGTCACTATAGAACTTTTATACTACTGTGTCATCTATACTTAACATCCCTCCTATTATATTATATTTATGATTTTCCTTACTGTATCGAATAAATCTTTCGTTTCCTATCTCTGTCTGAGCAATAATCTATTTACACTGTCATGTGAAACGTTTTCCGATATCTCTGCTAATCTACAACATCCCCCATCCTTTGGTTCTCATAGCAACAACAGAGTGTAATATTCCAGATTACATTCTGCTGTAGAAGGTTTGGTTATTTCTCTAATTCTCCAATACCTCCTAAGTAGATGACATTTTTTATCACTACACTCTTTTGCTACTTTGTCAATGCGTAAGTCCTAGATTTGTAAAAAGATATAAATCACCTGAAGAATGACATCTGAGTAAAGACGTGCTTCATAGAAAACAAAGATATACAAAAATACCATTACTAAACCTGTAGGCCAGCACCAGATATTTTCTTTAACAGTCAACCAGACGCTGACAAGACCGAAAATAGCTGCAATAATTTCAATAGAACTCATGCAATTTTCGATATGTAATTTGTGACTAAAACAGTAATAATTGTAAATTCATAACAAATAGGTAGTTTAAATGTAAACCGAATCAGAAAAAAGTTTAAAAAGTACTCAACAAGCATTTGAGTACTTTACAAACGGTCTAGAAAATGGTAATTGGCAAGATTTTATAGATATGCTGACAGATGATTTTACCTTTTGGTTTCCCATGGTAAAATTTCACGGTTTAAATACAGGTAAAGAACGGGCTAAAGAGTTTCTTGAATACGTTTACGAAGCTTTTCAACCAGGAATTAAACTTACTTCTTTAGATAGCATTACCAGCAACGAAAAAACCGTTATTTTTGAATTTCGGGATGAAGGTAACTTATTTGGACAACTTTATAAAAATCGGGTTGCTGTTGCCTTTGATGTGCGGGATGATAAAATTTATGGATATAGAGAATATTTTGGCAGTGATGGTAAATCCTATTAGTTTTTTCCCCTATCCACACTATTGATTTCTCGACATTTCACCTCAGCAGCTTGATACGCTATCAAATATTCCTGATCACCTAACATCAAATCACCATAATACTCATAAGGTATTTTACCATAAACTGGTAAAGGATCATCTTCTGGATAGTCTTCTTTTGATTCCTCAATTATGGCTTTTAGCTTTTTAACAGTCAGACTTTGCGCGGGAAAATACCAAATATTGTGAGGATTTCTTTGGAGATAAGGAAAAGTAGGATCAATAATCACATCCTGTAACTCAATCCAAGCGTGTTCAACAGGTTTGTATGGTTGCCCAGTAAACACCACAAAACCTTGAACATACCTTGCACCCTCAGTTGCTAAAACCGCTTTATAAGCATTTTCAAAAGGGGCCTTGGCTTTACTTTTGATGCTTTCAGCAACTTCCTGAGACAATGATTCATCTAATGATTTATTCATGGTGGAAATTATCTTCCTCTTATTACTGTCAATTCCATCATCTCTTAATTTCTGCATTTGTAAAGTGATGTTTACCAATTTATTCACGGGAGGAATAGAGAAAAATATAAATAATACTTGTAGCTCAACACGTAAGGATTCAGGTGGTGGGATATTGACAAGTGTGATAGGAGAGGCAGAATATAGCAGTTATGGAAAAGAAGCTGG
>ERZ1034411.309-NODE-309-length-11221-cov-2.014687_pt1 | contig 11221 bp, 8 predicted proteins | sample MGYA00520583_ERZ1034411 | MGnify/ENA primary metagenome ERZ1034411 (study PRJEB33736, sample SAMEA104288481) | Azolla microphylla | place: Ecuador | collected 1982 | study: EMG produced TPA metagenomics assembly of the PRJEB19522 data set (Is there foul play in the...
ATATCGCTGTTGCCGTCCATCACGCGGACCACGAAGATGGTGATCCCCTTGTCCTTCGCCGCCTGACAGGCCAGGGCCGTGCGGGCATCGATCGTTGAGGAACTGGAACTCCATCGATTCTTTGTATTATCCCCATCGGTCACGATAATCATGTATTTATCCATGTCCTCATCACCCCAGGCCACGCCCTGGGTATAGGGCGTATCAGGTGACAGCAGTTCCATGCCCATCTGGACACCGATGGTGATGTTCGTGCTGCCATTAGCCACCAGATTGTTGACGTAGGTCTTGGTATCCGAGATGCTGGTCGTCATGTCCTGGGCCGCCGGATGCGTCGAAGCCGCGCATGTCTCGGCAATATAGCTGCTATCGGGAATAGTAGAATCAAAGGCCGCCGCTGAGACGTCATAAGACTGGTTCCGGTCAACGAGACAGCCTGCCCAACTCGTCTTGTAATCCTTCAACAAATCAACTGTCGTGCCACCTATGGTTACACTATAAGCAAATTTCGTATAACCGCTCGGTGCGTAATTCGTATATGTGTTGTAATTCGAATTTCCAGTCGATGTATTACTGGTGACAGTGGTACTGCTCATAATCTTCGTGGAAGAATTATAGGCGCTGTCGATCTGCCAGGTATAAAGCGTGTATTTTGTGCCCACCTTCTCATAGGACATCGCCTTTACGCTGTAGGTGGTGGTCGAGCCAGATGTCGTCGTCTTGTAATACAGCTTGGCCTTGGCGTTCGTCAGGCAGGTCGACTTGCTTGTGGCGCTGACGCATATGGCGTCATAGACCTTCCAGACCGAACGGCAGAAATAATAAGTCGTGTAGCCGCCGTCGGTATTCTGCGCACAATGCGTATAATCCACGTAGTCATAGGTTGTGCTGGTCGGAATCCGCACCTGGGTGGTAAAAGGCACCACGCCAACCTTAACATCAGAGCTGTTTTTCCCGTTGGCATCCAGAAGTGAATTCAGCACCGAGGTCACGCTCGACTTCAGATTCGTAAGCTTGCTGCTCGAGTTCATTGAGGTGGTGATGTCAAGCACCAGGGCCAGTTCGAACGGATTGACCTCGGACTGCGCCGTCGAACTGACGCTCACGGTCTGGGTGCCCAGCCCCACCAGGCCCAGGAAATAAGGCTTGATGGTCGCCGTCGCCGTATAGTTCAGCTTGGAGATATTATCGACAACCGTCTTTTTAAGAGCGTGCGTCCCCAGGGTAACGTCACTGGCATTGAAATTGTCATCAAAGGCCTGCTGCGCCGCCAGTTCGGAGACCGTGTCCCCCTGGCTGGCCGTCAGCGCGCCACGCAGGACGGCGATATCGGCCGCATCCTGCATCTTGTTGCGCGCGTCGTTGATGCGTGAAAAATCGACTGCACCGCCGGTGACCGCCACCAGGAACAAGGCGCTCAAACCAAAGATAATGGCGACGTTTCCGCCCTTATGGCTCTGGAACCTGTTCCACAGCCCGGATTTTGCAGACATGACTGGCCCCGTAAAAAGAATACGCCCGTCAGCAGTCTTGCCATCATATGTTTAAACAATTGAGATCATAAGTAGTAAACGACCCGGTAAAAAACGTTAACCAGACCCTAAGGCCCGCCCGGAAACCCTCCGGGCGGGCCTTACCATTACTTCTTTTCCGGCAGGGCATAGGCGATCAGGTAATCGCCTTCCGGCGTCTTCATGAAGTGGTGGCCGCCAGCCATGATCACCACATATTGCCGGCCATTCTGCTCGTAAATCATCGGATTGGCCTGGCCGCCCGCAGGCAATGTGTCCTGCCACAGGATCTTGCCGGTGCGGATATCGATAGCGCGGAACTGGTTGTCCGTGGTCGCCGCAATGAAGATCAAACCGCCTGCCGTCACGGCCGGTCCGCCATTGTTTGGCGTGCCGATCGTAATAGGCAGCAACGAAGGCAGACCAAACGGTCCGTTGCGGCGGGCATCGCCAAAGGCACGATCCCACAAAGTCTTGCCGGTCTTCAGGTCGAAGGCGCGAATCCCTCCGTAAGGCGGCTGCTTGCACAGCATCCCCGTCACCGGCATGACCCAGCCGGCATTGACGTCGATGGCGAACGGCGCCCCTTCCTGCGGGCCGGCCCCTTCGGCACCGCCCTTGCCGGTGTTCTTCGGGTCTCCAACCGCATAAATGCCCCGGTCATCCGCCTGCTTGCGGGTCAGCAACTGATCGAAATTGGCCGTCAGATTATAGTTGGCGATCACCACGCCCCGGCGCGGGTCGACAGCCGCGCTGCCCCAGTCCGAGCCGCCGTTGTAGCCGGGATACTGGATATAGGGCTTGTCCAGTTGCGGCGCCGTATACATGCCGGCATAGTGCGCCTTGCGGAACTGGATGCGGCAGATCATCTGGTCGATCGGCGACATGCCCCACATCTGGCGCTCGGTGATATCGCCGTCACGCACGTTCTGATAGGTCGAATATGGCTGGACCGGGCTGCGTTCCTGCGGCTCTACGCCGCCGACCTCGGCCTTCATCTGGCCCACCCCGGTGAGGGGCTTGCCGGTGCGGCGGTCAAGCACATAGAAATCGCCCTGCTTAGTCGGCAGCAGGATGGCCGGCACCATCTGGCCGTTAACCGGGAAATTGACCAGAGAGACCTGCGAACCCTGATCATAGTCCCAGACATCGTTGATCGCCGTGTGGAACACCCAGGCGGGTTTTCCGGTATCGACATTGAGCGCCACCAGCCCCGACGAATACATCTTTTCCGCCGGCCGGCGCTGTCCGCTGAGATAGTCCGCCGCCGAATTGCCCATCGGCAGATAGACCTGGCCCAGTTGCTCGTCCGCCGTAGCGGTGGTCCACATGTTCGGCGTGCCGCGCGTATAGGTCTCTCCCGGCGGCGGGGCGCCAGTGCGGTCCGGGCGCATCATGTCCCAGGCAAACCGTATCTGGCCGGTGACGGCGTCATAGCCCTGGATAACGCCCGATGGCGCCCATTTGTACTGGCCGTCCTGCACCTGGTGGCCGGTGACGACAATGCCATGTACGATAGCGGGGGCGGCGGTGATGGCCACCATGGACGGGATCACCTGGCCCATGCCGTCGGTGACCTTAACCTGTCCGCCAGTGCCGAAGCCCTGGCACGGCTGGCCGTTTTTGGCATCGACCGCGATGATGCGGCCATCCAGCGTGCCCTCGAAAATACGTTCGGCGCAGGCGCTGCCAGGGGCCGCCGTCGGCACCTTGTAATAAGCCACGCCGCGGCAGGCGGCGGTATAGGGGATGAATTCATTCGGCACCTTCGGATCGAAGGTCCAGCGCACCTTGCCGGTGGCGGCATCGAGCGCGTACATCTTGTTCATGCCGGTGCAGGCATAGAGGCTGTCACCGATCTTGATCGGCGTGGTCTCAGCGCCCCATTTATCGGGCTGGCTGCCGGTGCGGTAGGTCCAGACGACCTTGAGGTTTTTGACGGTATCCGGATTGATCTGGTTGAGATCGGCATAGCGCTGAGCGCTTAAGCCCCCGCCATAAGTCGGCCAATCGGCGCCGGCAGCCGCGGCGGTATCGAAGGCCAGAGTGACGCCTGCCTCCGGCACCGGCGACTTTACGCCCGAACGGTTGGCGATTCCAACCGTCAGGGCCAGCAGGACGACAAAGGCGGCAATCCCGGCAAATCCCTGTAAGCGTCGCTTCTTGCCCTCGCCCGGCAGAAGCGATGGCAGGATGCCGACGACAAACAACAGCATGATGAGCGGTGCGACGATCCGCGGCACCAGCGCCCAGCCATTCAGCCCGGATTCGCCGAAAGGTGGCGATATAGATCCAGGCGCCGAGCACCCGGCCGGTAAAGATCAGACCGCCGGAAACAGCCAGGGCCAGCCCCGCCAGCAGGTAGTACCAGCTACCGCCCAGCATCGCCAACTGGATGCCGCCAATGACCAGGACTACGCCGATCAGGGCCAGCACCACACCCAGCACCTTCGCGGGCCAGCCCGCTTCCACCTTCATCCATACATCTGTCATCGCGTCCTCCGCTGCCGGTTCCGGCAGTCCAGCAGGGCGGTCGAAACGCGTTTCAAAATCAACTATATCAGCTTAGGTTTCGAAAAATAAAAATTCAAAGTGTTGCCGCTTTGCGTTTCAAAGCGGTCAATGGATAAACTGACCGAGCCGGTTTTCGAGGTCGGGCACGAAGGGTTTGGAGAGATATTCATTCATGCCGGCGGCCAGGCATTTTTCGCGGATGCCATCGAGCGCATGGGCGGTCATGCCGATGATCGGGGTGTCGGCATTGGGCCTGCCTGACCGGCGGATAAGGCGCGTGGCTTCGAACCCATCCATCTCCGGCATCTGGATATCCATGAGGATGATGGCATAGCGCAGGCTGTCCGCCATATTGACTGCGCTGGTGCCATCTTCGGCCAGGTCGACCTCGTAGCCGAACATTTCGAGAAAGGTCTTCGCCACCAGGACATTGGGCGGATAGTCCTCGACCAGCAGGACACGCCCTTTCCCGGATCGGCCGGGCGCGGCGGCCTCGCCCACATCCGGTGCTTCGGCAGGGGCGACTTCAGGCAGTTCCAGCGTGAAGGTAAAGCATGAGCCCGCGCCGGGCGTGCTGTAAACCGTCAGGCTGCCCGCCATCAATTCCGCCAGGGTCTTGCTGATGGCAAGGCCAAGCCCGGTGCCGCCGAACTTGCGGCTGATGGTGCTGTCGGCTTGAGTGAACTTGTCGAAAATCTTATCCAGCTTTTCCGGCGCTATGCCGATGCCGGAATCGGAGACCGTTATCGACAGCCGGTCGCCACCGTCATCGGGACGGACGGTTTCGATGGTGATTGCGCCCCTGTCGGTGAACTTGATGGCGTTGGAGCACAGGTTGCTCACGATCTGATGGATACGTGTCGGGTCGCCGGAAAACCATTTGCCGCGTACATTATCGATATTCACGGTCAGGCTCAGGTGCTTTTCCGTCGCCTTGACGGAACTGACACTGACCATATCCTCCAGCAGGCGATCTAGCCGGAAAGGCACGGTCTCGATTTCTATACCGCTGGCCTCGATCTTGGAGATATCCAGCAGGTCATTGATCAACATCAGCAGGCTTTCGCCGGAGGTCGACAGGGTTTCGATATATTTACGCTGGTTGGCGGTCAGCGGCGAACTGCGCGCCAGTATGGTGGAAAGCCCCAGTATGGCGTTCATCGGCGTGCGAATTTCGTGGCTCATATTGGCCAGAAAATCCGACTTGGCCACATTGGCGGCATTGGCCTTTTCCGTCGCCACCTTCATGATGTCCGCCTGCCGTGTCCGCTCCTGCAGGAAGTCGCGGATGCCGTATTGCCTGTCCCGGTCACGCAGGGCCGAGCGGATGGTCGACATGAAATTGCTGAGTTGCACCGGCCGCTTGATCAGGGTCATATGCCCAATGGCTTCGAGTTCCTTCAGGATGACCTGCGAATCCTGCCCCGGCGGGGTCAAAAGGATAATGGGGATATCCGACCAGTCTTCCTGTTGCGCCAAGGTATCCTGGAGGCGTTTCCCGCGGTCGGCCAGCACATATTCCTGGGCCAGAATCAAGGCCGCGGCACCGGCCTGAGCCTCGGCGCATAACTGAATGATGTCGCGGCATATCAGGGCCCCTACCCCTTCCCTGCCGAGCAGGTCCGCCGTAATGGCGCCGTCGCGTGCCGTCGGGGGCAGAATCAGGACACGACTTTCGGCCTCGCTGGTCATGAAAAACCTAATCCTCAGCGGGGCTGTTTTGCACGGTCAGTGGTACGGCGGATTTCATCGAAAATGGTGTGCCCGTCAGCAGGCCATGGAACCTGCGCAAGGGCTCGCCAATACGGATACCGGCCTCGGTGAGCGAAAATTCACGTATGGAGCGTTCATGCCGGCCGTTGCGTTTCTTGACGACAGAGATCAATTGCCTGACCTCGCCCTTGGTCTCGAAATAACGGAACAGAATGACCGTATCGGCCAGGTAACTGGTATCGATCACGGTCTGCATCGAATTGCCAAGCAGGCCATGCTGTGCCACCACCAGGAAGGTGATGATGCCGAGATGACCGAGATAGGTCAGAAGCTCATGAAGCTGGGCAGTCAGGAAGCGCTCTTCCGGCATGGCGTTGAGATAACCATTGAGGCTGTCGATCACCACGATCTTGACCGGCTTGCCATTTTCGCCTTCGGCCGCCTTACGCACCTTGTCCGCGAACTCACCGGGTGACATTTCCGCCGGGTCGATGGCGCGCACCTCGATCAGCCCCTGATCGACATAGGTGCGCAGCGGAATGCCGATGCCCTCGGCGCGCTGAAAAAGGGTTTCCAGGCGTTCGTCGAAGGAAAACAGGATACTGGCCAGTCCGCGGCGTGCCGCTTCGGCGGCATACTGGACCCCCAGGCTGGACTTGCCGATTCCCGCCGGCCCCAGCAAGAGCACACTGGTGCCCGATGTCAGGCCGCCACCCAGGAGGGCGTCCATTTCGGGTATGCCGCTGCGCATGACGGTCACATCATTGCGCTTGAGATGTTCGCTGGCGATGATGCGCGGGTAGACGACGAGGCCGCCATACTGGATGTTGAAATCGTGATGCCCGCCGCGATACCGCTGGCCGCGCAGCTTGGTAATGCTCAGGCGCCGCCGTTCGGCACCGTAATCAGGGGCTAGCTGTTCAAGGCTGATGACGCCGTGGGCGATACTTTCCAGTTGCAGGTCGTCCTCGCCGCGCGCCGTCTTGTCATCGAGGAACAGCACCGTGCAGTCCCGGCCAACGAAAAACTGCTTGAGCGCCAGAACCTGGCGGCGAAACCGCAGGGCGCTCTGGGCCAGCAGTTTGACCTCTGACAGGGAGTCAATCACCACCCGCTTCGGCTTGATGCGCTCAACCTCATCCTGGATACGCCGCGTGGTGACGCTCAGTTCCACTTCCGAAGGCTGGAACATGGTGTACTGATTGTCCGGATCGAGATCCTGTTCCTCGGCGATCAGTTCGAAAATCTCGACATCATCGAGTACCATGCCGTGCGATTTCGCTACCGCCATCAGTTCCATGCGGGTTTCCGACAAGGTGACATAGAGCACCTTCTCGTCCTGCCGAACGCCTTCCAGCAGGAATTGCAAGGACAGGGTTGTCTTGCCCGACCCGGGTGTTCCATGCAGCAGATAGACCCGGTTGGCCGTCAGGCCGCCGCCGAGAATATCGTCAAATGCCGCTATGCCGGTTTTGATTACCGGGTTTGCCGTCTCCGCCTCTTTCACGTGGCTTCTCGCTGAAATTGCCTTGAAATCAGTCAATTACAGCGCGAATAATTTTTCAATTAGGTTGGAGCCCATCGGATTCCAAGCCCGCGTAAAGCGTATGTTTTTGCGCCAAGTGGACAGGATCAGGCCGGCTCCGCCTGCGCCTCGGCAAAATCAGCCCGCGCCGCGCGTATCTGCGCATGGTGATCGGCGGCCCATTTCATCAGGCCCATCAGGGGCGGCATCATCGATTCGCCCAGCGCGGTCAGGCGGTATTCCACCGAAGGCGGCTGGGTCGGGAAGACATGCCGGCTGACCAGGCCGTCACGCTGCAAATCGCGCAGGGTCTGGGTCAGCATCCGCTGCGAAATATCCGGCACGGCGCGCTTCAATTCACCGAAGCGATGCGGCCGGGTGCCAAGCGCCACCATCAGCAGGCTCGACCACTTGTCGCCGATGTGATCCATCACATCGCGTATCGGACACTTGCTGCTGTCCACCTGCCCCTCTACCTGGACCATGACATCCTGCATGGCCTGGCGCAGCGCGGGCGTGATCACTGGTTCCTTCAAGGTAACTATCTCCCGAAAACCTGCCGTCTTTACAGACGGCGTTAAGCTACTATTTTACACATGGTCTCATTTAGTAACCACATATCATAAAGGAACCACCATGTCCAATCTCCTCATTACCGGCGCCAATGGCAAGCTCGGCCGTCATGTCACCCAGCTTCTGCTGGAAGCCGGCAAGGACCATATCATCGCCGCTTCGCGCGACACCTCGAAGATTACCGATCTGGCCGCCAAAGGTGCGGAAACCCGCACCGCCGATTTTGATGATCCCGCTTCGCTTGCCGCCGCCTTCAGAGGCGTCGACCGCGTACTGATCATTTCGACCGATTCCCTCGGCACCGGCCAGCGCCTCAGGCAGCATCTGAATGCCGTGAAAGCCGCCGCCGAGGCCGGCGCCGAAATCGTCTATACCTCCATGCCCAAACCGGAAGGCTCCGCCGTCACCTTCGCCCCCGATCATGCCGGCACCGAACAGGCGATCATCGCCAGCGGCCGCCCCTACACAATCCTGCGCGATGCCTGGTATCAGGAAAACCTGCTGATGACCCTGCCGGGCGCCTTTGCCTCAGGCACGCTCTACACCTCCGCCGGTGAAGGCCGTCTGTCGCATGTCTCCCACGCCGATGTCGCCCGCTCGGCGGCGGCGGCCCTCAGCAAGCCTTCGACTAACCAGATTCTGACCCTGACCGGCCCCGAACTTCTGACCACGAAACAGATCGCCGCCCTGGCCTCGGAAGTCATCGGCAAGCCGCTGGCCGTGGTCGACCTGACCGACGAACAACTGGCCGGCGGCATGAAGGCGGCCGGCGTTCCCGAAGCCATCATTCCCATGCAGGTCTCGTTCGACACCACCACCCGCGAAGCCGGCTTCGATATCCTGACCGATGATGTCGAAACTCTGACAGGCCGCAAGCCGGAGCCCCTGCGCGCCTTCCTGGAAACCAGCAAGGCGGCATTCTGATCCTTGCAGTCAAGCGCATGGACGGCTATCACACCGCCATGCGCATCCTTCCCGTCGAACCCCACCACATCCCCGCCCTGTCGCAACTGGCGATCGACACCTTTACCGAAACCTTCGCCCATCTCTATCCGCCCGAAGACCTGGCCGCCTTTCTGGAAAAATCCTACGCGCCGGAAAAACTGGCGGGGGAAATCGCCGATCCGACGCAGTTCTGGCGCATTGTCTATGACGGCGATGACGCGGTGGCCTACCTGCAATGCGGACCGGTCGGCCTGCCGCACGCCGACGCCGATCCGGCCCATGCCGGCGAACTGAAGCGGCTCTATGTCCATTCCAGCCAGCAGGGCAAGGGCCTGGGCCGGATGCTGATGGCCATTGCCCTGAACTGGCTGGGCGAGACCTATGACGATGCACCGCAGTGGATCGGCGTCTGGAGCGAAAACCACAAGGCGCAGACGCTGTACCGCTCTTACGGTTTCGAACGGGTGGGTGAATACCAGTTCCCGGTCGGGCAGACGCTCGATGACGAATTCATCCTGCGACGCCAGCCTTAATTCTTGCAGATATCCATGAACGCCTGTTCGGCGCGGGTGCCGCTACGTTCCTTCAAGCGAAGCAGGTAAAAGGATCGCGGCGCCAGACCGATATCCATGCCCTTCAACAGCCCGGCGCGGATCGCCCGCTGCGCCACCAGTTCGGATTGCAGCGATACGCCCAGCCCCGCCTCTACCACGCAGCGCACCGCTTCGTTCGACGGCAGTTCCATGACGATATTACTGGCATCGAGCCTTAATCCCATCGCGGCCAGATGATCTTCCAGGATATGCCGCGTGCCCGATCCTGGTTCGCGGACGATAAAGCGAAAACCGGCCCAGTCCGCCGGCGTCAGGAATTGCGGCAGGTTAAGGCCAATGGGTGCGATCAGCACCAGCCGGTCACCGTCAAGCGGCGTGACCGCCAACCGCGGGTCATCCACCCATCCTTCCACCACCGCGATATCGGCTTCACCGCTCAAAACCTTCGCCGTTGCCCGGTCGGTATTGCCGATGGCCAGCCCAAGGGTCAGACCGGGATAGGCGGCATGAAAGCGCGCCAGGCGCTCCGGCAGCCAGAAATTGGCGACCGTCTGGCTGCCGGCCAGATTAAGCGTCCCGCGCAGGCCGCCCGTTGCGTCATGCAGGGTCTGTTCGGCCGTCCGTGCCCGCGCCAGGACCGCCCGCGCCTCTGGCAGGAACAGCCGTCCGGCTTCGGTCAGCGCGATGCCGCGGCCGATGCGGTCGAACAGCTTGGTGCCGTAACGCCCCTCCAGCGCCGCGATCGCCGAACTGACCGCCGACTGCGTAAGGTTGAGGGCCTCCGAGGCGCGGGTCAGGTGCTCGCGTTCGGCGACGGCGATAAAAATGCGAAGCTGTTCGAGTGTCATGCCTCAAGTTAGGCGAAAGCGAGGGTCAGGCCCAGCGTAAAAAGCGAGATGAACAGCGTCCCCAGTGCACCAAGCAAAAGCGGCGCCCAGCCCTTGGCTTTCAGGCCCATCGCCCCCAGCGCCATGGCCAGCAGGAAGCCCGACACCTGCCCGGCCAGGACCGTCAGTTCGTGCGGCAGGTCGATCAGGCTGTTGACCACCACCAGGGCCAGGAAGCCGATGACGAACACGGGCACACCGGCGCCCGTATTTCCGGCTTCGGCCTTGCGCCCCAAACGCAGAGTCATGACCAGCGGCGCCAGCATCAGGACGCGCGTCAGCTTGGCAATGGCGCCCGACTGCGTGGCCGCCGGCCCGACCTGCGCCGTGGCGCCGACCACCTGCGCCACCTCATGGATCGAAGCGCCGGCCCACAGGCCGTAACGGCGAGCATCCAGTGCCAGCAGATGATCAGCCAGCGGATAAAGCAGCATGGCGGCCGTGCCGAACAGGGTCACCATGGCCACGGCATAGGCGACATCCTCATCCTCGGCCCCGGTCACCGCATTGACGCCCGCCACTGCCGACGCGCCGCAGATACTGGTGCCGGCGGCGATCAGTTCGGCCAGTTTCGGCGCTACACCAAGTACTCGTCCCACTGCGCGGATCGTCACGAAACTCGCCGTCAGGCCGGCGGCGACAATAAGGAATCCCGTCCAGCCGATCGCCACGATCTGGCCGAAACTGACCTGGAGGCCCAGCAAGGCCACCGCCCAGCGCAGCAGGCTGCGCGAGGAAAAGGCGATGCCGGCCTCGGCGCGGCCCGGTAGTTTCACCGCATGAGCCAGGAACAGGCCGATGACCGCCGCCAGAATGGCCGGAGACACGGCGCTCATGTGCGGCAACTGGTGAAGTCCGAACGCAACAGCCCCGATCAGGGCGGCAATTGCAATGCCTGGAAAAACTTCCGGCAGGCGGGCAGGCATTTTGGCGGCAAGGTCGGTCATAGGGCAGACTTTCAGTATTATCTGACAGCCCGTATTAGATCGTCACCTTTAT
>ERZ1034411.310-NODE-310-length-11208-cov-2.704474_pt1 | contig 11208 bp, 6 predicted proteins | sample MGYA00520583_ERZ1034411 | MGnify/ENA primary metagenome ERZ1034411 (study PRJEB33736, sample SAMEA104288481) | Azolla microphylla | place: Ecuador | collected 1982 | study: EMG produced TPA metagenomics assembly of the PRJEB19522 data set (Is there foul play in the...
CGTCGCCGCGCTCGCGCAGGTACAGGTCCATCATGTACTTGCCCTCGCCCTCGGCGCGCGAGCCGAAGTAGGTGCGGATGGTCACCGAGTCGGGGAGCTGGGCGGGATCGGTGGTCATGTCGAGCAGGGTCATCACCTGGTCGGTGGCCGGCTTGCCCTGCGCGTCGAGCGGGAACAGCTTGGGGAACTGCTTGGCCAGGGCCGAGTTGCGCAGCTTCGGGGTGAAGCGGGTGACGCAGCTCTGGAACAGCGTGCCCTCCGCGCCCGGGTCGACGATGGTGGCACCGAGGCCGCGCAGGTCGTCCACCGCCTTGTCGACGATGTCGATGCTCTGCTCGTCGGCCTTGGTGAACAGCTTCTTGTTCATGTACTCGCGCAGCACGCCGATGCGCACGCCGTCGAGGCGCTTGCCGCTGGCGTAGCTGGCGTAGGGCTTGGCCGGCATGCGGCCGACGCTGAACACGGTGTCCTCGTCCTTGGGATCGTAACCGGCGATCACGTCCATGATGCGCGCCACGTCCTCGACGTTGCGGCAGATCGGGCCGACGCGGGTGTTGATGCCGGCGCCCATCATGCCCTTGCGGCTGACCAGTTCCTCGGTCGGCGCGATGCCGACCGAGGAGTTGCCCTCGGCCGGGCCGCGGATGGAGGAGCCGGTCTCCTCGGCGATGGCGCAGGTGACGAGGTTGGCGCCGACCGAGGAGCCGGAGCCGGCGCTGGAGCCGCGCGGGCTGCGCTCGGTGTCGTAAGGGTTGCAGAAGGTGCCGCCGAAGGAACTGCGCGTCACCGCCGAGGCGTACTCGCCGAGGTTGGCCTTGGCCAGGATGATGGCGCCGGCGCCGCGCAGGCGCTTGACGAAGGTGGCGTCGGCCGGCGGGCGGTCGTTGGCGTAGTCCGCGTCGGCGCCGGCGGTGGTGCGCATGTCGAAGGTGTCGTACTGGTCCTTGATCGCCATCACCACGCCCTGCAGCGGGCCGACCAGCTTGCCGGTGCGGGCGAACTCCCGGTCCTGCGCCGCCGCCACTTCCAGCGCGTCGGGCATGTTCGCCGCGCTATCGACCGTGTCGGTCATGCTGCGGCCGTGGTGGGCGTCGAAGCCCATCGCCTTGAGGGTCGCCGGGCGCAGGTTGAGGGTGGAGAGGGCGTTGATCTGCCCGGCGTGCGGAATGGTCTCGATCGGCCCCAGCACGCCCTGCGGCTGTTTCACGCAGGTGCCGTTGTAGGCCTTGATGCGCGCCAGGTACAGGCGCACCACCTGCTCGGTGGTCACCTGGTGGTGCAGGATCGCCGACTGGATCTGCGCGATGCTCGCTTCCTCGATGTGGAAGCGGGCCGGCGCGGCGGCTGCCATGGCCGGGGGCGCGCCGGCGGCGGCGAGCATGGCCGCGGCCAGGCCGCACAGGAGGTGGCGAAGGCGGAACGCACGGGTCATGGCACAGAATCCATCGGCAGGGGAGCTGGATGCTCTCCCGCCTAGGACGGCGCCGCGGCGGCCCTCCCCTACCTTCGTAACCTTCGCGGTAACGGCGGACGCCGGCGGCGATCCTCAATGGGGCCTGAGGGGGCGGTTGCCGCCAGGACGGCGGCAACCGCTACTCAGCGGCGGGCCGCCCAGACATAGACATGCCAGGAACCGTCCTCGACCGGGCTCGCCGCGCGATGGATACGGCTGAACTTCGCGGCCACGGCCCCGGCCTGCAAGGCATTGGATCCGTTGGCCCCGCTGACGAAGCTGCCGTTGATTAGGTAAACGTTCGCGCCGGTGTTGAAGGCCAGCCCATCGGCGCCCCAACGGATCAGGCGCTTCGGCGCGCTGTCGAGATTGCCGAGTGTGATGGCCTGCCGCGGCAGATAGTGCTGCAGGTCGAATGATTCGACGACGTACGGATTGCCGTACGCGCCGTAGTCCTGGCCCAAAAAGAACGCCGCCCCCACCGACGAGTCCGGCACCATCAGGCCTTCTGCGTCGAATTGCCCGGCGGGCGCCCCGGTGGCGGGAATGACGGCATGACCGTCGTCACCGTAAACGAGGCCGGTGCCGGCGTCGTAGTGGATCGAGTTGTAGTAGCCGGGGAAGTCGGCGCCGTAGTCGCTGTCTTGTTGCACGCCGCCGGCATCGACACTAAGGGTGTAGAAATCGAAGCCGGAATCATCCCGGTTGGCAGCGTAGAGCGCATTGGCAGTGCTGCCCCACTGCAGCGAATCGTACAGGCCACCTCCACCCGCCCCGAAGCCCGGCGCGGCCTGCGCCCGCGCCTGGCCATCGTCATAGATCACCACGCCCCCCAGGGCCTGCGGTGAAAAGCCGGAGACGCCGAGGCTCACGGCGATGGTGCGCGGCGCACCCGGCGCGACCTGCAGATCGAGCGCGTGATAGCTGCCATCGCTGCCGCTGCCGAGCGCAATGGTGATGTCGGGTGTCAGCCCTGGCAGCTTGAAGCGGGCGACGCTGCCCGATCCATCGAGCCCCACATACAGGAAAGAGCCGTCGCCGGAAATGGCCAGGTGATTCGGCTCGCTGCCGGCGAACTGGCTGGCAGCAATCTTGCCGGTCCCGGGATCGATGGCGACGATCGAGTTGCCGTTGCTGGCCGCGGTACTGGGGACCGAGGCGTAAATCAGCTTGTGGCTGGCGTCCCACACCAAGTCATTGGCCTGCACCGCGACCGTGTTCTGGCTGTGGCTGCCGTTGCCGACGAGCGTGTTCACGCCGATGGTGCCGACGCCGCTGCCGCCTGGTGAAACCAGGTAGACCGGTCCGCCGGACGTGTTCATGGCCAAGCCCACGCTACCCCAGCGGATCAGCCGACGCGGAAACTCGCTGCCGCCGGTGAACGAGACGCCCGGCTTGGCGGTGAAATGCGCCAGGTCGAACGCATCGATGGAATAGCCGGTGTCGTTCTGCTCGGCGAAATAGGCGCGGTTGGCGGCGGGGTCCGGAACCATGGGCCCCGCGTCCTGGTAGGTGCCGACCCGTTGGCCGCTCGCCGCCCGCAGCACGTGGCCGTCGTCGGAGTAGATCAGGCCGCTGGGAGCGTCGTAGTGGATGCGGGCATCATAGCGATCGAACGCATTGGGGTAGTCCTGCACCTGCTGCGCGCCCTGGGCGTTGACCGACAGGGCGTAGAAATCGAAACCGGAGCTTTCGTAGTTGGCGGCGTACAGCGTATTGCCGTCGTTGCCCCACTGCAGTGAATCGTAGAGCGAGGCGAAGGCATTGGTGGCGCTCCCGCGCAACGCACCGTCGTCGTAGATCACCAGATTGTGGAACTCGGCCGAGACATCCGGATTGCCGCGGGAGACGGCGGTGGTGTGCGCCGCGCCGGGCGCGACCTGCACGTCCATCGCCACGAAGGGCCCGAAGAACGAGTCGGACCCCAGCGGGAAGGAAATGTCCGGCGTCAGCCCCGGCAGCTTGAAGCGCTGCACGCTGGCAGCGCCGTCGATGCCGGCATACAGGTACTGGCCGTCGTCCGAAAGCGCCAGGACATTCGGCTCGCTGCCGGCGTATCGGGTGGCGACGATGGTGCCGCTTGCAGGGTCGATGGCTGTGATGGTGTTGCCTTGCGGAATGCCGGCGATGCTCGGCACCGACAGGTAAATCAGCTGGCGGCTGCTGTCGTACACCAGGTCGTTGGCAGGGATTTCGACTACGCTCAGGCCACAGCCGTTGCAGCTGGCGCTGCCGGAACTGCCGCCAGAACTGGAGGAGCCGCCGCCGCTGGAACTGCTGGACCCGCCGCCGGAACTGCCCGTGCCCGCCGTCACGGTGAATTGCACGGAGATGGAGATCGGGCTGCCGCGCAGCTGCTGGCTGCAGTTCTGGTCGTAGCAGGCGGCCAGTTGCAGCGTGTCGTTGTACACGCCCGGACCGAGCTGGGACGGGGGCTGGAAGCCTATGGCCACATTGCCGGTGGTATCACCGGTGGTCGCGAAGCCCACGCTGGCGATGGCGTTCTGGGTGGTGCTGTAGCCGACGTAGATGCTTTGAGTTGGCGCCTTGCTCAAAGTAAGCTGCACGTAAGCCGTTGGCGGCGCGTCCGTCACTGCGGCCGTCTGCGTGATCCGCGTGGTAGAAGCGCTCACCGACAAAGTGGAGGAGCCGCCGCCCCCACCTCCGCCGCAAGCGTACAAGGCCAAAGTGGACAGCACAACGGCGCCGAACCGGCAGACAGTGCGGTAGTGCATGGCGTACCGGGCCCCCGAGCCCCGGCGATGCGAACAGATCATTCCCCAAGGATTTCATCATGCATCACGGCTTTGGCAAATACCACCCGGTATAAGCCCGTACCGCACGACACCGCGGCGGTGCTACTTGCCGCGGTGCCCCACCGCCCAGACGTAGGCCGCCACCGCCTGCACCTGCTCATCGGACAGCTGCGCGCCGCCCTCGGGCGGCATCACGCCGGAGAAGTTCTTCGGCGAGGGCACACCGTTGCGGATGGTGCTGGCGATGGCGGCGAGGCTGCCGTCGCCCCACACCCAGCTGCCGCTGGTGAGATCGGGGCCGACCGAGCTGCCCTTGGCATCCGAGCCATGGCAGCCCAGGCAGGTGCCGCCGGCGACCTGGCCGCGGAAGATGCGGCCGCCCAGTTCGACCTGCTCGGCGGTGGCACCGGGCGGCACCGGCAGGCCGGCGTCGGGGTGGATGCCTTCCGGCGGCAGCGCATCCGCGGACGGCTGCGCCACCGAAGCCGGCGGCGCCGCCTGCACCTTCGCCCGCGCCGGGTCGCCCCGGTAGGCGATGCGCCAGATGCGGCCGTGCCGATCGTCGGCGACGTACAGCGCGCCGTCCGGACCTTCGGCCAGGCCGGTGGGGCGGAACGCCGCGCGGCCGGGTTCCTTCACCGCGCCGGCGAAGCCGTCGGCGAACACCACCCAGGGGCCGGCGGCCTTGCCGCCCTTGAGCGGCTGGAACACCAGGTTGTAGCCGCCCTGCGGCGCCGGCGCGCGATTCCATGAACCGTGGAAGGCGATGAAAGCGCCGCCGCGGTACGCCGGCGGCAGCTTGGCGTCGGCGATCAGCAGGTCGTTCGGCGCCCAGTGCGCCGGGAACGCCGCCACCGGCGGCTTCTTCTGCGCGCACACGCCGACGGCCTTGCCGCCGTCGCCGCCGTATTCCGGCGCCAGCACCAGCTTGCGCTGGCGCTCGTCGTAGTAGCACTGCGGCCAGCCGTAGTCGCCGTCCTGCTCCACCTGCACCAGTTCCTCCGCCGGCAGTTCCGCGCCCTGCTCCGCCTGGTACAACTCCGGCCAGTTCTGCGACAGCTGGTCGCGGCCGTGCTGGGTGGCGAAGAAGCGGCCGCCGGCGTCGAAGGCGTAGCCCTCGGAATTGCGCAGGCCGGTGGCCCAGCGTTGCGCCGGCGAGAAGGACTGTCCGGTACGGTTGGCGTCGTAGCGCCAGATGCCGGCGCGCGTCTGCAGCTCGTCGCAGGGCTGCTGGCCCGACGAGCCCTGCGTGCGGTTGCGCTCCTGGCAGGCGTTGGAGGCGGAGCCCATGTCGACGAACAGCTGGCCCCGGGCATCGATGACGAAGGGATGCATCGGGTGATCGCCGCCGAGCGGCATGCCGGACAGCACCACCTCGGGTTTTGCATCCGCGGATACGGCGCCGTCGCGCAGCGGGTAGCGCACGATGCTGTCGCCGGCCTCGGCGTAGACGTAATCCTTGTAGAGGGCGATGCCGGTACCGCCGGTGGCGCCTTCGTCCTGCCCGGGGCCGATGCGCTGCACCTCGTCGGCGCGGCCGGCGCCGGCACTGTCGCGCAAGGCCAGCACGAAGCCGCCGGGCGGCGGTGTGTCGTTGTGGTAGTAGCGGCCGCTCCAGGTGTTGGCGTAGACCACGCCCTGCGACGACACCGCCAGGTGCCGCACGTGGCCGAGATTGTCGGCCCAGACGCTGGCGCAGAAACCCGGCGACAGGCTGAGGCCGCCGTTGTCGCCGCGGCAGGCACCGGGCGCGGAACTCTCATGGTGTGTCGCAGCGCCCGCGGGCAAGGTCCAGGCGGCAGCTAGAACAGCAACGGCGATCAGGGATTTCGGGGATTTCATACGCTGGCAGATTCCTTCCGTGGACCCGCGATGGATGTGCCGCTGCGCGCCCGAGAGCAGGTCATCCTGATGAAGACGCGGCGCGGCGGCGTTACCCTACCTCGGAGCGGAACGGCTTTCCACGAGGGTGTCGTTCATGTTATTAAGTAACAATGCGCTTCGCCTTCCTCTCCCGCCTGCTGATGGTGCTGGGCTTCGTCGCCGCCCAGACGATGGCGCTGGCGCATGCCACCGGCCATGAGCTGAAGCCCGACAGCTCGCCCTCGTGCGAGGTCTGCGCCCTGGCCCATGCCGGCGGCGGCGCGCCAGCGGTGCTGGACACCACCGTGTTCAGCGTGCCGCGCTGCACCCTCAACGCCACGCCGCTGCTGGCCGATGCCACGCTGCGTCCCACCGCGCGCCCGAACAGCCGCGCCCCGCCCGCCGTCCTCGTCTGACAACCGCCTTCCCTGCATAGCGCAGGCCGTTCACGCGGCCGCGCCGGTTTTCAAAAACAACGAGGATGCTTTTCCCATGCGCTTCACACCCGCCGCGCGTCTGGCGACGCGCCGTTATTTCATTGCCGTATACCTTGGACTTCCCGCCGGGCTGGCCAGCGCCGCCCTTTCCCCGACCGCCCTCGCCGCCGACGGCGCGGTGATGGCCGCCACCACCAGCACCGGCACGGTGCAGGGCGTGGTGGTCGATGGCGACGGCAAGCCGGTGGTCGCGGCCAAGGTGCAGCTCGCCACCAGCGACGGCAAGGTGGTGGCCAACGCCACCACCGACGCGCACGGCCTGTTCACCATTGCCGGCGTAGTGCCGGGTGCCTACGTCGTCAACGCCGCCAAGGGCGGGCGCATCAACAGCGCCAGCCTGCAGGTGAGCGCGGCGCAGACCAGCAAGACCTCGCTGGCCCTGGCCGACACCCAGCTGCAGACGGTGACGGTGACGGCCAAGCGCTTCGAGCGCGCGCGCAACGCGCTGTCGCCGTCCACCGGCAGCAGCCAGTACACCTTCAACGAGAAGGCCATCGACGATCTGCCGCAGGGCGACCACACGCCGTTCAACCAGGTGCTGCTGCAGGCGCCGGGCGTGGCCAACGACAACCAGGGCCAGCTGCACATCCGCGGCGACCATAACGACATCCAGTACCGCATCAACGGCATCATCCTGCCGGACGGCACCAGCGGCTTCGGCCAGGTGCTGGACCCGCGCTTCGCCAAGAGCATCACCCTCAACACCGGCGCGCTGCCGGCGCAGTACGGCCTGCGCACCGCCGGCGTCATCGACATCCTCACCAAGGATCATTACGAGGGTGGCGACGTCGACATCTACGGCGGCAGCCACGACACCTACAACCCCAGCTTCCAGCTGGGCAAGACCGTCGGCAACTTCACCGGCTACGTCACCGGCCAGTTCTACCGCAGCGAGCTGGGCATCGAGAACACCACTTCGTCGAGCAACCCGATCCACGACGACACCACCCAGGGCAAGGGCTTCGCCTACCTGCAGTACCAGCTCGACGACCACACCAAGCTGAGCGGGCTGTACGGCGCCACCGCCACGCGCTTCCAGATCCCCAACAACCCAGATCAGCCGGTGAGCTGCGACTTCGTCAACCAGCTCAACGGCAATGGCGATTGCGCAAGCGACAGCACCACCTCCACCACCGTCAACGGCGTGCCGGTCAGTTCCACCCGCCTCAACGAGCGGCAGTTCGAGCGCAACCAGTTCGGCATCCTGGCGCTGCAAGGCCTGGGCGCCGGCGACCTGACCTACCAGCTGGCGTTCTTCGACCGCATCAGCACCGTGCAATTCGCCGCCGACCCGGTGGGAGACCTGGCCTTCAACGGCTCGGCCTCGGACATCAAGCGCAAGTCGCAGACCCTGGGCCTGCAAGGCGACCTGAGCCTGCCCCTGAGCGAATCGCACACCCTCACCGCCGGCTTCTCCGGCAGCACCGAGGACGACCGCGCCGACAACACCTCGACGGTGTTCACCACCAGCGCCGCGCCCTGCGGCCCAGGCAGCACTGCCGGTACCGGCGACAACGCCGGCACCTGCTACGGCGGCCCCGAAACCATCGTCGACAACCACCCGAAGAACGGCAACACCCTGGCCAGCGTCTACGTGCAGGACAAGTGGGACGTGACCGACAACCTGGTGGTCAACTACGGCCTGCGCTACGACCACATCGGCGCCTTCGTCAGCGGCCAGCAGCTGAGCCCGCGCATCGGCATGATCGACTACCTGACGCCGAGCACCACCATCCACGCCGGCTACTCGCGCTACTACACGCCGCCGCCGAGCGAGCTGGTGGCCAGTTCCACCTTCGACAAATTCGCCAACACCACCCAGGCGGCGCAGCAGAGCAACTGCACGCCCACCCCGGCCAATAGCGAGTGCGTCCCCAACGGCGCGGTGCAGCCGGAGCGCTCGCACTACTTCGACGCCGGCGTGCAGCACAAGCTGACCTCGTCGTACACCGTGGGCCTGGACGCGTTCTACCGCTATGCCCGCAACCTGATCGACGAGGGCCAGTTCGGCACGGCGCTGATCTTCACGCCGTTCAACTATGCCCAGGGCCACGTCTACGGCCTGGAGTTCACCAACGCCTACCACCAGGGCAACCTCAGCGCCTACCTCAACTTCGCCCGCACCACGGCGCAGGCCACCGACCCGATCTCGGCGCAGGCCATCGCCTTCCCCGACGCCACCGAGTACCAGTACGCGCAGAGTCACTACATCTACCTCGACCACAACCAGTCGCTGACCATGTCCGGCGGCGCCGACTACACCTGGCGCGGCACCACCTTCGGCGTCGACGGCATCTACGAGGACGGCCTGCGCGAGGGCTTCGCCAATACCGGCAAGCTCAAACCCACGGTGCAGTTCGACCTGTCGGCGGCGCGCTCGGTGTTCCTCAGCGAGGCGCTGGGCAAGATCGACCTGCGCATGGCGGTGATCAACGTGCTCGACCGCAAGAACGAGATCCGCGACGGCTCCGGCATCGGCGTCGGCGCGCCGGCCTGGGGCCCGCGCGCGGCGCTGTACTTCGGCGTCACCAAGCCGTTCAACATCTGACCACCACCTCAAGGAGCGAGGAATGCGCAAGGTTTCACGCGCCCGCAGCGGCGCAGGTCGGCCCGCGGAACGAAGCGGCCCCGGATTGACCGGCTTGGCCCTGTCCCTGGTGGCGTCGGCGGCCGGAGCGAACACTGCGACCGCCGTGCCCGCCGCCAGCGTGACGATCCCCCTGGGATCGCCGCCGGCGGCGGCGGGCCTGGCCTCCGTCACCACCGGCCTGCCCGCGACCGCCGCGCAACCGGCGGTCAGCTTGCCGTCCGCGGCACTGTCGCCACCGGTGACGACTGCACCCATCGCCGCAATGGAGGAACCGGGGACGCTGGACACGCCGGTGGAAGACTGCAGCATCACCTCGCCCTACGGCTGGCGCATCCACCCGATCCTGCACCGTCGCCGCTTCCACAAAGGCGTGGACTTCGGCGCGCCGGAAGGCACGCCGGTGCACGCCTCGGCCGACGGCGTGATCGAGGAGATGGGACGGCGCGGGCACTACGGCCTGTACCTGCGCATCCGCCACTCCGGCACGGTGCAGACCGCCTATGCCCACCTGGAAGGCTTCACGCCGGGACTGGCGGTCGGCGCGACGGTGCGGCGCGGCGAGGTGGTGGCCAACGTCGGCCACACCGGCTGGGCCACCGGGCCGCACCTGTATTACGAGGTGATCGTCGACGGCCAGCGCATCGACCCGCGCAAGCCCGGCCTGCAGGTGCTGGTGCAGGCGCGCCAGGGCGAAACGCCGCCGCCGCCCTCGACGACAGGCGGTATGCCCTGAGCGCCGAACGGCGCTGAAATTTCGGCATGACGGCTCTCCGCTACCGCTCGTCGCGGCCGGCGGAATCGATGCAAACGGACTTGCTATTCCTAAACCCGAAGTGCGATTCACCCAGCGGAGGAGTCCTCCTGACCCGTGGCACGAAACGGGCATGGCGGAGTGCCGATGGGATGCGCTTCATGGGGCGCACCGCGACATCGGTGCGCGTCGGAAAAACGACCAGGCCGACGGAAAACATACGACGTGAGACAATTTGAATCTTTCTGGCGCCGCCTGATGGTGCCCATGGCAGTGCTGTCCGTGACATTCGCCGCGCCGGCGATGGCCGGCGACGACACCGATGCCACCGCGCCGCTGCGGCTGACGCCCGAGCTCGGCGTGGCCGGCATGCAGTGCGCCGCCGCCGGGCTGAACCAGCCGGTGCCGGGCGCCACCGTGACCTCGCCGTTCGGCTGGCGCATCCACCCGATCCTGAAAGTGCGGCGCTTCCACAAGGGCGTGGATTACGGCGCGCCCGCCGGCACGCCGGTGCTGGCTGCCGCCGACGGCGTGATCGAGGACATGGGCCGGGTGCGGCGCTTCGGCTGGTTCGTGCGCATCCGCCATGGCGCTCAACTGGAGACCGCCTACAACCATCTCTCCGGCTTCACCCCGGGCCTGGCCGTCGGCGCCAGCGTCAGCGCCGGCCAAGTCATCGGCAAGGTCGGGCACAGCGGCTGGTCCACCGGCCCGCACCTGGATTTCGAAGTCGTGCTGGCCGGCCGGAACGTCGCGCCCTGCCCGGCCGAGCCGAACAAGCCGGTGCGCCTGCTCGCCGCCGAAACCCTGCAGAGCAACGCCTTGCTGCTGTCGTCGGCGGCGCAGTGGAACGCGGCGCCGCTGATGCACGCCGGCAGCCCCTGAACCGAGCCGGTGTCGCCCGCGGCGGGCTGATGCGATGTACGATGGCGGCGGCAACGCGCCACCACCGGGACCGGACATGAACGCGCTTCACCGCTGCCTGCTGCTCGCGGCCTTGAGCCTGCTGGGCGCCTGCGCCATGGGCAACCGCTACGACTACAACGACACCCGCGTCGCCGTCGGCTACAGCGGCCAGGCCAGGCGCGTCACCGTCGCCGCCTGGGACCAGCGCCCCTACGTGCTCGACGGCGACAAGGATCCGGATTTCGTCGGGCTGCAGCGCAACCGCATGGGCATTCCGTTCGACGTGGTCACCGCCTCCAAGCAACCGCTGGCCACCGAAATGACCGACGCCATGGTGCGGGCCCTGGCCACGGCCGGCTTCGGCGCCACCCGCGTCACGCTGCCCGGCGGCC
>ERZ1034411.311-NODE-311-length-11199-cov-24.128500_pt1 | contig 11199 bp, 9 predicted proteins | sample MGYA00520583_ERZ1034411 | MGnify/ENA primary metagenome ERZ1034411 (study PRJEB33736, sample SAMEA104288481) | Azolla microphylla | place: Ecuador | collected 1982 | study: EMG produced TPA metagenomics assembly of the PRJEB19522 data set (Is there foul play in...
TAGTGTCTATAAGTATTGCTGATGACCAAGATAAAATTGCAGTTTTTAAGGGCTTTTCTACTTCTTTAATGCAATCAACGGCATTTGATCCAGATGTATCTGTATTACCAGATTAAGCAACAACTATCAGCATTGACCGTATAGCTAGTCCTTATAATCCTGAATCACCCCGTTATATTCAACAAGGCATTTCTTGGGAAGCAATGGAAGCTTTGTTATTAGAAGTAGGAATTTAAGAGGCAGGAGGCAGAAGGCAGATATATGAAAAAACTGGTAACCTCAATGGTGGAAAAGAACAACGAGTCGTGATCGCACGTGCTTTAATTCAATCACCACAAATACTTTTAGCCGACGAACCGATTACCGGGTTAGATGTACTTGCATCCCAACAAGTGATGCAGATTTTAGCAGAACTCAATAGCGACCAAGGCTTGACTATTTATTATTACAGTTTTACACCATTTGAGCATAGCCGCAGAATAAGCCCAAAGAGTTATCGTTTTAGATGCTGGACGTATAGTTTATGACGGAATATGCGATAGATAACTTGCAAGCCGGATTTTCCCAAGTTTTAAGCTTGTAGAAATAGCTTTGTCAATCTAGACAATAGGTTCTGGCTAAATTTTATCAGCAAGCAATTGAAGTAGTCAATTCTCGGTCTCTAGAATCTTTACAAGTGATTGGTGCATCCAGAATTTAAATAGCTCAATATGCCATCCTACCGCAGGTGTTGCCCTTGAGTTTAGGTTATACCCTGTGCATGTTTGAATACAATAGACCTGTTGCAGAATCAATTTCATGATAAAATGGGCGGTTGTCTTTGTTTGAGTCAAAAGTTAGAGTTACAGGATTATGTTTGAATTAGCGAGCCCAAAGAACACCAAAAATACATAAAGTCTAAGACTCTCAATCATACCACAGAAACAATTTTGCAATAGGTCTATTATTCTTGCGCCTTCCGTACTCGGTGTAGTTGCTGCAGGTGGGATTGGCTTTCAGTTAAAAAGCTATATAGACGGTTTTGAATAAAAAGCTATATAGACGGTTTTGAATACACAAAAGCGACAACCATGATGTTGGTGTTATTGGTGGTAGTGACTGTAATAGATGTTTTCAGCAGTAAATTACGTCGTCACCTCGATTCAATGTGAACAAAAGTGTAGGGAGATGAGGGAGAATAATGTGTTCCCTGTCACCTGTTCCTTATTCCCTTTTACAAATATTTCTGCAACAAGAAAGCCAATTTATCCTTCGTAGCTGTGGGTGCATTGCCTAAGTTGGTTAAAATTGCATATTTCAAAGCGGAATGTGCATCACTCACAGGGGGATTTTCACTGAGACGCTTCACAGTTTCTTCAATTACCTTTTGAGCATTTACTGCATTCCGCTGTAAATTAGCAATTACCATATCTACGGTCACACTGTCGTGATCTGGATGCCAACAATCATAATCGGTAACTAAACCCAAGGTAGCATAAGCTATTTCCGCTTCCCTAGCTAACTTTGCTTCTGGCAAGTTGGTCATGCCAATGACTGTTGCATCCCAACTTCTATAAAGATTTGATTCTGCTTTGGTAGAAAATGCCGGGCCTTCTATACACACATAAGTACCACTACGGTGGAGAGTAACATCTGTTAAATTCAAAGAAGCGATCGCATCAGCTAAAACTCCAGCCAAATTTTTGCAAATCGGCTCACCAAAAGCAATATGCGCCACAATTCCTTCACCAAAAAACGTAGAGATGCGATTTTTTGTTCTGTCAATAAACTGATCTGGCATTACCATATCTAGTGGTTTCACTTCTGCTTTCAATGAACCAACTGCACTGGCAGAGATTAAGTATTTCACACCTAGTTGCTTCATAGCATAAATATTAGCGGGAAAGGGTAACTCCGTAGGTAATAGCGTATGGTTACGACCATGACGAGCTAAGAAAGCCACTCTTGTTCCCACCAGAGTCCCCAGAATTACTGCATCTGATGGTGCGCCAAAAGGTGTCTGAAGTTCTAAAGATTCCACATCTTTAAGGGCTTCCATTTTGTATAACCCACTGCCACCAATAATCCCAATCTGTGCTAGTGTCATTTTTTTAAATCATGAAATTTTTAAACGGCTAAGTTATTCTACCGGAAATGTGAATAATCCAAAGGTACACGCTAGTAATGAAATCGTTTTTTTTGTTTCGGTAAAGCTACGAATGGCAAGTTTACGAAACTTTGTTATTGTAAAGTTAGTTACTATGAAGAGTATATTAAAATGCTAGAAAACAATAATATGCAATTCAATGTCAACTCAAACCCTAGCAATTTAGAACCAATCTTGGAACGCATATTTGCTAATCGCTGAATTACACGAAAAGATCAACAGATTATGATGTCCAGTCTTTTGACTGAACACGGACTAAGCGATCACCATCTTAGGCAAATTAATAAAGTATTTGATGCTTTAAAAGGACGATTAATTAAACTTGTAGATTAACATTAATTTGTAGTTTGTAATAGTGCTTCCAGTCCCTAGATGAATAAGTAATTTCTAATTCGTAATTTAGTTTTATAACTAACATTTAGGCCCTGCCACAAAACTTACCACTTCTAAAAGTGGAGGGTTGAAACCACTTGAAAACTAAAGTTAAGGCTTGCCCAATTATTCACATCTAATACATAAGAGTCCGCAGCAGTTCCAGTAATTTCTACTTTAATTTTACTGGCATTATGTAAATCTTGAAGCAAGGCTTGGGCAACTTCTAAAGCATTAACTAAAGGGCTAATGGGCTGTTGATCAGAACTAGGATACTTGGTAGTTCCCAAGGCTGCGAGGGTTTCAGTGAAGGGAGAGGTACTAAGAATTAGTTGGTGTTCACAAAAGAAAACTGGGGAAGGAAGCGTCCAACCAGCAGTAGCATTGTTGTCTGGTAATCTCACAGTTTGTCCAGGAGAAATGACTATTTCTCGGAGATGGGGTTTGGTATCAGAGGTATCTGCTAGTTTAGAGACTTCCCAAGGGTAAAAGGTGATCGCACTTCTACTATTATTTAACCCCACTAACATTAAATATATCGGGCGAGCGCTCAAATTTTCCACCCGATACTGCATCGTACTCCCGACGGGAACTGTGGGAATAGCTGTTCCTAGGGTGGTGAGTGCTTTATGAGTTGTACTTTCCCCACTAAAACCGCGCCATGTTTGCTGTTGCATAACGACACCGGGTGAGATGTTGTTCACCATCTCTAAAGTAGCTTTCACAGCCAAGCGAGAAGAACCTTGATTTTCTGTCAGTCGCCATAACTTTGCTGCTAACAGGGTAGAAAATTTTGGTGTTAATCTCTGCACTGCTACTTTCACGGCTTCTCCAGTTTCCCCGGCCGTATTGAGAATTACTTCACCATCAAGGGAAAAAAGACCATAACGACTCGGTATGTTTTTTAACTTGCCAAATATGTAATCAGGCTTCTGTTCTGTTGCTGTAATGTTAACTATCCGAGTAATTGTCGCAAAGGCGCTGGTAGCATCTACACGCTCAATTCTTTCTAGACCAGAATCTAAGAGAACAGTTAAACTAATATTCCGAGGTAAGACACGCACTGCTTCTTGTACTACTTGCCCAACTTGTAGCGATGTGGTAGCGTCTTGGTTGGATATCTGTGCTTTTGCAGTTAAACCATTGTGCGACTTAAAGATTAACTGTTCTCCAGTCGTTGTAATCAATCTGGAATTAACTCCATAGTATTCCAAAACTTGCAGAGGTAATCCTCCCAGCCATAACTCGACTGCTTTACCATCTTCATTTAGAGCTATTACCACTCCTTCTGCATCACTACTTACCAGAGGGAAATTATCAATAATTAAACCACTTTGAGGATTTTTCTTTTCAGTCCATAACCCTGGCTGCTGTTTGCTACCCAATTTGTATATGGAACTACGGACATGAGAGAGCAGAATTTGAATGGTTGTGGCTGGGGTAGTTTCCCATAAATATTGGGTCAAAACGTAGGTAAATAAACCTGCGCTGAAATTACCAAAAAGCAATTCTCCGGCTTGCTGATTTTCTGTCGAGGTTGCTTTTAGCATTATTGCATTGTTAAGTGCGGGATTCTGGGTTTGTTGCTGTTTGAGAAATGCCAATTCCTCCAGTGCTAACTTTGCTACTAATGATTCTGGGCGGGAACGAAATTTCAAAGCAGGGGTCTGTAATGTACTGGTAGCATAATAACTAGTATCTAATATTGTTGTGACTCGGTTGGTAGGGAGTGAGCGCAACAACAATAAAAGAGTTTGTTCTAATAAATAGTTGACAGATAGTTGATTCTGTGTATCTACATCGAAAGGAATTAAGGCATTTTCCACAGTCTCTGGAAAAGTTGCCAATTTAACACGAGTGCCATAGCCGCTAAAATGAAAAACGACCGTATCATCAGCTTTCGCTTGGTTACCCAAGTGATCTAAACAAGCCGCTTCGATAAATTCCCGGCTGGCTTGTTCCTCAGTTAAGGTGAGAATATCCGCAGATGCAAAGCCAAAGCGGTGAATCAAAAGTTCTTTTTGCAATTCCACATCAGTCAAACAACCACTAAGGAAAGGACTCTGTGGATATTGATTGATACCTATTAACAATGCCAACTTACGCGGTTTGGGTTGTGCTAAAGCTTGATAATAGCGATTCCCTAAAGTTAACCACTCAGCTTCAGTCAGTCCCAATACTGCCAGTATGGAGCCAATTCGTTCTAAAAACGCACGCCGTTTCATAATTAGCATCAGCCCTTAGTCCATCAGCTAACAGCTTAAGGGGCTGAGGGCTATAGAGTAAAGTTTCAATTTACACTTTTTGCTGCTTTTCCATCAGGGTTCAGCTAAAGCTGCTTGTGGGATAGACATTGCCCGTGCTAACTCAGCCACTACTTCAGGACGAGAGAATTCTGGTGGGGGTAACTCACCACGACGCAACATCTCCCGGACTTTTGTACCCGACAGGTGAACCCGTTCTTCTGGTCTGCTCGGACTGGTTTTAGTTGTCGCCATTTGTTTGGTGCGTGTGCAGTAGAAAGCGTGTTCAAACTTCATTGGCACAATGCCTAATTCTTCAGGCGCAAACTCATCAAATATATATTGAGCATCATAAGTGCCGTAGTAGTCACCTACACCAGCATGATCTCGCCCAACAATAAAATGTGTACAGCCGTAATTCTTGCGAACCAAAGCATGGAAAATAGCTTCCCTTGGACCAGCATAACGCATTGCCGCTGGATTAATGGCGAGAATTACTCTATCTAAGGGGTAATAATGTTCCATGAGTATTTCATAGCAACGCATCCGCACATCAGCAGCGATATCGTCTTCTTTGGTTGCGCCTACTAATGGGTGTAAAAATAGACCGTCTACTGTTTCCAAAGCACATTTTTGAATATACTCATGGGCGCGGTGGATGGGGTTGCGAGTTTGGAAACCTACGATAGTTTTCCAACCTTTCTCTCTAAACATTTGCCGGGAAGGAGCAGGATCAATTTGGTAGCTGGGAAACTGGGGATGAGAATCACGTTGCAGTAACCAGATATCCCCAGCTAGATTCACGGAACCTTGATTGTAAAGTACCTCCACTCCAGGGTGTTTGACATCATCTGTGCGATAGACATTGATAGCTTCGCGTTTTTTGTCATAACTATACTTTTCGCTCAGTTCCAAAACCCCAATAAACTCCCCATTGGGGTTATCCAGACGCACTAAACCACCTGGTTGGAGAGGGGCTGCATTTTCTTCTGTTACAGATAGTGTAATTGGAATTGACCAGACAAGTCCGTTGGCCAGTCGCATTTCTGTAACTACGCGATCATAGTCGGCTTGGTTCATGAAACTAATCAGCGGACTAAAACCACCAATGGCTATCATTTCTAAATCAGAAAGGGCTCGCTCATCAAGTGTCACTCGCGGTAAAAAGTCACCTTTGGAGAGAAATACTTCTCTTTGTTCTGACGAAGCAACTCGGTTTATTAACTCTCCGCCGTGGGGGGCGATCGCATATGGATGGTAACTCAACGTGATTCCTTCCGTAATTTATAATTATTATTGCAAACTATGTACTAAATTATCAAATTGTCGGTACATTATAGTAGGAGTTGTCAAAATAATTTTGTCAATTGCCGGTAGGAAAGGGTAAGATTGGGAAAAGAAGGCAGGGGGTAGGGGACAGGAGGCAGGGAGAGAAAGAGATATTATTTATGCTAGGTTTTAGGAAGAAAGACGAGATTACCAGATGCTAATACTATGCAAACGGAAAAAATATCAATTTCCTTAGCAGCCTCTTTAGTGCAGTTTATTGAGAACTACAAAATTACCAAAAAGTGTAAATCTCGCTCGCAAGTAATTGAGTTAGCATTAGATTGGTTGCGATTTCAAGAGTTACAGGAAGCATACCCCGAAGCTTCAACAGAAATTAACCAAGATTGGGAATTACCTATAAGGTATGAAAGGTAGCAGAACATTGCCAAGGATAATATATTTGATCATTTTTGTAGAAAGCTTCTAAAATATATTCTCACTGTTTAGGACTTCGATATTCTGCAATTCTAATTATTAGTCCAGGATTGTCACTAGCACTTGCATAAGACCTATCTAATCCTTTCTAATCCTTGCATAGCCGTAAAACACCAAACCTCTCAATTTTTCATCTAACAATTAGACCATCAAGAGTTGTTCTGCTGTTAATTGCAAGTTGGGAAAGTTCGAAGAAACGAGTTGCTCGTTGTTTTGAAACAATCGCTTTTGATACTCATCTTCTATTAAGGTGCAAATTGTAATAGTTGGCTGTTTGGGTTTGCCAATATATTCTCTTCCAGCAATACCCAAATAATCTACAGTCCAATAATATTCAAGTATACCTAATAGGGCATAATCTTCAACTTTGCGGGCGTAGTCGTTTTGCCAATGTGTACTCACGACTTCAGCTATTAGTTTAATTGATTTTCCTGGTGTAATTACAGGTTGTTGTTGCCATAATCGTTAATTAATTAGTTGTGTTTGCTCTAACACAATGATATCGGGACGAAAGACTGTTTATGTTCCCAATAGTTTAATTAAGCAGCGATGGTAAATAAAATATGGTAAGTCCTGATGATCAATTTCTACATTCAGTTTTCGTTGCCCAATTTAAAGATGACAGTTACTTATGGGGTCCTGTTGGTTCTATTTCGATTAATTCCCCATCAATGAGTTCATAATTATCAATATAGGCATACTGAGTGATAAATTCATCAACTTTGATAAGTTTTAGGGGTGGTTGCACCATGAGAATCTTCCCTCAAGATTAGGTAAATCTTGGGAATTAACTGAACTGTTCAATTATTCCCCCACCCAATACCTTGTCCCCTTCATACCAAACCGCAGCTTGTCCAGGGGTAATACTGAACTGTGGTTCATCAAACACCAACCGCACACGAAAATCTTCTAAAGGTATCACTGTCACCGGTACGGGTTGTGAACGATAACGAATTTGTACTTCTGCACGGATGGGGGTTGCAGGTTCAGCTATGGAAACCCAATTTACTCTATTTACTGTACATTCTGATTGAGTTCCTTTGGTGCGCTCGCCTACAACTACTCTGTTATTAACTGCATCTAATTCAATCACATACAAGGGTTCGGACGCAGCAATACCCATACCTTTACGTTGTCCAATTGTGTAATGATGAACACCATCATGTTGTCCCAAAACTTTACCAGTGGTATCGAGAATATCACCGGGTTTAGGTGCTAAATATTTATCTAAAAATGCCCGCATGGAACCGTTACTTTCCACCAAGCATAAATCTTGACTTTCTGGTTTATCAGCAGTTGTTAAACCGTATTCAGCCGCAATTCTGCGGGTATCGGTTTTATTCAATTCTCCCAAAGGAAAAACCGAAGCACTTAGTAAATCTTGAGACAAATCATAGAGAAAATAGGACTGGTCTTTGTTACGATAAACTGCACGTAACAATTTATAACGTCCGGTGGTTTCATCGTAGCGAACTTGGGCATAATGACCTGTAGCGATCGCATTACTTCCCAATTTTTCACGCGCATATTCCACCATTGGCCCAAATTTCACCGTTTTATTGCATTGGGAACAAGGTAACGGCGTAATTCCCATACTGTAACCCGATAGTAAATAATCCACAATATTGGCTTGAAAGACATCCCGAATATCAACGACTTCGTGGGGAACGCCTAATTGTTCACAAATACTAGCCGCGTCGATCATTCCTTCAGAGCAACATTGCCCTTTGCCTTTCATCAGCCAAAGGGTTAAACCAATTACATCATAGCCCTGATTGTGTAACATAGCGGCAGCTACAGAACTGTCAACGCCACCAGAAAGACCAACGACAACTTTTTTCATAATTCATACTTTTAACAGTACTTGCTACTGATTGATTATTACTGGGAGATTATTTTTCACCCTAAACAAAACGCTAGACTGTCCAATTGTAGCACAAGTTGCTCAAAAGCTTTAGTAGTAAGCAACTTTCAGTTATGGGGTTTCAACCATCTCCGTAATTATCCATTAACTGTTTACAATGATGACTAATGGAAAATAGCTGCTCAAGAGAGTGATCAATATGCAGATTTTCATAGTCAGTCCATTTCCCTACCTATCTATTTCGCTATTTATTATAGGCAGTCTTTTGGCAACCATCCCCCAAAATAGAGCAACACAAGCACAATTGAATCAGTATCAGGATATATTCAGATTTAAACGTTCCCACTATTGCACAAGCATTACCTCAATTACAAACGACCCAAGCTATAGAATTTAGTCGAAATAGTCAAAACTATCAACCTTCCCAAACCAAACAAATCAGTCAAGATAACCAAGATTTCGAACGTTACTTTATTTATGTTGACGGTGATAATCCTCAAACTTTGCAACGCATAAGTCAGATTGAAAGTAGTGCTTATGTTCGACAGTACGGTGGCAGAACGATAATTCAAGCAGGTGTTTTTAGCAAACCATTTAATTTAATGCTCAACAAAGGTTCAGAAAATTGGAACTCAATGGTATTTCTGGCGCTCGTTTTGTCGGTTTGCGTAATAATGGAACAGGGGGTAACAATAATCCTATATATTCCAGCAATACCTCGGAACTCTCTTATTATCCCCCTAGCTATAATGATCCAATTACCAGAATTAATTATATATAGCCAAAAAAATCCTACTTCTTAGTATGTGATTACTCCCAGTAGTCCTAATAATTTACGCAATTTGGGTGAACAAGTCCGCCGGAGTATTTGGTCAAAATAGTAATGTAATGTGTAGATGAGAGTCAAGAGGAGCGCATATAGCTGTGGGTCCTTTTAGCGAACGTCCAGAAGGCCAGGAATGGAATGATTATAATAAAAAATTAGGCTACAGAAATGCGATAGTTTATTACGGTAAGTGAGGGACTGGGGACTGGTAGAGATGAGGGAGATGAGGGAGATGAGGGAGATGAGGGAGATGGGGAAGAAATCCTTTTAACGCCCAATATCTAATTACTAATGACCAATGACTAAAGAACAAATAGTAGTAACATCTGCCCAAATGTGTGACATTGAAGGGCGAATATTTGCAGCGGGAATGCCTGTTGCAGCTTTGATGGAAAAAGTAGCAGGACTGATTAGTGATCGCTTACAGGTTATCATACCAAAAGGGCGACGTGTGGGAATTTTAGTCGGTCCTGGCCATAACGGTGGTGATGCTTTAGTCGTAGCTCGTGAACTACACTTTCGTGGTTATCAAGTTTGGATTTATCAACCCTTCTCTAAACTGAAGGAATTAACTAATCAACATTTTCAATATGCTCAAAGTTTGGGAATTCCTTGTTTTCAAGAAACTGATAAGTTACCAAGTTGTGATTTTTTAGTTGACGGTTTATTTGGTTTTGGTTTAGAAAGAGAAATTACTGATTCTATTGCTTATGCAATTAATTATTTTAATGAATGTAATAAACAGGTTTTTAGTATTGATTTACCTTCAGGTTTACATACAGATACAGGAGCAGTTTTAGGAACTGCTATTCGCGCTACTCAGACTTTTTGTTTAGGTTTATGGAAACAGGGTTTATTGCAAGAACAAGCATTAGAATATATTGGACAACCTGAATTAATTGATTGTGATATTCCCTTAGCAGATATTTATACTGTTTTGGGAGAAGTACCGAAAATTAAACGCATTACTCAAACCACAGTAATTGCGTCTTTACCTTTACCCCGTTCCCCAATTACACATAAATATAAATCAGGACATTTACTATTAATTTGTGGTTCACGACGTTATGCTGGAAGTGCAATTTTAAGTGGTTTGGGTGCGCGTGCTTCTGGTGTAGGAATGTTGTCTATTGCTGTACCTGAATCTGTTAAACCGCTTTTAGTTTCTCATTTACCAGAAGCTTTAATTATCGGATGTCCTGAAACAGAAACAGGGGCAATTTCTCATTTACAATTACCAGGAAAAACGCATTTAAGTTCATTCAGTGTAATTGCTTGTGGCCCCGGTTTAACTCAAGATAGCACGCCAATTGTTCAACAAGTAATTGAAAGTCAAGTTTCTTTAGTTCTAGATGCCGATGCTTTAAATATATTGGCACAAATAGGGACTATTTCCACTTTACAAAAACGTCAAACGACAACGGTTCTTATTCCTCACACAGGTGAATTTCATCGTTTATTTCCTGATATTTCCTACACAGATAGAGTCAAAGCAGTGCAAACAGCAGCGGCTCAAACTGGGGCTGTAGTTTTGTTAAAGGGGGCAAGAACAGCTATATCTAACCCTCAAGGTGTTGTTTGGATCAATTCTGAAAGTACACCAGCTTTAGCTCGTGGTGGTAGTGGTGATGTTTTAACTGGTTTAATGGGTGGATTATTAGCGCAAACTGCAAATAAACAAACTCCTATTGAAGATGTTGTTGCAACTGCGACTTGGTGGCATTCTCAAGCAGGTATTTTGGCAGCGGAAGAAAGAACAGAATTAGGTGTTGATGCTTTTAGTTTGACACAGTATTTAATGAAAGTTCTCCTGGCTTTTACCTAGTACAGTACGGTGTAAATAAACCAACCATTCCAAATCTCTGAAAAGCTAACGCCGTATACATTTTGAATTTTGTTGGCCCAGCCTGTTGGAAGCACTATTTTGAATTTTGTTAGCGTAGCTCTTCTGAAAGAAGCATTTTGAACTCACGGCGGTACTAGT
>ERZ1034411.313-NODE-313-length-11153-cov-3.104794_pt1 | contig 11153 bp, 8 predicted proteins | sample MGYA00520583_ERZ1034411 | MGnify/ENA primary metagenome ERZ1034411 (study PRJEB33736, sample SAMEA104288481) | Azolla microphylla | place: Ecuador | collected 1982 | study: EMG produced TPA metagenomics assembly of the PRJEB19522 data set (Is there foul play in the...
CGGCGCGTGATGAACTGCTGCTGGCCGATGTTGATCAGGTTGCTCACCAGCCAGTACAGCACCAGGCCCACCGGGAAGAACAGGAACAGGCCGGTGAGGAAGATCGGCATGATGTTCATGATCTTCTGCTGCGTCGGGTCCATGGTCGCGGTCTGGCCCGACAGGCGCTGCTGCGACCACATGCTGATGCCGTACAGCACCGGCATGATGTAGAACGGATCGGGGCCGGACAGGTCCTGCATCCACAGGATGAACGGCGCCTGGCGCAGCTCCACGCTCTGGTTCAGCACCCAGTACAGGGCGAAGAACACCGGCATCTGAAGCGCCACCGGCCAGCAGCCGGCGAGTGGATTGATCTTCTCGGTCTTGTACAGCTCCATCATCGCCTTGTTGAGGCGCTCGCGGTCCTCGCCGTAGCGCTCGCGCAGTTCCTGCATGCGCGGGCCGAACTTCTTCATCTTGGCGGTGGAGCGGTACTGCGCCTCGGACAGCTTGAAGAACAGCAGCTTCACCGACAGCGTCAGCAGGATGATCGACCAGCCCCAGTTGCCGGTCAGGCCATGGTAGAACTTCAGCACCGTGAACAGCGGCTTGGCGACGATGGTCAGCACGCCGTAGTCCTCGATCAGGTCGAAGCGCGGCGCCACGCCCTCCCGCGCCCTGCAGGATCGGGCCGATGTAGAGCTTGCTGTCGAAGGCTTTCTCGGCGCCGTCGGCCACCGTCTGCAGGTCGCCCAGCGCCTGCGCCTGGTACAGGCCGTTGTAGGCGGCGCTGCTGCTCCTGGAGGCGGTGAAGGTCACCGCCTGGTCCTGCGCCGGCACGATGGCGGTGACGAAGTAGTGCTGCAGCAGGCTCATCCAGCCACCGTTCTGCTTCTGCTCGATCGGCTTGCTGTCGAGGTCCTTGAACGCGGTCTTGTGGTAGGCGTAGCTGCCGCCGGCTTCCTTCTGCTGGTAGAAGCCGATGCCGGCGAAGCCGCCGGGCGTGCGCATGAACGAGGGGCCCGAAGCGGCCACCGGCGGGCTGCGCAAGAAGCGCTCGTAAGCCGAGCCCTGCAGCGGCTTGCCGGTCTTGTTGACCAGGGTCTGGGTCAGGCCGATCTCGTAGCTGCCGCGCTTGAAGTGGTAGACCTTGCGCACGGTGTAGCCGGAGGGGTCGGCGTATTCCATCGGCACGTCGAGCGTGTCGGCGCCGTCGGCCAGCTTGTAGTCGGTCTGCGCCGAGGTGAAGTTGGTCTGCGCCGAGCTCAGCGGGCTGTCGGTGCCGGCGATGCCGCTGATGAGGAAGAAGCGCTGCTCGCCGCGATCGTCGAGCAGGGCCAGCTTCTCGTCCGGGTGCTTCTTGTCGACGGCGTAGCCGCTCAGCTCGACGCGGTCGAGGCCGCCACCGGCGAGCGGGATATCGGCCAGCAGCAGGTCGGTCTGCACCCGCAGGTGCTGCTGGCTTGGCGCCACGCCGGGCGAGACGTCGGTGGCGCCGGCCGCGGCGGCCTTGGCGTCCTGTACCGGGGCCGCTGCCGCACTGGCCGCCGCCGCCGGCTGCGGCTTGACGTAATCGGCCTGCCAGGCGTTGTACATCAGGAACAGGACCAGGCCGAGGAGGGCGACCAGGACCATGCGGCGGTTTTCCATGAGCGGACTTTTTGCTGGCTGAAGTTGGAGGAAGGGTGCTTAGCGATCCGGCACCGGATCGTAGCCGCCCGGGTTGAGCGGGTGGCAGCGCGCCACGCGGCGCAAGCTTAAATAGCCACCCTTGACCGGGCCATGACGCTGGATCGCCTCGACGGCGTAGTGCGAGCAGCTGGGATGAAAACGGCAGCGCGGCCCGAGCAGCGGGCTGAGCAGCAACTGGTAGAGCCGGATCAGTCCCACCATGAGGTGCTGGCCCGCAGTTCGGCAAACAGACGCTAGCCGGCGCATCGTTCGATCACCTTGAGCCAGATCTCGGCCAGCGCCTTGCGCAGCTGTGCCGTTTCCATGGTCGCCAGGCCGGGCTGGCCGTAGAACACCAGGTCCACCGCCGGCAGGCGGTGCCGGTTGTGCCGGAACTCTTCGCGGATGAGGCGCTTGACGCGATTGCGATCCACCGCCCGCGGCGCCGCCTTGCGGGAGATGGCCAGGCCCACGCGCGCATGGCCGATCTCGGCCCCGGCGCTGCCGGCCGCTTCCGCGGCCTGCGGCTTGCACACCGCCGCGAGCGGCGCGCGCGTGATCCTGAAACCCTTGGCGAAAGCCTGCTTGAACTCGGCCGGCTGGCGGATGCGGGTGCGGCGCGGCAGGGTCGCGCCTGGTTGCATCGATGCCGGCTCCCCATAGGCGGGCCCGGAGCGAGCCAGCGCTTGGCCGGCAGGCGCGAGCCCGGTCAACTGCTTACGGGATGAGGCGGGCGCGGCCCTTGGCACGGCGACGGGACAGCACCTGGCGGCCGCCAACCGTGGCCATACGGGCGCGGAAACCGTGGGTGCGCTTGCGCCGCAGGTTATGCGGCTGGAACGTGCGTTTCATGACTGCGTGCTCGAGCGGGACAAAAGAGCGTCATTCTAATGGTGCGGCGCGGTGTCCGGCAAGCACCGCCGCCGCCGCGGCTGCCGCGCCGTGGTGTTTTCCGGGATCCGGAACGGCGCGGCGCGGACGGTTATTTTAATTCCTCGCGTTTATGTGCGTTTATTTGCGCCGTCGTTGCAGTGCCGCGAAAAGCTGTGGATAACTCGGCCGGCGCAGGCTAGACTTCCGCTCCAAAAACGAAATGGCACTGGGCGGGTGCAGCAATGTTGAGCGAAGACCTCTGGGATAAGTGCGTCGAGCGCCTGGAAGCGGACATCCCGGATCGTGAGATGGGCATGTGGATCCGCCCGCTGCGCGCCCTGGTCTCGGCCGAGCAGCTGACCCTGCTGGCGCCCAACAAGATGGTGCTGGAACGCGTGCGCACCGAGTTCCTGGCCAAGATCCAGCGCACCGCCTCCAACCTCGCTGGCTACGACATGGCGGTGAACCTCGCCGTCGGCAGCGCCGAGCCGCGCAACGGCGCGGCTCCGGCCGCCGCGCCGGCCGAGGATTTCGCGCCGATGGTGAAGGGCCGCCTCGACCCGCGCTACACGCTGCAGACCTTCATCGAGGGCAAGTCCAATTCGCAGGCGCGCGCCGCCGGCCTGCAGGTGGCGAGCAGCCCCGGCAACGTCTACAACCCGCTGCTGATCTACGGCGAATCCGGCCTGGGCAAGACCCACCTGATGCACGGCATCGGCAACGCCATCCGCAACGGCCGCACCAATGCCAGCATCGCCTACGTCGGCGCCGAGCAGTGGTTCAACGAGATGGTGTCGGCGATCCGCTTCGGCCGCCAGTCCGAGTTCAAGACCTATTACCGCTCGGTCGACGCGCTGCTGATCGACGACATCCACTTCCTCGCCGGCAAGGAACATTCGCAGGAAGAGTTCTTCCACACCTTCAACGCGCTGATCGACGGCCGCAAGCAGATCGTGCTGACCTGCGACCGCTACCCGCGCGAACTCGATGCCCTGGACGAGCGCCTGAAGTCGCGCTTCACCTGGGGCCTGTCGGTGCCGATCGAGCCGCCCGAGCTGGAGACGCGCGTGGCGATCCTGCTGGCCAAGGCCGACAACCTCGGCATCCGCATGCCCGACGACGTCGCCGCGCTGGTGGCGCAGCGCATCCGCTCCAACGTGCGCGAACTGGAAGGCGCGCTGCACCGGCTCAACGCCTCGGCCAAGCTCACCGGCACGCCGATCACCGCCGAGTTCGCGCGCAGCTGCCTGAAGGACATGTTCGCCTCCTACGAGCGCGCCGTGACGCTGGACAACATCAAGCGCACCGTCGCCAGCTACTACAACATCCGCCTCGCTGACCTGTCCTCGGTGCGCCGCACCCGCACCCTGGCGCGGCCGCGCCAGGTGGCGATGTCGCTGGCCAAGGAGCTGACGCAGCACAGCTACCCGGAGATCGGCACCGCCTTCGGCAAGGACCACACCACGGTGCTGCACGCCTGCCGCAAGGTGGTGGAGCTGCGGCGCGACGACGAGCGCCTGCGCGAGGATTACGAAAACCTGCTGCGCATGCTATCGAGCTGAAGCGGAAGTCTTTGAAACCTGGGGATGGAGACGGGGATAGACCTGTGTACAAACTGGCGAATAACTCTGTACATTAATTTGTACACAGCTTGCCACCAGACCGCGGGGCGTTCCCCAGGCGCTCCGCCAAGCCTGGAAAACAAAGATAACTTATTGATATTGGGTGATTTTCAGGAATTATCCAAGATCCGTGGCAGAGACTATTACTAATACCTGTTTTTAATTTCAAACCAGAACTGTAATCAGACCACCGTCAGGAAAACCCAAACTCGCTGCCATGAACATCCAAATCCCGCGAGGCGAGCTGCTGTCGGCACTTCAATCGGTGATCGGCGTGGTCGAGCGCCGCCAGTCGCTGCCCATCCTCAGCAACATCCTGATGGTGGCCCAGGAGGACGAGCTGGTCCTCACCGCCACCGATCTGGAGCTGCAGGTCGAGCGCCGCGTGCAGGTGCAGAACCTCACCCCCGGCAAGACCACGGCGCCGGCGCGCAAGCTGCACGACATCTGCCGCGGCTTGCCCGAGGGCGCCACCATCGGCGTCGAGCTCAGCCAGGGCAAGCTGACGATGAAGTCCGGCCGCAGCCGCTTCACCCTGGCGACGCTGGACGCGGGCGAGTTCCCCTCGCTCAGCGCCGGCGGCGCCGAGACCACCCTGACCCTGAGCGGCAAGGAGCTGAAGGAGCTGCTGACGCGCACCCAGTTCGCCATGGCGCAGCAGGACGTGCGTTACTACCTCAACGGCCTGCTGCTGGAGATCCGCGCCAACCGCGTGCGCACCGTCGCCACCGACGGCCACCGTCTGGCCATGGCCGAGCTGCGCCGCGACACCGGCGTGAAGAAAGACATCCAGGTGATCCTGCCGCGCAAGACGGTGCTGGAGCTGCAGCGCCTGGTCGAGGGTGACGACAGCGAGATCAAGATCCAGCTGTCCGCCAACCAGGTGCAGGTCGACCTCGACGGGCTCAAGCTCACCTCCAAGCTGATCGAGGGCCGCTTCCCGGATTACGAGCGCGTCATTCCGGAAGGCTCGGACAAGACCGTGCACGGCGATCGCGGCCGGGTGCGCGCGGCGCTGTCGCGCGCGGCGATCCTGTCCAACGAGAAATTCCGCGGCGTGCGCCTGACCCTGTCCGGCAGCACCCTGAAGATCCAGACGCAGAACCCGGAGCAGGAAGAGGCGGAGGAAGAGGTCGAGGTACAGTACAGCGGCACGCCGCTGGAGATCGGCTTCAACGTCGGCTACCTGCTCGACGCGCTGGACGCGATCGAGGGCAACGAGTTCCAGATGGAGCTGCGCAGCCCCGACGCCAGCGGCCTGGTCTACGACGCGGCCAACAACGCCAACAAGTTCGTTGTGATGCCGATGCGGCTCTGAGGCCGGGGGCAGGTATCGAGATTCGGCAAGTACCGGAAGCCGGGGCCGCGCATAGCCGCCCCGGCTTTTTTCTTTTGATCGACACCGCTACACCATGCTGATCAGCCAGCTCCAGGCCCGCGACTTCCGCCTGTTCGAGAGCCTGCGGCTGGAGGCGCATCCGCGCTTCAACCTGATCACCGGCGACAACGGCGCCGGCAAGACCTCGCTGCTGGAAGCCTTGTACGTGCTGGGACGCGGCAACAGTTGGCGGGTGCTGGCACCGCAACTGGTGCGTGACGGCGCCCAGGCCTGGCAGGTGGCAGGGCTGGTCGGCGAGGGTGAGGCGGGCAGTGGCGCGCCACCCGATACCCTGCGCGTGACCTGGAAGGATCGCGAGATCGGCGTGCGCTTGGGCCAGGAAGATCTGCCCCTGTCGGCCCTGGTGCGCAAACTGCCGCTGCAAATCCTCGATCCGGGCATGCACCGCATGCTGGAGGAGGGGCCCGGCATCCGTCGCCGCTTCCTCGACTGGGGCGTGTTCCACGTGGAACATCAGTTCATGCCGGTGTGGAATCGGGCGCGGCGGGCGCTGAAGCAGCGCAACGCCGTGTTGCGCGAAGGTGGCAATGCCCGGCTGCTGGCGCCCTGGACCCAGGAATTGGCCGAGGCGGGCGAGCAGCTGACCCGGCTGCGCCGCGCCCACGCCCTGGAGGTCGAGGCACGCAGCCAGGTGCTGCTGGCTGATCTGCTGCCGAGCGAGCGCTGGCAGCTGCGCTACACCCAGGGCTGGGATGCCGAGCGCAGCTATCTGGAAGTGCTGGAAGCCGGGATCGAGCGGGACCGGCGCATGGGGCTGACGCAGAGCGGGCCGCAAAGGGCCGAACTGGGTTTCTATACCGCCCACGCGGAGGGCGATGCGGCCAAGGCGGTGAAGGGGCGCATCAGCCGGGGGCAGCAGAAGCTGCTGGTGGCTGCCTTCGTGCTGGCACAGAGCTGGTTGGTGGCGGAGCGCCTGGGGCGTGCGCCGGTGCTGCTGCTCGACGACTTCGCCGCCGAGCTGTCGGGTGAATTCCAGGCCCGGCTGCTGCGCGCCCTGCTGGCCTATCCGGGGCAGAAGTTCGTCGCCGCGCTGGAGCGTTCCGGCGTGCTGGAAAACCTGCCCGACGCCCATATGTTCCACGTGGAACATGGCGTCCTGAAAGCCTAGCCGATCCCGGTCCGGCGGCCCCGTCCGACCCCCCGGACTGGTAAAATGACAGATCGGAAAAGAACGACTCGATGAATACTCCTCCCAGCGACGAAAATAGCTACAACGCCAGCAGCATCAAGGTCCTCAAGGGCCTGGACGCAGTTCGGCAGCGACCGGGCATGTACATCGGCGATACCGACGACGGCACCGGCCTGCACCACATGGTGTTCGAGGTGGTGGACAACGCCATCGACGAGGCCCTGGCCGGCTACTGCACCGAGGTGCAGGTGATCCTGCACGCCGACAACAGCGTGTCGGTGGCGGATAACGGCCGCGGCATCCCGGTCGACATCCACGAGGAGGAGGGCCGTTCCGCCGCCGAAGTGATCATGACCATCCTGCACGCCGGCGGTAAGTTCGGCGGCAGCGGCTACAAGGTCTCCGGCGGCCTGCACGGCGTCGGCGTGTCGGTGGTCAACGCGCTGTCCGAACTGCTGCTGCTCGACATCTACCGCAACGGCCAGCACCACCATCAGGAATACAAGATGGGCGAGCCGCAGGCGCCGCTGGCGGTGCAGGGCGAGACCGCCAAGCGCGGCACCACGGTGCGGTTCTACCCGAGCAAGAAGGTCTTCACCACCACCGATTTCCACTACGACATCCTGGCGCGCCGCCTGCGCGAGCTATCCTTCCTCAACTCCGGCGTGCGCATCGTGCTGCGCGAGGAAGCGACCCAGCGCGAGGACGTTTACGAGTACCACGGCGGCATCCGCGCCTTCGTCGAGTTCCTCAACAAGAACAAGCAGCCGCTGCACGAGACCATCATCTACGTCAACGCGGAGAAGGACGGCATCGCCGTCGAGGCCGCGCTGCAGTGGAACGATTCCTACCAGGAAGGGGTGTTCTGCTTCACCAACAACATCCCGCAGAAGGATGGCGGCACCCACCTCACCGGTTTCCGCAACGCGCTGACCCGCACCGTCAACGACTACCTCGAGAGCGAGGGCCTGGCGAAGAAGGAGAAGGTCGAGCCGATCGGCGACGACGCCCGCGAAGGCCTCACCGCGGTGCTGTCGGTGAAGGTGCGCGATCCCAAGTTCTCCTCGCAGACCAAGGAGAAGCTGGTGTCCTCCGAGGTCAAGCCGGCGGTCGAGGCGATCCTGGTGGAGAAGCTGAAGGAATTCCTGCTCGAACGGCCGCGCGAGGCCAAGGTCATCGGCCTCAAGGTGGTGGAGGCGGCGCGTGCCCGCGAGGCGGCGCGCAAGGCCAAGGAGCTGAACCGCCGCAAGAGCGTGCTCGACATCGCCGGCCTGCCCGGCAAGCTGGCCGACTGCCAGGAGAAGGATCCGGCGCAGTCCGAACTGTTCCTGGTCGAGGGCGACTCCGCCGGCGGCTCCGCCAAGCAGGGCCGCGACCGCCGCTTCCAGGCGATCCTGCCGCTGAAGGGCAAGATCCTCAACGTCGAGAAGGCGCGGCTGGAAAAGATGCTGTCCTCGGCCGAGGTCGGCACCCTGATCACCGCGCTCGGCTGCGGCATCGGCCGTGACGACATGAAGCCGGAGAACCTGCGCTACCACCGCATCATCATCATGACCGATGCGGACGTCGACGGCGCGCACATCCGCACGCTGCTGCTGACCTTCTTCTACCGCCACATGTACAGCCTGGTCGAGCGCGGCCACATCTACATCGCGCAGCCGCCGCTGTACAAGCTCAAGGCCGGCAAGCACGAGAGCTACGTCAAGGACGACGCCGAGCTGGATTCCTGGCAGTTGCGCTCGGCCCTGGACGAGGCCAGCCTGCTGCCCGCCGCCGGCCAGGAGCCGCTGCCGGTCGAGCGCCTGTCGCAGCTGATGCACGACTACACCCGCATCAACGCCAGCGTGCAGCGCCTGACGCGCCACTACGAGGTGGACCTGCTGCAGCGCCTGCGCGTGCTGGCGCCGGTGCCCACCGAAGAAGCGGCGCTGCAGCAATGGATCGCCGCCTACACCGCAGCCCTCAACGACGGCCGCAGCGCCTCGCGCTACATCGTCACCGGCCGCGTCGGCGCCAGCGGCCCGCTGCTGCACATCGTGCGCCGCCTGCACGGCCTCAACCACGAGTACCACCTCGGCGAGGATTTCTTCGCCGGCGTCGACTACCAGCAGATGGCGCGCTTCAACCAGCAGATCGCCGGCCTGATCGGCGAGGGTGCGGTGGTCAGCCGCGGCGAGCGCAGCCAGGCGGTGAGCAGCTTCGCCCAGGCCCACGACTGGCTGATCGGCGAAACCCGCCGCGGCCTCAACATCCAGCGCTACAAGGGCCTCGGCGAGATGAACCCGGAGCAGCTGTGGGAAACCACCCTGGACCCGACCGTGCGCCGCCTGGTGCAGGTGCAGGTGGAGGACGTGGTCGCCGCCGACCAGATGTTCACCACCCTGATGGGCGAGGATGTGGAGCCGCGTCGCGATTTCATCGAGCGCCACGCGCTGCTCGTGAGCAATCTCGACGTTTGAATATAACTATTTGATAAGGAACAAGTTTGTGATGAATCAACGGCGCCGGCAACGGCGCCGTTTTCACATCTGCTGTGCCAAGCCCGTGAATTTGTTCTAAATTCAGCCTTTAATCGGCGGCGCGCGCGGCCCGGTGGCCAGGGCGGCGGCAGCGCATGCGGCTTTCTGCGGCACCCAGGGGAGACAAGCACGCATGAAGACCCTCGCGGTCTACAACCTCAAGGGCGGCGTCGGCAAGACCGCCGCCGCGGTCAACCTCGCCTACCTGGCGTCGCAGGCCGGCTACCGCACGCTGCTATGGGACCTGGATCCGCAGGGCGCGGCCAGCTGGACCCTGCAGGCGCGCGAGGCCGATCCGGCGGAAAAATCGCTGTGGAAGGTCGGCGCCGACATCGAGGGCCTGATCCAGAGCACGCCTTACGACAAGCTGCACCTGCTGCCGGCCGATCTGCAGGCGCGCCACGTCGACGTGTGGCTGCGCAAGGACCAGACCGACGCCCTGGTGCAGAAGCTGCGCCCGGTCAACCGGCGGTACGATCTGGTACTGTTGGACTGCCCGCCGAGCCTGTCGCACCTGGCCGACAACATCTTCGCCGCCGCCGACGTGGTGCTGGTGCCGACGGTGCCGACGCACCTGTCGCTGCGCGCGCTGAAGAGCGTGATCGACTACTTCGAGCAGGAAGGCTACCCGCGCAGCACGCTGAAGCCGTTCTGGTCGATGGCCGACCGCCGGCGCCTGTTGCACCGCATGCTGCTGGAGCAGCCGCCGAAGCTGATCCGCGACGTATGCAAGACCGCCATCCCCTACGCCTCGGCGATCGAGCGCATGGGCGAGCACCGCGCGCCGCTGGAGACCTACGAGGCCTCCAGCTATGCCGCCGAGGCCTACCGCGACCTGTGGAAGGAAGTGAACGGGCTGGTGAAGAAGCTGTAGCGCGCCGCGCTGCGGCAAAGCCGCGCCGGGGACGTTCGCGTCCCCGGGCGGCGTGTGCGCTCAGCGCTCGTGCTCGTGTTCGTCCGGCTGATGCTGCGGGTGCGGATTGTTCGGGTGCTGCGGCTGTTGCGGATGTTGCTGCATCTGAATTTGCTGCTGGCGTTGTTGTTCCTGCTGCTGGCGCTGCTGTTCCTGCTGCTGGCGTTGCTGCTGTTGCATCTGCATCTGCTGCTGGCGCTGCTGTTCCTGCTGCTGACGTTGCTGCTCCTGCATCTGGGTCTGCTGCTGCTCCTGTGGGTGGAAGCCGGTCTGGCGCTGCGGACCTCCGCTCCAGCCCCCGCCCTGGCCGTTGAAGGCGCCGGGCCGCTGCACCGCGCCGACCGGCGGCCGGCCCTGGTTCTGCGCGGCGTGCCGCGCCCTGGTGCTGGAACTGTTCCTGGGTCGGGCGGAAGTGCTGCTCGTTGCGCGCCGCCAGGTCCTGCTGCGACGGCCGCGCGAACACGCCGCCGGGACCGCCGTTGTAGCTGACGCGGGTGTTGTTGTAGTTGTTGATCACGGTGGTGTTGTAGGTGTTGTGCACGTCGACGACGTTGACGTTGTTCACCGTGCGGTTGTAGTGGAACTCGCCGTGGTCCCAGCGGCCGCCCTCGTAGCCCTCGCCGCCGTAGCCGTGGCCGTAGTTGATGCCGCCGTAATAGCCGACATGCGGCCCCCAGTAGCCGGCGTGGAACACGTAGATGTTGTTGCTCCAGCCCCACCACGCCGGGGTCCAGTAGACCTCGGGCTGCGGCGGTTGCACCCAGGTGCCCGGCACCCAGTAGTAACCATTTCCTGGGCCGTTGCTCCAGGCCCAGTAGCCCGGCGTCCAGATGTAGCCCGGTCCCGGGCATTCCGGCTGCTCGTAGTCCGGCAGCGGCGGCGGCGGCTCGCTGCCGCCGGCTTCGCCCTGGTCGTAGCCGTCCGGCATCGCCGCCTGCTGGTAGCCATCGGCGGGATAGGGCGCGTATTCGGGAGCGGGCGCGCCGCCGCCGACATAGACCGGCTGCGGCGGGGGCGGCGGATAGGTTTCGTCCGGCGGCATCAC
>ERZ1034411.315-NODE-315-length-11083-cov-2.830976_pt1 | contig 11083 bp, 13 predicted proteins | sample MGYA00520583_ERZ1034411 | MGnify/ENA primary metagenome ERZ1034411 (study PRJEB33736, sample SAMEA104288481) | Azolla microphylla | place: Ecuador | collected 1982 | study: EMG produced TPA metagenomics assembly of the PRJEB19522 data set (Is there foul play in...
GGTGCGCGCGGCGCTGTGGGCCGGCGACTGGAACCGCACGGCGCAGGCGCTGGCGCAGCTGCCGCCGTCGCTGAAGGAGCTGGCGCGCTGGCGCTACTGGGCCGCGCGCAGCGCCGAGCAGGAGGGCAATGCCGAGGCCGCGCGTGCCGCCTACGCGCAGCTGCTGCCCAACGACAACTACTACGCCGCGCTGGCGTCGGTGCGCCTGGGCCAGGCTTTCACGCCGCATCCGCAGGCGCTGCCGCAGAACCCGGCGCTGCAGGCGCAGCTGGCGCGGCAGCCCGCGCTGGAGCGCGCCCACGAGCTGCTGCTGTGCGACCTGCGCCTGCTCGCCGGGCCGGAGTGGGACACCGCCTGGGCCGCGCTCGACGCGACGCAACGGCAGCAGCTGCCGGCCCTGGCGATGCGCTGGGGCTGGTACGACCAGGGCATCGCCAGCGCCAGCAAGCTGCGCGCCTTCAACGACTACGAGCTGCTCTACCCGCGCCCCTACGACGGACCGGTGCACGCCGGCGCGCAGCTGACCAACCTGCCGGAGGACCTGCTTTACGCCATCCTGCGGCAGGAGAGCCTGTACAACAACGAGGTGGTGTCGCGCGCCAACGCCGTCGGCCTGATGCAGATGCTGCCGGACACCGCGCAGCGCACCGCGCGGCGCTGGCAGCGCCCGGTGCCGACGCGCGAGCAGCTGTTCGATCCCGACGTCATCGTGCCGCTGGGCAGCGCCGAGCTGCGCGACCTGTTCGACCTGTTCGGCGGCCAGGCGCCGCCGGCCATCGCCGCCTACAACGCCGGCCCCAATTCGGCCACGCGCTGGTTGCCGGACGCGCCGCACGAGGCGCCGGTGTGGGTGGAGAACATCCCCTACAACGAGACGCGCGACTACGTGCAGCGCGTGCTGTGGCATTCGCTGGTGTTCGCCTGGAAGCGCAGCGGCGAGGCGCAGAAGGCCGACGCCTGGACCGCGCCGGTGACCCTGCCCAACGCCGCGCCGCCCGCCGCGCCGGCGCCCAACGCGGCGCCGCCGGGATGAATCCCGCGGTGAAGCGCGCATGAAGGCCTACCTGGTCGGCGGCGCGGTGCGCGACGCCCTGCTCGGCCTGCCGGTACAGGAGCGCGACTGGGTCGTCACCGGCGCCTCGCCGGAGGACATGACTGCCGCCGGCTACCGCCCGGTGGGCAAGGACTTCCCGGTGTTCCTGCATCCGCAGAGCAAGGAGGAGTACGCCCTGGCGCGCACCGAGCGCAAGAGCGGCCGCGGCTACCACGGCTTCACCTTCCACACCGGTGCCGACGTCACCGTGGAGGAAGACCTGGCGCGGCGCGACCTCACCGTTAACGCCATGGCGCAGGACGAGCACGGCGCGCTGGTCGATCCCTACGGCGGCGAACGCGACCTCGAGGCGCGCGTGCTGCGCCATGTCTCGCCGGCCTTCGCCGAAGACCCGGTGCGCATCCTGCGCGTGGCGCGCTTCGCCGCGCGCTATGCCGGCCTGGGCTTCACCGTCGCCGAGGAAACCTTGGCGCTGATGCGCGGCATGGTCGACAACGGCGAGGCCGATCACCTGGTGCCGGAGCGGGTGTGGAAGGAGGCCGAGCGCGCCCTGATGGGTGATGGCCGCGTGCTGCCCGGCTACCGCCCCGGCGTGTTCTTCGAGGTGCTGCAGGCCTGCGGCGCGCTGGCGCGGGTGATGCCGGAGCTGGCGGCGCTGGCCGGCGTGCCGCAGCGCGCCGACTACCATCCGGAAGTGGACACGCTGGTGCACACCCTGATGAGCGTCGACGCCGCCGCGCGCATGGGCTTTCCGCTCACCGTGCGCGTCGCCGCGCTGCTGCACGACCTGGGCAAGGCGGCGACGCCGCATGAAGAGTGGCCCAGTCACCGCCAGCACGAATCGCGCGGCCTGCCGTTGGTGCAGCAGTTCGCCGCGCGCCTGCGCCTGCCCAACGCGCAGCGCGACCTGGCGCTGGCGGTGACGCGCGACCATCTCAACGTGCACCGCGCGCGCGAGCTGCGTCCGGCCACCCTGCTGGAACTGGTGGAGCGGCTCAACGCCTTCAAGCGCGGCGAGTTCTTCGACCAGGCCCTGGATGCCTGCCTGTGCGACGCGCGCGGCCGCCTCGGCCAGGAACACTGCGACTACCCGGCGGTGCCCTACCTGCGCGAGGCGCGCCGCGCCGCCGGCGAAATCCAGGCCGACGCGGTGGTGCGCGACGGCTTCAGCGGCCCGGCGGTGGGTGAGGAACTGCAGCGCCGCCGCGCCGAGCGGCTCAAGGCGTACTGCGCGCAGGCACGGGGTTCGGCGTGAGGACGATGGCGCTGCTGCTGGCGTTATTGCTGGGCGGCTGCGCCGCCGCGCCGCAACTGCAATGCGCGCCGGAGCAGCACACCGCCCTGCTCGACCAGCTCTACTTCGGCACCGGCCGCGCCCACGGCGCGCCGGTCGGCGTCCGCGACTGGGACGGCTTCGTGCGCCAGGAGATCGCGCCGCGCCTGCCGCAGGGCTTCACCGTGCTCGATGCGCAAGGCCAGTGGCGCGCCGCCGACGGCGGCGTGGTGCGCGAGCGCAGCCACCTGCTGCAGGTGGTGCACCCGGACGACGGCTCCGCCGACGCGCCGCTGGCGCAGATCATCGCCCGCTACAAGGCGCAGTTCGAGCAGGAGTCGGTGCTGCAGGTGCGCAGCGCCGTGTGCCTGGGTTTCTGATGCGCGGCCTGTTCGGCCTGCTCGGGGGTAAGGCCCGTCGTCGTCGCCAGGGCCGGTGTGTCGATGGGGCCGGGGCTCACGGAATTCACGCGAATATTGCGGTCCTTCAACTCCAGCGTCCAGGCACGCGCGAAGCTTCGCACCGCCGCCTTGCTCGCGGCGTAGGCGCTGAAGGCCGGCAGCCCCAGCACGTTGGAAACCGAGGAGGTCAGGATGATCGATCCGCCGTCCTTGAGCAGCGGCAGCGCTTTCTGCACCGAAAAGAACAGCCCCTTCACGTTCACGTCGAAGGTCTGGTCGAAATGGGCCTCCGTCGCCGCCGCGAGCGGCGCCACCGTCCCCGCTCCTGCGTTCGCGAACAGGATGTCGATATGACCATGCTTCTCTTTCACGAGGGCGTAGAGCCGGTCCAGATCGTCCATGCGCGACACGTCGCCTGCGACCGCGGTGACGCTGTCCCGGATCGAGGCCGCAGCCTCCTTCAGTTCCTTCTCCCGCCGCCCTGTGATCACGACCTGGGCGCCCTCCTCGACGAAACGCTTGGCCGTGGCCAATCCGATGCCGCTGCTTCCGCCGGTGATGACGGCGATCTTACCTTTGAGCTTTTTCATAGCCTTCTATCCTTCGATGTAGGTGTGGTTCAAACAGGCACCGCGCGGCTCAGAGCTGTGCCAGGCCGCCGTCGACGGCGACCTCGCTGGCGGTCATGAAGCTGCTGTCCGATGAAGCGAGAAAGGCGGCCACAGCGCCGATCTCCGCCGGATCGGCCATGCGCTGGAGGGGCGTCATCGCGCCGTAGGCCTTTTGGCCCTCCTCGCCCAGCGCCTCCTTCGCCAGTTCGGTTGCCGTCGCCCCGGGCGACAGCACGTTGACCCGGATGCCGGTGCCCTTCAGGTCCTCCGCCCAGGTCCGCGCGAGATTGCGCACAGCAGCCTTGCTCGCGCTGTAGGCGGTGAATCCCGCAGCACCGGTGGTGCCGGCGCTCGATCCGGTGAGGATGATCGAACCGCCGTTGCCCATCAGCGGCAGCGCCTTCTGGACCGTGAAAATCGTGCCCTTCACATTGGTGCCGAAGGTCTCGTCGATGTGCCCGGCGGTGATCTGGCCGAGCGGAAGCGGGCTCCCCGTACCGGCGTTGGCGAAGACGATGTCCAGGGTTCCGCGCTCGGCTTTCACCGCCCGATAAAGCCGGTCAAGGTCAGCCTCATCCGAGACCGAGCCCTGCACCGCTCTGGCATGGGGCCCGAGATCGCCCACGGCGGCGTCCAGCGCCTCCTGCCGGCGGCCAAAGATGAAGACGAAAGCGCCTTCCTCGACGAAGCGCTTTGCCGCGGCGAGGCCGATGCCCGTTGCGCCGCCGGTGATGACGGCGGTCCTTCCATTCAATCTGTTCATGGCGTGCTTTTTTCTGAGAGCCGGAAATGGCGTGGCATGAATTTGGGTGTCTTCATTCATGAAGACAATTGACAATAGATCTATAACTCCCATCTACTCTTTAGATAGCCATGCTCGATAATGTCACCATCAACCAGCTTCGGGCCTTCGTCGCGGTGTGCGACCAGGGAAGCTTTTCCGGCGCTGCACGGGAGCTGAACCGTGCACAGTCGGCCATCAGTCACGCGATCAAGGCGCTCGAGAGCGCTTTCGATGTCGAGCTGTTCGAGCGCAACACCCGCAAGGCGACGCTTACCGCCGCCGGTCGCAGCCTCCTGCCGGATGCTCGCGCGGTGATCTCACGCACCGAGGAGATGAAGACGCGCGCGGTATCGATTGCGGAGGCCGGAGTGCCGCAGGTCTCGCTTGCCGTGGACACCTATTTTCCACGAGCGCACCTGATCGAGTGCCTGCGCAGCCTGCAGGCAGACTTTTCAACCGTTGCAATCAACCTGCGCATGACGTCCATGCAGGGTGGCGAGCGTCTAGTCCTCGAAGGCACCTGCGCATTGGCGGTGACGATCACGGACGTGCCGGAGCTGAGCCCGGACACCGTCGAAAGGCGGCATCTATGCGACGTGCAAATGGTGACCGTCTGTGGGCCGTCGCATCCGCTGGCCGCCATCGCAGGGCCGATCCCGCGCGAGGAATTTGGCCGCCACATCCAGCTCGTCGTCACCGACAACCAGCCCGATACGGGAAAGACCCAACAGGGCGTTGCCGGCGAACGCCAATGGTTGGTGAATGACCTCGGCGCGAAACATGATCTGCTCAGGGGGAGCTTGGGCTGGGGGCACATGCCGCGTCATATGGTTGCGCAAGACCTCGCCAGTGGAACACTCGTCGAACTGCAGCGGCGCGCATGGCACATGCGCCCGCTCACCTTCATGATTTCCCAGCGGCGCGGGCACTCATTTTCCGAATGCGAGACGCGGCTGGTCGAGCTCCTTGGCGATCGTCTCCTCCCGCAATCACGAGCACGGGAACGCCACTAACTCGCCGCATCATGGGATGCAGGTCCTCGCGGTCGAGCAAGATGTCCGCTCCGGGCCGGCATTGCAGACACGGCCCCCACGTCTGGTATGTGGGAGCGGCATCCCCGCTGCCTGTTGTGGACTAACGCGGGTCGAGGACCAGCAACTGGCGGGGCTAGTAATGTGGGTCCCGGCCGGCCTTTCCTATCTCGGCGTAGCACTTTTTATTCTCGGCCGCGGCCTGAATACTCCAAAGCGGGGACCATTTTCATTTGAGGTCTGTTGACCGTGACGCGTCCGTGCCCTTTCAGGACCATGGCGACGTATCTCACTCGATCCGCCTGTTATCGGAAGGACAATTTAATCTTCGCTTGTCAGCATCTTTTCGAACGGCTGCGGCTGTCGCCTTTGCGCACCGGGGCGCGAGGCGCAGAGTAATCAGCCAATGCAGCTGATGGGGAAGTCATGCAGGAAATATCCAAGCAGGTTACGAGCTGGGCTTTCCGCCAGAACGGCCCCTTTTCCGCGCCGACGTCGATGACGCTGGTCGCCAATCTCAAGAACGGCCGCGCGGAAATTTTCGACATGGCACCGGCCGTGGCCCAAGATCTCCTGCGCGGTTGTCCCTGATGACCGAGGCGCCCCCAGCTCCCGCTGACATTGCAGCCGCCGGAACGCCTGCGTGGCGCGCTGCGCCACATCGGAACTGAGAGGCCAGAAAAACGCCCGACGGCTAACGGCTCCGCCGGGCATTCGGAGCGCGACGCTCCTCCTGGGATGGAAGAACGGAGTTACCGTTCCGTACATATTGATGGGAAGCCTCGTTCAAAGTTCTGAAATTCATTCGGGGCTTCGTCTTTTTTTTTGCTGCAACGCCGGAAAAGTGAACGCTTTCTAAGGAATGGCGGTCGATAGGTCAAGCCAAAATTATCGCCAAGGAAGGCACCGTGGAATTGGACCTCGACGTGTCCCGGCAAGCGCGTTCTCGTGGGCGCTCACCAAATGCTTCCCGGCGTGCTGCGCTTACACTGGTCCATGCCAGCGGCGACGACGCCGTGCGGCAGCGCTGGGCCGAGGTCTTCAGAAGCGACCACCGCCAACTGTCCTCCCTCCTGACCGCTTTTGGCGAGGCGCAGACCGCCCAGCGCCAGACGGAGCTGCTGCGGCTGGCGCTGGACTTCCACGCCATGCACCAGGCGTACGAGCGCGCTTGGGTCGATGTGCCGCAGCTCGAAACCTTGGACGCGCTGATCGATGACTTGGCGCTCCAGCTGGAGTCCATGGCGCCGGGCACCGCCCTCTACCGGGCGCGAGGTCTGCACTGGGCCGAGCTGGTTAAGGAAGGCATGATCAAGGAAGAGCAATATCATTGGGACGGACTGCCCTGGTCGCGGGACGATGAGCCCTGGAGCCAGGAGCTGTTGCGCACGCGCCAGCAGCTGATCGCACAGGCTTCCGGAGCGCTTGCGCATGCCGCTTAGTGAAGAGCCCGTGCTGCCCGGTGTCCAAGATGCCTTTGCATTGTCCAGCGAGCTGCAGGAGAGCTTGAGGGAGCTTGCGCGAAACGCCATCGGCGCCCCGGCCAAACGCGCCCGTGCACTGTTGCTGCTGGCATCCGGCCTTCCCACTCCGCATGTCGCCAACCGCCTCGGAGTCAACACCGCCACGATCAAATACTGGCGAGCGCGGTTCGAATCCGGAGGCATGAAGTTCCTCCAGGATGGCCGGCGGCGTAAATCCACGGAAGCAGGGGTCTCCGAAGCAGCCGGTGGCTGATCGGCGACCCTGCCAGAGCGCCTGCCATCGCCTCCACGACCTGCGAGCACCCAGCATCCCCTGCAGACGGCGGCGAAGATCCCTCCCTCTGGAGCAGGCTCGGGCCTGGATTCGTCACCGGCGCGGCCGACGACGATCCAAGCGGCGTGGCGACGTACTCCCAGGCCGGCGCCGCCCTGGGCTACGGCATACTCTGGACGCTGCTGCTGACGTTTCCCCTGATGGTAGCGATCCAGGTGATCAGCGCGCGCATCGGTCGGGTCACCGGCAAGGGCCTGGCCGCCAACATGGCGCTGCACTGCCCAAAATGGCTCCTGTACGGCTGCGTGGCGTTGCTCTTCGGAGCCAACACCGTCAACATCGCCGCCGACATCGCGGCGATGGGCGCGGCGGCGCACGTGGTCGCCGGCGGGACCGCCCAGCTGTACGGATTGCTGTTCGGTTTGCTCTCGTTGTTCCTGCAGCTCTACGTCGGATTCGAGCGCTACTCTCGCTTCCTGAAGCTGCTGACGGTGTCGCTGCTGGCCTATGTGGGCACCGCCTTCATGGCCAAGGCCCACTGGGGAGAGGCCCTGTTCCACACCCTGATTCCCCACATGAGGCTCGACGCCAAGTCGCTCTCTCTCATCGTCGCGGTGTTCGGCACCACCATCAGCCCCTACCTGTTCTTCTGGCAGGCAGCACAGGAAGTGGAACTGCTCCGCGCAACACTTCACGACAAGCCCCTGCGCGATGCGCCCGAGCAAGCCCGTCGGCACATGCGGCGGATCCGCATCGACACGCAGGTGGGCATGGGCGCTTCGAATGTCGTGGCCTTCTTCATCATGGTCACCACGGCCGCCACCTTGCACCGGCATGGGCTCACCGATATCCAGTCCTCGGCCCAAGCGGCTGAAGCGCTGCGTCCTCTGGCTGGCAATGCGGCCTTCTGGCTGTTCGCACTCGGCATCATCGGCACGGGCATGCTGGCGGTGCCCGTACTGGCCGCCGCATCGGCCTACGCGGCCGCGGAGGCCTTCGGCTGGAAAGTCGGCCTCGGGCGCAAGCTCGGCCGGGCGCCGGGTTTCTATGGCGTGCTGGGCCTGGGCATGGTAGCGGGGATCGGACTGACCTTCACTGCGCTGGACCCGATCAAGGCGCTGATCGGCAGTGCCATCGTCAACGGCGTTGTCGCTGTTCCCATCATGGCCGTGCTGATGCGCTTGGTGTCCCGGCCGGACGTGATGGGCGATTGCATGCCTTCCCGCCGCCTGAAAGTTTTGGGCTGGGCGGCCACGTCGGCGATGGGATTGGCCGTCATCGGAATGGTGGCCACTGCATTCTGACGAACTCTGCCCGAACGTTCCGGGCAGACGCGCTCTCTAAACCGCGAACATTCTGCTGAGGGATGGAGATGAGGCCTTGCCGCTGGGTCGCGATCGCAGCCGTGCTGATAGTCAGCGCCCATCTCACCGGCTGCAAGTCGTTCGGAGCGGAGCGCCTCGATGAGGACCAGGTTGACTATGCGCGCGCCCTGACCGTCTCCAAGAGGCGGCAGATCCTCGGCAACATCGTCAGCTTGCGCTACGCCGATTCTCCGTCGTTTCTGTCCGTCACCCAGATCATCGCCGGTCACTCGGCGGTGGCGGGGGTCAACGCCAGCGGCACCTGGGCCGCTACCGGGGCCAGCAGCTCTGGCATTCTGGGCGGCAGCCTGAGCCTCACCTCCAATCCGACGTTCACCTTCACGCCCACCACCGGCGAGGAGCTGGCGGAGAGCTACATTCGGCCCCTCCCGCCGGAGGTGGTGATGCCGCTGGCGCAAAGCGGCGTGCCGATCGACCTGCTCATGCGCCTGGCCGTCCAGTCGGTGGGCACCGAGCTGCAGAACAGCGCCTCGCTCTCCGGCGCCAATCCCGGAACGGTCGGCTTCTTCGAGCTGATCCACGCGCTTCGCCGCCTGCAGGTGGCGGGTTTGGTATCCATCCGTTACGAGAAGCACGATAAGGCGCCGGGAAGCGTTTATCTGGCCATCAACGCCAGCTCGGAGGCACCGCCGAAGGTCCAGGCAGACGTCGCCCTGGTCCACAAGCTGTTGCATACGGATCGGCGGGAAGTCGAGCTGATTTATGGATCAGGGCCCGTCGATGGTCCCCACGTGGCGATCATCACCCGGTCCATCCAGGGCATCCTGAGCGAGATCGGTGCCCAGATCCCGGTATCGGAGAAGGACGTGGCGCGCCATGCCGTGATGCCCACGGTCGGCCTGATCGGCGAGGAAACCCGGCCGGTGATCATCATCCACGTGGATGCGGCGGCGCCGGCGGACGCCTTCGCAGTGATCCACCGCGGCGACCGTGATTACTGGATCGCCGATGACGATTTCGATTCCAAGTTCGCCTTCAGTGTGGTGCAGGACCTGATCGCGCTGGCACAGTCCAGCCAGAACGGCAAACAGGCGCTGGTCACCATCCCCGCTACGCCCTGATACCACGCTATGGCTGCGGCGCAGGGCGGCCGACGGGCCGGAACTCGCCGGAAGCGGCATTGCTCAAAAATTTGACCCATTTCAACGCCGAATTGCGGTCAGGGCGCATGGTGGCGCCAATGACCAAAACCAATTCAAGGATGATTGAAATGACGATGAACCGATTCAGGCCGTTCGCACTTGTTCTCGCCCTGGCTGGCGTCTATTCGGCCACGCCGGTGTCCGCCGATCCACCCGAGGGCACTGGCGCTGCGGGCCCCGACTGCCCCTACGGCTACTACGATGTGGACCCATACTCCTGCGCGCCATACGGCTACTACGGGCCGGAGTGGTTCAAGAAAGGCGTATTCATCGGCGCGGGCCCCTGGTTCCATGGCCCCGCCAACTTTCATGGCCGCGTGAACGGCTCTCTTGACGTGCTGCAGGGCTACCACGACCCGCTGCCGAAAACCGGCGATAAGCCGGACCCGTCCAAGCCCGCCGGCAAGGTCGGCGGTTTCAAGGCGACGGAAAGCCGCGACGGCAGGGGTCATAAGGTGTAAACGGCTGGCTCGCCGCTACAGCGCTCGACGCTATAGCGGCGGCCCATTGCTTTGCAGATTGCGCTTAGTCGAAAGGGCGCTGTTAACCTTCTTTTGCTCCGCCTCCGAGCGCTTCCGGCGACCGACTACTCCTGGATGATGGAGATGCCGCCATTGCGCTCCAGGATTGCGTACTTGATGGCTCCCAGGTCGCTGATACCTCGGGTCCTGGCAGCTTCCATGACGTCGACGTCCTGAATCCGCATTTTGGCCATAGTGCGCCGCTTCCACGTGCCGCGCTCGAGCAGCAGCAGCGGCGTGCCATCGATGATGCGCCCAAGCACCGGTATGCGTTGCTTGGCCGAGGCTACCGCCACGTGCAGAATGGCAACGGTGATGATTGCACAGAGCGCGTTGCTGATGGAGTGGTCATCTCCCACCACCGCCTGAATCGAGATGCCACCGATGAAGAAAATCAGCACGAACTCGAACGGCGTCATCTGCGAGCCTGGCCGCCGGCCCAGCACGCGGACTACCACCAGCAGGATGAAATAAAGGATGGCTGCATGGGCAACGGTGGTCATGACGGCTCTCGCGCTCAGGGCAATACGATGATCGGCAGGTCGGCGCGCTCGGAGCCTGCTATCGCCAGTTGAAGGTGCAAGCGGCCGAAGGTGGCCGGTTGCATCATGAGAACCACGTCGCCGTGCTGCTCAGCTGCGGGAAACAGCAGGGTCTCGCCATCGTCGTCCAGTACTGCGTTTGCTGGCGCCGGGATGCTCCTCTGAAAGCCGAGCTCCCGCGCGCTTTCGCGACCCATCCAGAGGGCGAAATCGTGCTGCTGCTGGCCAGCGGGGTTGAAATGCAGAATCAAACGCAGCGGCGTACCGAAATGGGCCACGCGCTCGTACTCCACGGTGCAGGAACCATCCGGCGCGGCGAAGTAGCCCCGCGAAAAGACGCCGCCCCGGCCAAGGATGCCACTGACGCCGGCGGCGATAACAAGCAGGAACACGACCCACAGCGCACGCTCGACGATCCACCATCGCTCCTGGAACCGGAGGTCCTCTCCGACGGCTACTTCATCGTTGACCTTGCCGACGGTGTCACTAACCTTTTCGCCATCGATCATCGGGAGACTTCAGAGAGGGGGACGTCTCATGACCCAGCGTAGGGCATCGGGAGTTGTGCATGAAATCTTCAC
>ERZ1034411.316-NODE-316-length-11021-cov-3.062648_pt1 | contig 11021 bp, 6 predicted proteins | sample MGYA00520583_ERZ1034411 | MGnify/ENA primary metagenome ERZ1034411 (study PRJEB33736, sample SAMEA104288481) | Azolla microphylla | place: Ecuador | collected 1982 | study: EMG produced TPA metagenomics assembly of the PRJEB19522 data set (Is there foul play in the...
TGTCCCACTGGATGATGGTGCGGTCGGGCATCGCCGCGTTCTCCACCGGCACCAGCGTGTGCAGCGGATGATGCGAGATGACGAAACCGCCGACGTGCTGCGACAGGTGGCGCGGCATCTCCTCGATTTCCAGCACCAGGCGCATGAAGTTGTGGAGCATCGGGCCATCCAGCGCGAAGCCCATCGCGCCCAGGCGCTGTATCAGCTGCTCGGGCTTGTCCCACCAGGCGTGGGCCTTGGACAGGGCATCGACCTGGTCCAGCGACAGCCCCAGCGCCTTGCCGACGTCGCGCATGGCGCTGCGGCGCTGGTAGCGGATCACGGTGGCGGCGATGGCGGCGCGCTCGCGGCCGTACTTGCCGTAGATGTACTGGATCACCTCCTCGCGGCGCTGGTGCTCGAAGTCGATGTCGATATCCGGCGGCTCGCCGCGCTCCTCGGAGATGAAGCGCTCGAACAGCAGGTTGACGCGGCCGGGATCGATCTCGGTGACGCCGAGGGCGTAGCAGACCACCGAGTTGGCGGCGGAGCCGCGCCCCTGGCAGAGAATGCCCCGCGCACGCGCCTCGCGCATGATGTCGTGCACGGTGAGGAAGTAGTTCTCGTATTCCAGCTTGGCGATCAGCGCCAGTTCTTTCTCGATGTCGGCGCGCGGCTTCGGCGGGATGCCTTGGGGCCAGCGCCAGCGGATGCCCGCCTCGGTGAGGTTGCGCAGGTGTTCGGCCGGAGTCAGGCCTTCCGGCACCAGTTCGCAAGGGTATTTGTAGCGCAGCTGGTCGAAGTCGAAGCTGCACCGCTCCGCCACCGCCAGCGTCTCGCGCAGCAGTTCCGACGGATACAGCCGCCGCAGCCGCGCCAGGCTGCGCAGGTGGCGCTCGGCGTTGGCGAACAGCGGCGCCCCGGGATCGCGCAGCGAACAGCCGGCGCGGATGCAGGCCATCACGTCCTGCAGGTGCTGGCGTTCGGCCACGTGGTAATGCACGTCGCCGCTGGCCAGCAGGGGCAGGGCATAACGGCGGCCGAGGTGTTGCAGCAGGGCCAGGCGCTCGCGGTCCTGCGGATGCAGGTGGCGTTCCCAGGCCAGCCACAGGCGGGCGGCGAAGCGTTCGCGCAGGGTTTCCACCTCGCCGGCCAGCGCCGCCTCGGGCAGGCCTTGCGCGCCCCAGCGCGGAATCCACAGGGCCAGCAGCCGGTCTGTGTTCTGCTCCAGGTCGGCCAGTTCCAGACGGTACCGGCCTTTGGCGCTGTTGCGGCGGCCGCGGCTGATCAGGGCGCAGAGCTGGGAATAAGCGGGCACGTCCGGCGCCAGCAGCACCAGCTTCGGTCCGTCCTGCAGCTGGATCTCGCTGCCGACGATGAAGGGCAGGCGCGGCTGGTCCTTGTATGCCTCGTCGCTGGGCTTCCTGGCTTCTTCCCAGGCGCGGACGATGCCGGCGAGCGAGCACTCGTCGGTGACGGCCAGGCCGCGGTAGCCGAGGCTGCGCGCCTGCATCACCAATTCCTGCGGATGCGAGGCGCCGCGCTGGAAGGAGAAATTGCTGAGGCAGTGCAACTCGGCGTAGGCGACGTCGGCAGGCCGGCTCATTGCCACAATCCGTGCAGCTTCCACTGCTCGCCGCCGGGCTCGTGATAGACCCACAGGCGGCGGCCCTGCTCATCCTCGGCCAGGTGGTAGTCGCGGCATTGGCCGCCGCCATCCCACCAGCCGCATTCGATGCGTTCCGCCGGCCCGAGCAGGCGCGGCGGCGGGATCGGCTTCGCCAGGGGCAGCAGCCACGGCGGGCGCGGAGCGTGCATGGAAGCGGCGGCCTCCGGCTGCCGGCCACTGGCGGAGCCAGTGGTAGGGTGAGGGCCAGGCGAAAGGGTCCAGCTTCGTTCCGGGCGATGATCCGGCGCCGGCGCCAGGCTGCGCACGGCGGTGCTGCCGAGCCGCGCGGCGAGGCGCTCGCGCAGGCTGTCGAAGCCTTCGGCGATGGCGCTGCCGGCCTGGAACAGGTCGTCCTGCGCCGCGCTGGCCGGCTCGAAGCGGCGCGCTTCCAGGCGCAGCTCGTGCACCGGCTCTCCCAGGGCGATCTTCTCCAGCTTCTCGCGCAGCACCAGCAGCAGGCGGTTGGGATCGCGCGTCGGCGCCATCAGGCCGATGTCGAGGTTGAAGCCGCGGCGGCCGAGGTCGCGGCAATGCAGGCGGAAGCGCTGCACCGCCGCGTCGCGCCCGCGCAGGTAGAGGGCGAAGTCACCCAGCATCTTGCGCAGGGGGAACAGCAGCGCCTCGGTGCTTTCGGCACCGCCGTTCAGCTCCAGGCGGCGGCGGTATACCGGCGGCGGCTCGAACGTCTGCCAGGCCTCGCCGGCGCGGCCGAGCAGGCGCAGGATGGCCAGGCCCGCCTGCGGGCCGAAGCGGCGGCCGAGCGCATCCTGCGGCAGGGCCAGCACCTCGCCGATGCGGCGCAGGCCGGAAGCCTGCAGCACATGCAGCGCTTCGGCTTCCAGCGGCAGCAATTGCAGCGGCCAGTCGCGGATGGCGGCGTGGATCTCGCCGAGGCGGGCGATAGCGCGGCCGAGGCCGGCATCGGCATGCGCCAGCAGGGCCGCGGCGCCGAGCGTGGGCGCCAGGCCGAGCTGCACGGTCTGTTCCAGCTCGCGGGCGCGCAGGGCGATGTGGCGGCGCAGGCCGTTCCAGCCCCTGAACAGCAGCAGGCTGCGTTCCACCTCGACCCACACGTCGAAGGTGGCGGCGCCGAGCGTGACCGGCGTACCCAGGCTGTAGGCCCAGCAGGCCAGGCTTTCCAGCACCTGCCGCTCGGCCGCAAGGTCGCGCGGCAGCAGGCGCAGGTCGGGGATCAGGCCGAGGGCGGCGTTAGCGGGGCTGCCAGCCTGCACGCCGCGGGCCGCCGCGGCGGCATTGACGGCGATGACGAGGCGCCGCGTGCCGCGCTGTTCGGCGACGGCGGCGGGTTCATGCGCCGGAGGCGCCAGGGCCTCCAGCGGCAGGGCCGGAAGATGGATGCAGAGCCAGAGCATGCCCAGCCCGCATCACGCCGCTCGTCGCAATGGCGCGGCGCAGCGCAGGCGCTGGCCGGGGCGGGCGCCGCGGCAGCGCAGCACCTCCACGTCCAGCCCTCCCTCCGCGGCCGGCTGCAGCTGCAGGCGCAGGGCTGCGATGGAATGGGCGCCGTAGACACCGCCGGCATGGGCGACGATGCCGACGCTGCGTCCGGTCTCCGCGGCGAGTTGCAGGCGGCGCTCGATGGGGGCGTCGAGCGGTGGGCTCCACAGGGCGACTGCGCCGCAGAGGCCGGAACGCAGCATCTGCTCGGTGGCCCACAGCGCGTCGACACGGTCCTTCGGCGCGATCCACAGCAGGTGCCGCAGATCGACGCCGGCGTCGTGCAGCGCCGGGGCGTAAGGGATGTAGGGCGGGGCGACCAGGGCGGCGCGGCGGCCGGCGGTGGTCAGGCGCGCCAGCAGCGGCAGCAGCAGCGAGAAGCCGAAGCCGGCCTCGGTGCTGACCAGCTGGCTCAGCGCGCCCACCGGCCAGCCGCCGAGCAGGGCCTGGTCCAGCGCGGCGATGCCGGTGGGCTCGGAATCCGGCCGCATGCGGCCCAGGCCGCGCCACACCCCGGCGATCGAATCGACGTCGATCGCGCCGCGGCGGGCGGCAGAGGTGCTCGGCAGGGCCAGGACGGAGGACATTTCGAGATACTATACAAACGTACAGTTATCGTGCAACCGGCGGCCCTGCAGGGCCTGCTACCACGATCTTTTCACGCCCAAACCAGCTTGTGTTTTCAGTCACTTGGATATGAAAGCAGGCCTCTGCTGCAACGCAAAATTCACCCTTCCGGACGAGGCGCGCGCGGCTTGCGCTTCCCAGACTGCGAGCCTCGCTACCGTGCGTCCGCTGCCGGGCCGCGGCGCCGGTCCAAACATCGATCAGGAGGGGAAAGGTATGGGTATCGCGGAAACGGCTCCGGTGCTGGAAACCCCTCATGTGCGCGGGCTGCCGCTGCTCGGCAACGTGCTCGACATGGCCAAGGACCCGGCCCGCTTCTTCGTCAATGCGTACCGCGAATACGGGCCGGTGTTCAAGGTCAAGCTGCTGGGCAAGAGCTACACCGTCATCGCCGGCGTCGAGGCCGCCAACTTCCTCGGCACGCGCGAGGGCAAGGAGTGCCTGCGCTCGAAGGAATTCTGGGAAGGCCTGGTCAAGGAATACGGCGCCACCCGCACCCTGACCGGCGAGGACGGCGAGGGTCATAAGGAACTGCGCGACATCATGCGCCGCGGCTACTCCAAGGAATCGATCAAGGGCCGCTACAACGAGCTGATCGCCATCACCGACCGCTCGATCGAGCGCGACTGGAAGACCGGCGAGCCGGCGCCGGTGCTGCAGGCGATGCAGTACATGGTCACCGACCAGCTCGGCACCATCCTCACCGGCGCGGCGCCGCTGGAATACGTCAAGGACATCCGCACCACCATCCTCTACATCCTCAACGTGCTGGTAACGCGGCAGCGGCCGAAGTTCCTGCTGATGCGGCCCGAGTACAAGAAGGCCAAGGCGCGCGTGTTCGAGCTCGGCCAGAAGATGATCGCCGACTACTACGCCAAGCGCGGCGGCAAGAAGGACGAGGACAAGAACCTCATCGACGACATCATGGACGCGCACGTCAACAACCCGCGCGTGATGCCGGCCTCGGACCTGGTGGTGAGCGTCACCGGCCCCTACGTCGCCGGCCTCGACACCGTGGCCAATACCATCTCCTGCTTCGTCTACGCCGTGCTCAAGCATCCCGAGGTGCTCAAGCGCATCCAGGACGAGGTCGACGCGCTGTTCGCCAAGGGCCCGGTGAACGAGGATGAATTCATGAAGAGCCTGCCGGCGGTGAATGGCGCCATCATGGAGACCATGCGCCTGTATCCGATCGCGGTGGCGCAGATGCGCACCGCCACCAAGGACTTCAAGTTCGCCGGCCACCAGATCAAGGCCGGCGAGATGCTCTACATCGGCACCAGCGTGCCGCACTTCATGGAAGAGTATTACCCCAACCCGGAAAAATTCGACATCGACCGCTACGACAAGGCGCGTGCCGAGCACATGCAGTCCGGCGCCTACTCGCCCTACGGCCGCGGCCCGCACACCTGCCTGGGCAAGAGCCTGGCCGAGGTGCAGATGGCGATCTCCATGGCGCGCCTGTTCTACCGCCTGGACATGGAGCTGGATCCGCCGGACTACGTGCTGCAGACCAAGACGGCGCCGACCCCCGGCCCGGCCAACAGCTTCAAGGTGCGGGTGAAGGGCTACCGGCACTGAGGGGCAACTCCGCGGCGGCAAGCAGCCGCGGCTCCATACCTGTTCGACGCGGCCGCTGCCATGGCATGGACTTCCGGAACGTTCATGCCGATTGGGCGGTCCCACTGGTGGTGATGATTTCACCCCCGGCCGCCTTGCCACGATGGGCGGCCGGAACCTAAGTGGGATGACCAAGGATGGAGACGCTATGGAACTCAGGACGAAACTGTACAAAGCCGCCTGCATTGCAGGCGTTGCCACTTTAGCCGCGGTGAACGCGGCCCAGGCGGAGGGCCCGGTGGCCGCCGCCGGCGCCAACGCGGCCAATGCCGTGAACGCCAATACCGGCGCCAACGCCAATACCAACGCCGCCAAGGGCAAGCTCGGCGACGATGCCGGCAGCGCCGGCGCCAAGGTCAATGGCGCGGCCGGCGGCGGCGCGCTGAGCAATCCGCCGGCGCTCAATGCCGACGCTTCGGGCAAAGCCGCCAACGGCGCTGCCGGCCTCGACGCCGCCGGCAAGAACACCGGCGCCACGCTGCAGGCCGACAAGGGCGAACTGGCCGATAGCGCCAAGGCCAAGACCCAGCACGCCAGGCAGACGGCGCAGTCCGCCAGCCGCAAGACCCGCTCCACCGCGCAGGCCGACAGTGACAAGCTGAAGTCGGCGGCGCGGGACGACAGCGACAAGGCCAAGGCCACGGCGGCGCGGACCCGCGACAAGACCAGGACCGCCGCCGAGGAGACGAGCGACAAGACCAAGGCCGCCGTGCAGGAGACCGGTGATCGCACCAAGGCTGCTGCCCAGGAAACTGGCGACAAGACCAAGGCTGCGGCCCAGGAGACCGGCGACCGTACCCGGACTGCCGCCCAGGAAACCAGCGGCAAGACCCGCGCGGCGGCGCAGGAAACCCGCGACCGGGCCAAGGGCGCGGTGCAGGAGACGGGCGACAAGACCAAAACCGCCGCGCAGGAGACCGGTGACCGCACCAGGTCCGCGGCCCAGGAGACGGGCGACAAGGCCCGGCTTGCCGGGCAGCAGGCGGATCAGGATGCCAAGCGCGTGGTGGACAAGAGCCGCGAGCCGCACCCGATCGTGGTGCCGCCCGATCAGAAGGGCGGTCAGTAACACTTCAAGCGGTGAACAGGCGGGGGCGAGGCCCGGAGTGGCCTCGCCCCCGCATCTTTTGTCTTGCAGCCCGGATGTTTGACGGTGACGCTGGACGCAGTGGCGCTCGGGTTGCTAGCGTTGCGGCGTTACCCAGCACGATTCCCTGGAACACGGATCCGTACCATGAGTAAGCTGGAGCCGGGCTGCAACGGCCTGCCAAGGCTGCGGCTGCAGGCCGCCGACGGTGCCTGTGCTGAAATCTATGCCCACGGCGCGCATCTCACGTCGTGGATTCCGGCCGGAGGCGGCGAGGGCTTGTACCTCAGCGGCAGCAGCGTGTTCGACGGCAAGACCGCGCTGCGCGGCGGCGTGCCGGTAATCTTTCCGCAGTTCGCCGGCGAGGGGCCCTTGCCCAAGCACGGCTTCGCGCGGACCTTGCCATGGCGGCTGGTGGAAGCCGTGCAGCCGGCGCAGGGCGCGGCGCGCGCGCTGTTCGAATTGACCGACAGCGAGGCGACGCGGTCGGTCTGGCCACAAGCGTTCCGGGCGCGGCTCGAGGTGACGGTGGGTGGCAAGGCGCTGCAGACCACGCTGGCGGTGGAGAATACCGGGCAGGCGCAATGGCAGTTCACGGCGGCGCTGCACAGCTATCTGCGGGTGGCTGATGTCGAGGCGGTGCGGCTGCGCGGCTTGCAAGGCCTGCGCTACCGCGACACTGCGCGCGGCGGAGAACCCGGGCAGGAGCAGGCGGCGGAACTGGCCATCGCCGGCGAGGTCGACCGCATCTATTTCGACGCGCCGCCGGCGCTGGAGCTGCGCGGGCCGTTACAGCATCTGCACATCGAGGCGCAGGGCTTCGCCGACGCGGTGGTGTGGAATCCGGGCGCCGTGGCCGGAGCCAGGCTGAAGGATCTGGACCCGGGCGGCTACCGGCACTTTCTCTGCGTCGAGGCCGCCGCCATCGGCCGGCCGGTGCAGCTGGCGCCGGGCGCACGCTGGAGCGGCAGCCAGCGATTGTCGCGGCTGACGTAATCCGCCCTTCATTCAGCGAATGACTCGGGCGCGCATCTTTTCCGCGCCGCACATGGACATCGGCCGCTCTCCCGTCTATAACTTAACGGACGGAGGAGCATCAGCATGAGCGTCCATAAAGGCGCCGGTATCAAGGTCCAGGCGGAGGTCTACGCCCACAAGCTGTTCGCGCCGACGCGCCATGCCGGTGCGATTCGCCGCAGCGCCATTCTCGAGCGGGCGTTCGCCGAAGGCTGCGCGCGCATCGTCGTGCTGCAGGGGCCGGCCGGGCACGGCAAATCTACCGCACTGCAGCAATTGAAGAGCGAATTCGAGGCGCGCGGCCACCTTTGCGGCTGGCTCAGCTTCGACGAGGCCGACAACGACGCGCGGCGCTTCTCCATCCACATGCACGCCCTGGTGGCGGAGCTGCTCGGCGGCGCGCCGCTGGCCTCGGACGAGGACGAGAACAGCGAGCTCGGCCGCCGCCGCCGCGCCGACTGGATGATCGACTGCCTGTTCCGCCTGGGCAAGCCGGTCGCCATCTTCTTCGACGAATTCCAGACCCTGCGCGACAAGTCCATCCTCAGCTTCCTGCGCGGCCTGCTCGAGCGGGTGCCGGACAACGTGCGCATCTTCATCGGTTCGCGCTCGGTGCCGGAGATCGGCCTGGCGCGGCTGGTGATCAACAACCAGGCGCTGATCCTGCGCGCCGACGACCTGCGCTTCTCCCCGGCCGAGGTGGAGCAGTTCTTCGCCGCCTCGCACGACCTGGCGGTGAGCGCCGAGGAAGTGAAGGCGATCTATTCGCGCACCGAGGGCTGGCCGGCGGCGCTGCAGCTGTTCCGCCTGACCCTGGTCAGCCCGCAGGTGCGCAAGGCCCTAGTGGCGCTGGACAGCTACCGCCCGCGCGAGCTGGCCGAGTACCTGGTGGAGAACGTGCTGGGCCTGCAGCCGCCGCAGGTGCAGGAATTCCTGCTGCGCACCTCGCTGCTCAACCGCCTCAGCGCGCCGCTGTGCGACGAGATCACCGGCCGCAAGGACTCGCAGGAGATGCTGCAGCAGCTGGAGCGCTCCGGCCTGTTCCTGCGTGCGCTCGATTCCGACACGCACTGGTTCAAGTACCACGCCCTGTTCTCCTCCTTCCTGGCCGAGCAGCTGCGCGCCACCTCGGCCGAGACGGCGCAGGAGGTGCACCGCCGCGCCGCGCGCTGGCACCTGGAGCAGGGGCTGTACGAGGAGGCGGTGCACCATTTCATCTGCTGCCGCGATTTCACCGCGGCGGCGGACGCCATGAACGTGTGGGCCACGCGGCTCACCGCCGGCGCCCACCTGAGCACGGTGGAGCGCTGGTACGACCAGCTGCCGTTCGAGGAGGTGGCGAAGCGGCCGGACCTGGCGATCAAGATCGCCTACGTGCTGGTGTTCCTGCGCCGCCACCAGAAGCTGCGGCCGCTGCTGCAGCTGTTGCAGCAGATGCGCGGCGGCACCCTGGAATCCACCACCAATCCCGACGTGGCGCTGTCGATGGCGGCGGTGTGCGCCGACAACATCCACGGCGCCTTCGACATCATCGAGCGCGTGCGCGTCGAGGGCCTGGAGCCGGCCGGCTTCGCCGCCTTCGAGCTCGGCGCCGGCGCCAACCTGGTCGGCTACCGCGACCTGGCCATGGGCGACCTGGATCGGGCACGCCATCACCTGGCGCTGGCGCGCGCCTACAGCAACCGCGGCGACGCCAGCTTCAGCGGCGGCTATACCGTCGGCCTCACCGGCGTGACCCTGATGATGCAGGGCCAGCTCGACGCCGCGCTGGAGAACTTCCGCAAGGGCATGGCCGAGCAGCGCATGCACCTGGACGGCTCGTTCGCCTCCGCCGCCCTGGTGTCCTGCTATATCTGGGCGCTGTACGAGGCCAACGAGCTGGACCTGGTGGAGGCGCTGTTCGCGCAATACCGCGAGGTCATCGCCGAGGCCTGCCTGCTCGACTTCCTCGCCGTGGCCTACCTGCCGATGGCGCGCACCCATGACGCCCGCGGCCGCCCGGCCAAGGCGATGGAGGTGCTGGACGAGGCCGAGAGCATCGGCCACGCCAACGGCTGGGAGCGGCTGGTGCGGCTGGTGCAGTGGGAGCGGGTGCGGCGCTGGCTGGTTTCCGGCGCGGTGGACCGCGCCCGCGCGCTGGCCTCGCGCATCTCTCCGGCGGGGCCGTTCTCGCAGAGCTGGCGCCAGTTCTGCGAAGACCTGGAAGGCGAATCCTTCGGCCATATCCGCCTGGCCATCCACGCCATGGACACCGACACCGCCTCGGCCCTGCTCAACCACGAGCTCGGCCAGCAGCGCGATCGCGTCAACCGCCAGATCAAGCTGCACCTGCTCGACGCGCTGCTGCAGGACAAGAAAGGCGTGCGCAACGCCGCCCACCGCAGCCTGCGCAAGGCGCTGCAACTGGCGCAGCCGGGCGAGTTCGTGCGCAGCTTCATCGACGAGGGCGAGGGTGTACTGCAGCTGTTGCGCGAGGAGTACCAGGCGATCATGGACGGCGCCGGCGGCCCGGCGGCTCAGTTCGGCGCCGACCGCGCCTTCATCGAGCGCATCCTGCAGGCCTCCGGCACCGACCTGAGCCGCGCGCCGGTGACGGTGGTGCAGCCGATCGAGGCGCTGACCGACCGCGAGAAGGAAATCCTGATGTTCCTCGCCAACGGCGTCTCCAACAAGGAGATGGCGGGGCGCATCTTCGTGTCGGAGAACACCGTCAAGTTCCACCTGAAGAACATCTATTCCAAGCTGGCGGTGACCAATCGCCTGCAGGCGATCAGCGCCGCGCGCCAGCTCGGCATCGTCCACTGACGGCCCGCTCATGGCCATCGTCCGCTATCCCGACAATCCGCAGGCGCCGCTGGTGCCGGCGCCGGGCAGTGCCATCGCCGACTCCTGGCAGCGCTGCCGCAGCATGGGCCTGGAGAGCGCCCTCAACCCGCAACCCAACGCGGTGTCGCGCCACGACATGCGCCTGCTGCTGGAGCGCGACGTGCAGCTGGCACGGGTGGCGGAGGAGGAACTGCGCACCCTGGCGCTGGCGGTGGCGGATACCGATCACGTGGTGATCCTGGTCGACGACGAGGGCCGCATCGTCTCCTCCGCCGGAGAGGCCGGGCCGCGCGGCCCGGTGCTGCGCCACGCGCGCGGCGGGGTCGACTGCAGCGAGACACGCTTCGGCACCAATGCCGCCGGCACCGCCCTGGTCGAGCGGCGCGCGGTGACGGTGCGGCGCGGCGAGCACTTCTTCCGCGGCCTGCAGCACATGGATTGCCTGGCGGCGCCGATCTTCCGCCCCGGCGGCGAGCTGCTCGGCGTGCTCGACATCTCCTGCGAGACGCGGCCGCTGCTGCCGGGCCTGCCGGAGCTGGTACAGAGCTCGGTGGCGCGCATCGAGCGCCTGCTGTTGCGCGAGCTGGACAGCCCCTACATCCTGCGCGTGCACCCGCATCCTGGCTGCATCGGCACGCCGTTCGAGGGCCTCATCGCGCTGGGCGAGGAAGGGCAGATCGTCGGCCTCAACGGCATCGGCGCGCAGCTGCTCGGCGTCGAGCGCGGTGTCGCGCAGCA
>ERZ1034411.317-NODE-317-length-11002-cov-2.779574_pt1 | contig 11002 bp, 14 predicted proteins | sample MGYA00520583_ERZ1034411 | MGnify/ENA primary metagenome ERZ1034411 (study PRJEB33736, sample SAMEA104288481) | Azolla microphylla | place: Ecuador | collected 1982 | study: EMG produced TPA metagenomics assembly of the PRJEB19522 data set (Is there foul play in...
GTCTCAGCGGGTGCGCGGGCAGAGCTCGGTGACGCGGAAGAAGTAGGCAATCTCCTTCGCGGCGTTGTCGGCGCTGTCCGAGCCGTGCACGGCATTCTCGTCGATGGAATCGGCGAAGTCCGCACGAATCGTGCCCGGGGCAGCTTTCTTCGGGTCGGTGGCGCCCATCAGGTCGCGGTGCTTGGCCACGGCGTTCTCGCCTTCCAGCACCTGGATCATCACCGGGCCGGTGACCATGAAGTCGACCAGCGCCTTGAAGAACGGACGCTCGCGATGCACGGCGTAGAAGCCCTCGGCCTCGGTGCGGCTCAGGTGCTTCATGCGGGCGGCCACGACCTTCAGGCCGGCCTTCTCGAAGCGCGTGTAGATTTCGCCGATGACGTTCTTGGCAACGGCGTCGGGCTTGATGATGGAGAGGGTGCGTTCAACCGCCATGTTAATTTCCGTACTTTCTTGAGGGATTGCGCCTGAAAGGCCCAAAAAGACCGGCTTGGATCGGCTACCGGGGGCTTACAGGGGTGAAAAGCACGGAATTTTACCGGGATACGGCCTTCCCGGGCAACGCGCTGCGGCGCAGCAAGGGCCTATTCGGACCCTGCGCGCCGTTGCTTCAGACGGCGAAGCTCTCGCCGCAGCCGCATTCCGCCTTGACGTTGGGATTGCGGAACTTGAAGGCCTCGTTGAGGCCCTCGCGCTGGAAATCCACCGTCAGGCCTTCCAGCATCGGCAGGTGCTCGCGCTTGACCACCACCGCGGCGCCGTTGGACTCGAACACCTCATCCTCCGGCCCGGCCGCGTCGGCGTAATCCAGGGTATAGGCGTAGCCGGAGCAGCCGGACTTCTTCACGCCGACGCGCAGGCCCACGCCCTTGCCGCGGCGGGCAAGCTGGGCCTGGATGCGATGGGCAGCGGATTCGGTCAGGGCGATGCTCATAAAACCTTCCTGCAATCAAGCGGTTGCATTCATGCCGGCGAGGGCGGCGCGGATCGCGTCCTCCCCCAGCAATGCACAATGGGCGCGATCGTCCGCGATTTCAAGCGTTTGGCGCAAGTCGGCGGCCTTGAGGGCAGCCAGTTCGGCGGCACTCTTGCCGCGTGCCCAGCCGGCGATCCAGGCACCGACGGCGATGCTGCTGGGACAGCCGTACGCCTTGAAGCGGGCCTCCGCCACCCGGCCCTGCTCGAAGCGCAGCTGCAGCCGCAGCACCGAGCGGGCGGCCTTGCTGCCGGCCTCGCCGGTGACCACGCCGGCCGTGCCGGGCTTGAATTCGCCGGCGTGGGGCGCTTCGCGGAACAAACGCCAGATCGGCTCGGCATAGCCGAGGGGATTGCCGGCGGACTCGCCTTCGCTGCTGCTCATGGGGTTCATAGTGGCGACAACTCCCTCAACCACAACACCTGCTTGACCACTTCGTCCGCCGCCGCCCCGACCTGCTCCGCGGTGGTGCCGCGGCCGAACGAGAAGCGCAGCGAGGCGTTGGCCAGGTCGTCGCCGCGGCCGAGCGCGCGCAGCACGTAGGACGGTTCCTGCGTCGCCGAGGAGCAGGCCGAGCCGCTGGATACCGCCAGCCCCGGCAGCGAGGCGCGCAGGGCCTCGCCTTCCACGCCCTCGAAGCTGACGTTGAGCATATGTGGCGCGGCGCGCTCCGGCGCGCCGTTGCGATGAATACGCGGCAGCGCCTGCAGCTTCTGCCACAGCAGGTCGCGCAGGCCGGACAGGTGCCGCGCGTCCTCGCCCAACCGCGCCGCGGCGATATCGAAGGCAGCGCCCATGCCGGCGATCTGGTGCGTGGCCAGGGTGCCGGAGCGCATGCCCCACTCGTGGCCGCCGCCGTGCATCTGCGGCGCCAGCCGCGCGCGCGGCTTGCGCCGCACGTACAGCGCGCCGATACCCTTGGGGCCGTAGATCTTGTGCGCGGAGACCGACAGCAGGTCGATCGGCACCGCGCGCAGGTCGATCGGCAGCTTGCCGGCGGCCTGCACCGCGTCGACGTGGAACAGCACGCCGCGCTCGCGCAGCAAACGCGCCAGCCGCTCCACTTCCTGCACCACGCCGATCTCGTTGTTGACCCACATCAGCGACACCAACACGGTATCCGGCGTCAGCGCCTCCAGCACCTGCTCCGGCGTCACCACGCCATCGGCACCGGGCTTGAGGTAGGTGACGCGCACGCCCTGCGTCTCCAGGTGGCGGCAGGCGTCAAGCACGCACTTGTGCTCGGTGCGCGAGGTGACAATGTGGGCATTGCGCGCGCCCCGCCCCCCGAACCCCTGGAATTCCAGTGCGCCCTTCAGGGCCAGGTTGTTGGATTCGGTGGCCCCCGAGGTCCACACGATTTCGCTGGCCTCGGCGCCGATCAGCGCGGCGACCTGAGCCCGTGCCTTCTCCACCGCGGCGCGGGCCTTGTAGCCCGGGCCGTGGGTGGATGCAGGATTGGCGAAGATGCCCGTGTCGGAACGGCAGCATCACCTGCAGCACACGCGGGTCCAGCGGCGTGGTGGCGGCGTAGTCGAGATAGATCATGCCGACATTATGCGGCCGCCGCGCGGCGATAGCTGCCGCTCATCACCGGCTGCCAGCTCTGGCCGCCGTCGAAGGAGTTCTCCAACACCAGGTGGTACAGGTCTGAACTCTCGAAGCGGTAGCTGTGCCGGGCCATGCCACGGCTGGAAGTGCGGACCAGCACCAGCGTGTCACCCTGCCACTGCCCGACGCCCGGCGTCTGCGGCGCGAAGCCATAGCTGTCGAACCAGTACAGCAGCACCTGGCCTTTCTCCTCGTCCCAGCCGAACACCGCATGCACCTGGATGCCGGGCGCGCCGTTCAGCGTTTCCTCGTAGTGCTGCTCGACGTACCAGCCGCCGAGTTCGACACGCGCGCTGACACGCGCCGTGGCCGGGCCGCCGGAACTCCAGTGCGAGGCGGCGAGCTGCTCCTCGCCGGTCCAGTCGCCGGAGAAGGCATGAAGGCGGAGATGCTCCGGTAGAGGCTCGCGGTTCATTGACGCGTACCGATATCAGGAACGGATGAGCTTCCGCGGCGCTCGCCGCACAAAGGGCAGCGGCTTCTCGTCCTTGGGCCAGGACAGCCTGGCCACTACCTTGATCGTGTCGGACACCCTGAATCCGAAATACGAGCCCGCGAGGCCACCGGAAGGCGAAGGGTAATGCGCCATGAACGCAGCTCTTGGATCGAGCCGGCTCGGCACCGAGAACCAAAACAAGGCCGTCTCGGGCGCCATTTCGGCGACCTGCCTTTTCAGGCTGGCAGAAGGTGTTTGTTTGGCGTGCAGAACCAAAGGCGCCGCGCCGGGAACGAATGCACCTTTGTCCTTGAAGAAATACGATTCCGACACTACCCGCGAAGGCGCGAACGGCGGCACCGTGAGTTCCTGGCTTGCAGCGGCGGACGCGCCCGAGACCTTGCCGGAAAAGCCCAACCACCGTGGCGCGAACCAATCGGCGATACGAACGATGAAGATCGATTTGATGACGGGAGCCTTGATCGCTTGCGCAATGCGCTGTTCCAATTCATCGACCAAGAAGGGCGGATCATCCGGCAAGCATTCGATGTAGGACATTCAAGAACCGATGCGGCTTACGCTGCCTGTTGTTGTGCCTGCAGTTCACCCAGCATCTGCAGGAAGCGCTCGATCTCGGCCGCCGTGTTGTCCTTGCCCAGGCTGACGCGGATGGCGCCGTAGGCGACGTCGCGCGGCAGGCCCATGCCGATCAGCACATGGCTGGGCTCGCCCTTGCCGCTGGAGCAAGCCGAGCCGCTGGAGACGGCGATGCCCTTGCGGTCCAGGGCCATCAGCAGGGCCTCGCCTTCCCAGCCCTTGAGACCGAACTGCACGGTATTGGGCAGGCGCGGCGCGGCTTCGCCGAAGATGATGACACCCGGCAGCTGGTGCAGGCCGGCGATGAGTTGCCCGCGCAGTTGCAGCAGATGGGCAGCACGCGCCTGAAGCTCGGCCTGCGCCAGCTCGGCGGCGGCGCCGAAGCCGACGATGGCGGCGACATTCTCGGTGCCGCCGCGCAGGCCGCGTTCCTGGCCGCCGCCGTGCAGCAGCGGCGCCAGTTCGACTTCGGCCTTCACCAGCAGCGCGCCGATGCCCTTGGGGCCGTAGAGCTTGTGGCTGGACAGGCTCATCAGGTCGGCGCCGGAGGCGGCAAAGTCCAGAGGAATCTTGCCGGCGGCCTGCACCGCATCGGCCAGCAGCCAGGCGTTGCATGCGTGTACCAGCGCCGCGGCGCGAGGCACGTCCTGCAGCACGCCGGTCTCGTTGTTGGCGACCATCACGGCGGCGATGCGCAGCGGCGCGCGCCGGAGCTGCGCCTCGAAGGCCGGCCAGTCGACCAGGCCATCGGTATTCACCGCGATGGTCTCCACGCCCCAGCCGCGCGCCGCCAGCGCCTCGGCGGTCTCCAGCACCGCGGGATGCTCGGTGGCGCCGTACAGCACGCGCGTGGGCTTGACGCCCTCGGTGGCGCCCTTGAGGGCGAAGTTGTTGGACTCGGTGCCGCCGGAGGTCCACACCAGTTCCGACGGCCGCGCCCCGGCCAGCGCCGCCACCTGAGCGCGCGCCGCCTCCACCGCGTCGCGCGCGGCGCGGCCATAGCGGTGCACGCTGGAGGGATTGCCGTAGGGGCCGGTGAGGTAGGGCTGCATCGCCTCCAGCACGCGCGGATCGAGCGCGGTGGTGGCGTTGTGGTCGAGGTAGATCGGCATGGCGCCTGCCTCAACCGGTGCGACGTACCTTGGCCAGTTCGGGAGATTCAGGCTGCGCCCCTGCTTCGACCTTGGGCACCGTCGCCGGGGCCTCGGCGCAGAACTCCGGCAGCTCCAGCTTGGACAACTCCATCTCCGGCATGCGCGAGTCCATCTGGTGCAGCACACGGCACACCTGCACCAGCCGCTCGTCCAGCACCTGGATGTGCTCGAGCATGGAGCCGATGGCGTTGGCCACCGGGTCGGGCATGTCGCGGCTGAGGCCGTAGGCGTCGAAGCCGAGGGTCTTGGCGATGGCGACCACCTTTTCCGAGGGCTGCGGCGCCTCCTGCACGATGCGCGCGGGGATGCCGACCACGGTGGCGCCGGGCGGCACTTCCTTCACCACCACGGCGTTGGAGCCGATGCGCGCACCGGCGCCGACGGTGAACGGCCCCAGCACCTTGGCACCGGCGCCGACGACGACGTTGTCGGCGATGGTGGGATGGCGCTTGCCCTTGTTCCAGCTGACGCCGCCGAGGGTCACCGCCTGGTAGAGGGTGACGTCGTTGCCGATCTCGGCGGTCTCGCCGATCACCACGCCCATGCCGTGGTCGATGAAGAAGCGGCGGCCGATGGTGGCGCCGGGGTGGATCTCGATGCCGGTGAGCCAGCGGGCGAAATTCGAGTTGAGCCGCGCCAGCCACTTGAAGCCGTGCGTCCACAGCCAATGGCTGACGCGGTGGCCCCAGATGGCGTGCAGGCCGGGGTAGCAGGTCAGCACTTCCCAGGTGGTGCGGGCGGCGGGATCGCGGTCGAACACCGACCGGATGTCTTCGCGAATCTGGGCAAACATGGGCGGGAACCTCGAAAAGGGAATCTTCAGGCCGCGCGGGCGGCGCGCGCGCGGTGGAAGCTCAGCTCGACGCTGCGCACGCTCGGTAGGTTGAGCAGGCGCCGCGACAGCAGGCGCGCGGCTTCCGGCTCGGCGGCGAACTCCACCTCCACCCGCACCGACTGCTCGTCGCGGTTGCGCGCGACAAAACTGGCCGGCAGGCGGCCAAGTTCGGCGAAGCGGCCGAGCACGCGGGTGGGCAATTGGGGATCGAAGTCCGCCTCGACGACCAGGCGGGCGGACGGGGTGACTTCAGCGAAAAGGGTGTGCGACGAATCCATGGCGAGCGAACTCCGGAACGGGATGATGGGAATGGCAACGACGACAACACCGGCCCCCGGCGAGGGCCGGGCCGGTAATTCGCGTCGTCTGCATTCGCATGCTGCGCATCACGTTCTGTTCTGCCGCGTCATGGTGGGTGGCTTGCCCGGACAAACTGCGGCCGGGCCACGGAATATCGATATTCTGCGCCCGCGGCGCCCGCTTCTCAACCCGGCGGGTCCGGCTGGGCGGCCTTTTTCCTTTCCCGTTCAAGGGCATCCGTCACCGAGGTGAGGATGCCGCGGAGGATGTTCATCTCGTTGGCGTCGGGCGCGGCGCGGCCGTAGAGCTTGCGCAGGCGGCGCATCAGCAGGCGCGGGTTGGTGCGGTCGATGAACTGAGTGCGGGCCAGGATCTCCTCCAGGTGCACGTAGAAGCGCTCCATCTCGACCTGGTCCACCGGCTCGTGCACCGGCAGCTCCAGCGGCGACTCGCCCGAGGCCACCAGCAGCTCGTAGCACACCAGCTGCACCGCCGAGGCCATGTTGAGCGAGGTGTAGTCGGCGCTGGTGGGGATGTGGATCAGCTCCTGGGCCCGGTCCACCTCCTCGTTGTACAGGCCGGTGCGCTCGCGGCCGAACAGCAGGGCGATGTCGCCAGCCAGCTCGCTCCGCGCCAGGCGCTGGGCCCAGTCGCGCGGGGTGTAGCCGGGGGCGGAGATGTGGCGCTGGCGCGCGGTGGTGGCGGCGACGCGGGTGCAGCCGGCCAGGGCTTCGTCCAGGCTGGCGCAGACGCGGGCCTGCTCCAGCAGGTCCACCGCCCCCACCGCCAGGGCGTCGGCGCGCGGATCGGGGAAGACCTCGGGCGCCACCAGCACCAGGTTGCGCAGGCCCATGGTTTTCATGGCGCGGGCGGCCGAGCCGATGTTGCCCGGGTGCTGGGTGCCGACGAGAACGACGCGAATGCGGGATAATAGGGACATCTTGCTGCGGGAATGGGGAATCGGGAATGGGGAATCGTATCAGCACTGGCTCTTACGAATCCCCATTCCCGATTCCCGATTCCCGGCGTTCTTAAAAAGCGACCGTCATGCATCCGCTCGTCAACATCGCCGTTTCCGCCGCGCGCTCCGCCGGCAATTTCATCATGCGCAACCTCGACCGCGTCGATCAGCTGCAGATCGAGCGCAAGGGCCGCAACGACTTCGTCACCCAGGTGGACCGCGGCGCCGAGTCCGAGATCGTCAAGATCATCCGCAAGGCCTATCCGCAGCACGCGGTGCTGGGCGAGGAAGGCGGCCGCAGCGAGATCAGCGGCGGTGACAACGAGGTGCTGTGGATCGTCGATCCGCTCGACGGCACCACCAACTTCCTGCACGGCTTCCCGCACTTCGCCGTGTCGATCGGCATCCAGGTCAAGGGCAAGCTGGAGCACGGCGTGATCTACGCCCCCTGCACCCAGGACCTGTACTGCGCCAGCCGTGGCGGCGGCGCCACCCTCAACAACCGGCGCATCCGCGTCAGCGGCGCCACCGATCTCAGCGCCGCCCTGATCGGCACCGGCGTGCCGATCCGCGCCGCCATCCTCGACGATTACCTGCCGATGCTGCGCAAGGTGGTGGAGAACACCGCCGGCGTGCGCCGCGCCGGCTCCGCCGCGCTGGACCTGGCCTACGTCGCCGCCGGCCGCCTCGACGCGTTCTGGGAAATCAGCCTCAAGCCCTGGGACATCGCCGCCGGCCTGGTGCTGGTGCAGGAAGCGGGCGGCATCATCAGCGAGGTCTACGGCGCCAAGGACGTGCTGGAGACCGGCAACGTGCTCGCCGCCACGCCCAAGCTGCACCCGCTGCTGACCGAATCGCTGAGCGAGGCCGTGCGCATCGCCCAGCGGCATCAGGAACGGGCCGGGGAGGCCTGAGACTCACCGCGGCATCGTCAAAAAAAGGGAGAACCGCATGCGCATCGTCCTGATCCTCGTCGGCGTGGTGCTGATCGGCGCCGGAGCCGCCACCGTCACCGGCAAGCTGCACTACACCCAGGACAAGGAAGTGGTGCACATCGGCGACTTCTCCGCCAAGATGCAGGAGCAGGAAGAGGCGCCGAAGTGGCTCGGCATCGCCGGCCTGGTGATCGGCGCCGCGCTGCTGGTCGGCGGCATCGCCCGCAAGGGCTGAACCCTTCGGGGTCAGGCCCCTAAGACGGCCCCTAAGACATTCATTCGGCGGCTTTTTAGCCGCGGGCCGGAACTTTCAGCTGCGCCCGGCACTCCCTTGTGCGTATCGAATCGGCACCTCACGGCGTGGCCAGGACGGCCGCGCGCGGCGCCACCACTTCACCACCAGGGAAGGAGCCTCACCATGCGTATCGGACTCATCGTCTGCGGCGTCATTCTCGCCGTCCTCGGCGTCGCCTCGGTCAGCGGCAACCTGCACTTCAAGCAGGACAAGGAAGTGCTGCGCGTCGGCGACCTCTCGGCCAAGACCGAGGAAACCAAGGGCGTGCCGCAGTGGGCGGGCATCGCCGCGCTGATCGTCGGCGGCGTGCTGATCCTGGGCGGGGCGCTGCAAAAGAAGGCTTGAACTCTTGCCTCTCCCTCCGGGAGAGGTCGCCGCGCGAGCGGCGGGTGAGGGACGCGGCTTCGGCAACGGCGCCGCCGGTTGAACGTGCGTCCCTCACCCCTGCCACTCTCCCGGCGGGAGAGGGATGAATCGATCAGACGACCGCGCCGTCCTTGTCACGCCCCTGCGTCTTGGCGTGGTCTTCCGGCGGCACCAGGTCCTCGCGCTTGATCTTCAACAGCACGGTGACGCCGCTGGAGATGTAGATCGAGGAGTAGGTCGCCACGATCACGCCGACGATCATCGCCACGGCGAAGCTGTGCACGCTGTCGCCGCCGAAGAAGAACAGGCAGAACAGCACCATCAGCACGGTGAAGTGGGTGATGATGGAGCGCAGCAGGGTCTGGTTGATCGACAGGTTGATCACGTCCAGCACCGCCGTCTTGCGCATGTTGATGAGGTTTTCGCGCACGCGGTCGAAGATGACGATGGTCTCGTTGTTGGAGTAGCCGAGCATGGCCAGCACGCCGGCCAGGGTGGTGAGGCTGAACTCCTCCTGCACCAGCGACAGGAAACCCATGGTCATGATGGCGTCGTGGCACAGCGCGGCGATGGAGCCGAGGGAGAATTTCCACTCGAAGCGGAACCAGACGTAGGCGAGGATGCCGAACAGCGCGAACAGCAGCGCGGTGGCGCCGTCCTCGGACAGCTCCTTGCCGACCTCGGGGCCGACGAACTCGATGCGGCGCATCTGCACGCCGGTCTTGGCCGAGCCCAGCGCGTCCAGCACCTTGGTGCTGATGGCGGCGGAGGCGGCCTTGGAATCGCCGTCGCCATCGTCCGCCGCGGGACCGGCCGACTGCGGCAGCAGGCGGATCAGCACGTCGTTGGTGCCGCCGAAGTACTGCACCACCGCTTCCTTGAAGCCGCCCTGCTCGAGCTGGCCGCGCACGTCGTCAAGCTGCACGCCCTGCGGGTAGACCACCTCGACCAGCACGCCGCCGCGGAAGTCGATGCTGAAGTTGAGGCCGCGCACGAACAGCAGCGCGACGGCCAGCACGGTCAGACCGATGGACAGGGCCAGCGCGACCTTGCGCTGGGCCATGAAGTCGATCTTGGGAACTCGGGAAAAGATACGCATGGGAATTCTCGGCTCGAGAGGCGAGAGGTGAGAGGCGGAAGGGGCACTGTCCCCGTGGCGTCAAGGCTTTTTCGCCTCTCGCCTCCCGCCTCCCGCCTCACACGGGAAGGTCCTTCAGCTTGCGGCCCTTGAACACGTAATGAGCCAGGGTGCGCGTGCCGACGATGGCGGTGAACATGGAGGTGGCGATGCCGAGCATCAGGGTCACGGCGAAGCCCTTGATCGCGCCCTGGCCGAACAGGAACAGCACGGCGGCGGCGATGAAGGTGGTGACGTTGGAGTCGGCGATGGTGAGGAAGGCGCGCTCGTAACCGGCGGTCATCGCCGCCTGCGGCGTCAGGCCGGCGCGCAGTTCCTCGCGGATGCGCTCGTTGATCAGCACGTTGGCGTCCACCGCCATGCCCAGGGTCAGCACGATACCGGCGATGCCGGGCATGGTCAGGGTGGCCTGGAAGATCGACAGCAGCGCCACCAGGATGATCATGTTGAGCATCAGGGCGACGTCGGCGAACAGGCCGAACACGGTGTAGTACACCGCCATGAACACCACCACGATAACGAAGCCGGCGATGGCGGCGTGGGTGCCGCGGCGGATGTTGTCGGCTCCCAGGCTGGGGCCGACGGTACGCTCCTCGACGATGACGATGGGCGCGGCCAGGGCGCCGGACTTGAGCAGATCCGACAGCGTGGCGGCTTCCTTCTGCTGCAGGCCGGTGGTCTGGAAGCGCTTGCCGAACGGCTCGCGGATGTTGGCGACGCTGATCACCGTCTGCACGTCGCGGCGCTCGCGCATGGCCACGCCTTCGGCGTTGTAGTTGGTGTCGAACAGGGTTTCCTTGTACAGCACGCCCATCGGCTTGCCGACGTTGGCGCGGGTGAAGGCGAACATCTTGGCGGCGCCGGCGCTGTCCAGGGTCACGCTCACCGCCGGGGTGCCGCTCTGCGGGTCGATGGTGGGGGTGGCGTCGAGCAGCTGCGGGCCGCTGGCGATGACGTCCTTCTTCAGCAGCACCGGCTGGTGGCTGTCGCGGGTGTAGAACAGGTCGTCGTCCGGCGGCACGATGCCGCTGGCGGCGGCGCTCTGCGCCGCGCCCGGGGTCTCGTCCACCGCGCGATACTCGAGGGTGGCGGTGTTGCCGATGACTTCCTTGGCGCGGGCCGGGTCCTGCAGGCCGGGCAGCTGCAGCAGGATGCGGTTCTGGCCCTGGCGCTGCACGATCGGCTCGGTCACGCCGAGGCGGTTGACGCGGTTGCGCAGGGTGACGAGGTTCTGCTGCACCGCGTAGTCGACGATGCGCTTGGCCTCGGCGTCGGACATGCGCGCCTGCAGGGTCGGCGCGGGGGCGCCCTGCACCACGCTGACGTCAAGCTCCTTGTAGGACTTGGCGATGGCGGCGCGGGCCTTCTCCAGCTTGTCGGCGTCGGCGAACTCCAGCT
>ERZ1034411.318-NODE-318-length-10996-cov-22.061146_pt1 | contig 10996 bp, 8 predicted proteins | sample MGYA00520583_ERZ1034411 | MGnify/ENA primary metagenome ERZ1034411 (study PRJEB33736, sample SAMEA104288481) | Azolla microphylla | place: Ecuador | collected 1982 | study: EMG produced TPA metagenomics assembly of the PRJEB19522 data set (Is there foul play in...
CTAGTTTATCAATTAGAGGGGCTTACCCAGCAACATTGCCTTGGTGGACTACTAGCTAAAAAACATAGGCTGAAATAATAAAACCCTTACATAGTAAGGGTTGATAGAGTTAAAATTCTTGTGGACATTTATTTGTCAAGTGGTCATTTAATTTCGCAAGCGACAACATGATACTTACTCCCTTCCCAGTATGAAATTAGGGGTGTGGGATTCCACCTTACACAAAAGCATTATTCCGCTACCCTATTACTATGACCTTATTCTTTTAGTGGGAAGGGAATATTAAACTCAACTTTGAAAACTTCTTTCCTTTGGGCCTTTGGTTATTTGTAACTTTGCATGAAACCATATCATTAAGCAATACCTGGAAAATGCGATCACCCACAGCCCATATACTTGTCCAGAAAACTCTTATGTGATAGTATCCCTCCACAATGAATGGTAAAGCTGGTGAATTACAAAGCTGGAGTATTGACGACAACCACCAATTTCAAGTTGAAACCATTGAATGTATAAATTTAGCAACTTTAAGTTAACATTAATAGTCTGACATTCTACATCTTAACTACTATGCTAAATCCCAATCTGGATGAAATCCAGTTGACAAAAGACGACTATGAACGCTACTCTCGCCACTTAATATTGCCAGAAGTGGGACTAGAGGGACAGAAACGCCTGAAAGCTTCCAGTGTATTATGTATCGGCACAGGTGGACTAGGTTCACCATTGCTGTTATATTTAGCGGCAGCAGGTATTGGACGCATCGGTATAGTTGATTTTGATGTGGTTGATACTTCTAACTTGCAACGTCAGGTAATTCACGGCACATCCTGGGTAGGTAAACCCAAAATTGAATCTGCAAAAAACCGTATTCATGAAATTAACCCCCATTGTCAGGTTGATTTATACGAAACTCGGATAAGTTCCGAAAACGCCTTAGATATCATTCATCCTTACGATATCGTCGTGGATGGAACTGATAACTTCCCCACACGGTATTTAGTTAACGACGCTTGCGTATTATTAGAGAAACCCAACGTCTACGGTTCTATCTTCCGTTTTGAAGGACAAGCAACCCTATTTAACTACGAAGGTGGTCCCAACTATCGAGACTTATATCCAGAACCACCACCACCAGGAATGGTTCCTTCCTGTGCAGAAGGTGGTGTATTAGGAATTTTACCTGGAATTATTGGTGTTATCCAAGCCACGGAAACAGTCAAAGTTATTATTGGTCAAGGTAATACTCTTAGTGGACGCTTGATGCTTTACAATGCCTTGGATATGAAATTCCGGGAGTTGAAACTGCGTCCTAACCCCATCCGTCCAGTCATCCAAAAATTGATAGACTACGAAGAATTCTGTGGTATTCCCCAAGCAAAAGCAGAAGAGGCGAAACAGCAGATGGAAGTTCAAGAAATGACCGTCAAGGAATTGAAGGTATTACTCGATAGTGGTGCAAAAGATTTTGTGCTGCTGGATGTACGTAATCCCCATGAGTACGAAATTGCTAAAATTCCCGGTTCTGTATTAGTACCTTTACCAGATATTGAAAATGGTGATGGTGTGAATCAGGTGAAGGAACTACTAAAGGGACACCGCTTAATTGCTCATTGTAAAATGGGTGGACGTTCTGCCAAAGCTCTTGCTATCCTCACGGATGCGGGTATTGTGGGAACAAATGTCAAAGGTGGAATTAATGCTTGGAGTCAAGAAGTAGATCCTTCTGTTCCTCAATATTAAATTATTGGTGACAGAACAACGCGTGTGAGAGGATGTTTGAAAAGTCATGCTGTACCTTGCTTCCCCTAGGGTACCTAGCCCAGCTTAGTGAAGCACTCAGAGTAATGGCTCAAACCCTAGATTCTTCGTTCCACTTTGTTCCACATGGCTATAGCTTACGTGACTAAGTAGGAGTCATACGCCAGGCCTGGCGTTCACGCAGTGTCCCCAAGGGATACAAAATGACAAATTATACTTTTCTAACTTTTCAAACACGCTCTAAGGGAGCAGGGCTGTAGGGGACAAGTAAAATAACTTCTATCACCTATCACCTGTCACCTGTTCCTTACCTCCTCCTCTCCCCATATCAATAATATATGACTACCTCAAAATCTCAACCAAGTGTTTTATGGGTTCAAGTTTTGGTTTTAGCAGGTTTACAGGGAGGAATTACCTTAAGTTGGTTGGTTTATAATGGTTATTTACCGGAACTTTTGCCTCAGTTTGGTTTTCCTGCGTCTTTAGCAGCTGGTTTGCTGGTTGTTGAAAATGCTTTAGCTGTGGTGATGGAACTACTAATAGGGGGACTTTCCGATCAAAATCAACGGAAATTTGGAACTCGCTTTCCTTTCATTTCCATTGGTGTGATTCTCGCGTCAACTTTGTTTATTGCTATTCCCTGTGTTGCTACTTTTGTCCCACCAAGTGAGGTGATCGGCAGTATTTTACCTCTTACTTTGATAGCTTGGGCGTTAGCAATGACAGTCTTTCCTTCTCCAGCTTTTGCCTTGTTGGTAAAGTATTTAATGCCTGCTGAGTTACCTTTAGGATTCGGTTTTGTAACTTTAGCAGGGGGTCTGATTGGGGCTTTTCCTGGAGTTGCTAATACCTTTATTCTGAGTTTAGGGCCAGTTTGGGCTTTTGCGATCACATCTTTTGTTCTTCTGGCAGCAGCATTTACACTGCGTTTTTTCCACGCGCCAGAAATACCAACAGAATTACAAAACCTAAAAACACCAAAAATACCTTTTCAAAACCTATCTTTTATTTTCCTCACAGGTTTTAGCATTACTTGGGGTTCGCGTTTCCTCATAAATGGTTTAGGCAAAACCCTAAAACCCCAATTCAATACAAACGATGTCACTGCAATCATGCTCTGCATCATTAGTTTAGCTCTTGCCTTTACAGCTTTACCTGCTGGGTTTTTCGCTACCAAAGTAGGTAATGGTCGGGCGATGCTCGGAGGTATTATTTCAAATATATAGTGTTAATGGTCTATATGCCCCCAGAGATTCCCACTATACTTTTTATAGCAGCGGGTTTCAGTTTAATTGTCAATGGGGCAATTCCATTTATCTTAGAATTAATGCCCCCTCACTGACCTGGTTTAGGTATTGGCAGCTATTTTGGTGGGTTCTCTTTGGCAGTGAGTGTATTTGGATATGTGTTTACCCTAGGGATAACGATGATAGTCAGTTGTATAGCTCGTGCATTGGCACTTTTGCTAGCTGTTGTGTGTATTATTTTACCGAAATCGTAATAACCAGGAGTCCATAGGCAAAGTAATTCCCAATGCCCAATGCCCTAGTATAATAGTCACCCCGTCTGGATCGCGTTACAATCTTCTCAACCTTTTTTTCCAAGAGTACCAATCGCGCACTTTCCGGTTAAAATAGTATATATGTTCTAATTAAGCTTCCAACGTAAACTTCCTTAAATCCTATATTTAGAGGCTCTAATGGCAACCAACACAGCAGATACTTCTGGCAAGCAAAAAGCACTGACGATGGTACTCAACCAGATTGAGCGCAGTTTTGGTAAAGGAGCAATCATGCGTTTAGGTGATGCTACCCGGATGCGTGTAGAAACTATTTCCACTGGGGCGCTGACTTTGGATTTAGCCTTGGGTGGAGGTCTACCCAAAGGGCGGGTAATTGAGATTTATGGACCGGAAAGTTCTGGTAAAACTACAGTAGCTCTTCATGCGATTGCAGAAGTACAAAAAAACGCCGGTATAGCTGCCTTCGTTGATGCAGAACACGCCCTAGATCCCACCTACGCCGGCGCATTAGGTGTAGATATTGAAAATCTACTCGTTTCCCAACCTGACACAGGAGAAGCAGGGTTAGAAATTGTTGATCAACTAGTGCGTTCTGCCGCAGTTGATATTGTCGTCATTGACTCCGTAGCTGCCCTAGTACCCCGCGCTGAAATCGAAGGCGATATGGGTGATACTCACGTCGGTTTACAAGCCCGATTAATGAGCCAAGCCCTCAGAAAAATTACAGGTAATATTGGTAAATCTGGTTGCACAGTAATTTTTATTAACCAATTGCGGCAAAAAATCGGTGTCACCTACGGTAGTCCAGAAACCACAACTGGTGGTAACGCCTTGAAATTTTACGCTTCCGTGCGTCTAGATATTCGCCGGATTCAAACCTTAAAAAAAGGCTCTGATGAATTTGGTAATCGCGTCAAAGTGAAAGTAGCCAAAAATAAAGTAGCACCACCTTTTAGAATCGCTGAGTTTGACATTATTTTTGGTAAGGGAGTTTCTACCCTAGGTTGTTTAGTTGACCTAGCAGAAGAAACAGGAGTTCTCCTGCGTAAAGGTGCTTGGTACAGTTATAACGGTGAAAACATCTCCCAAGGTCGAGATAACGCTATCAGATATTTAGAAGAAAAAACAGAATTTGCTGACAAGATTAGAGAGTTAGTGCGTGAAAAGCTAGATAAAGGGGCAGTAGTTTCTGCTAACTCTGTATCTAAAGTCAATGGAGAAGAAGAGGAAGAAGAAATTGAATTAGACGAAGAATAATTAGAAACAGGGTGTGGTGTGTAGGGGATCCAGGGTCGTGGGCGGGTTTCCCAACTTGAGACGACTGGCGTTGTAGAGAAGAAAAATAAATTCTTACTCTTGCCCCTTCCTTACCTCCTGCTTCCTACCTCCTGCCTCTTTCCTGTTCCCTATTTCCTGTTCCCGGAAAATAATGACAACTTCCCCCTTCCCAGAAATTCCCTCCTGTAGTTGGCAGCGTCCCATCGGTTTAGGTTGGGACAAGCCTTATACTGTCCGCTATGCGAGTAATATAGATGATGGACCATGGCACGGAATGCCTCTGGGGGGTTTTGGTGCTGGTTGTATTGGCCGTTCTTCACGAGGAGACTTTAATCTGTGGCACATTGACGGTGGTGAACATCTCTTCAAATCCTTCCCATCTTGCCAATTTAGTGTATTTGAATCTACTGGTTCATCTTCTCAAGCTTATGCATTATCGACCGAAATCCCGGAAGATGGGACTCTACAAAGTTGGCAATGGTATCCACCATCAACTACTACCCAACCAACCGGCAGCTATTATGCACTTTATCCTCGCAGCTGGTTTGTTTATGAAAATGTCTTGCAAACCCAGCTAACTTGTGAGCAGTTTTCCCCCATTTGGGCAAATAATTATCAAGAAACTAGTTATCCTGTAGCGGTTTTTGTTTGGAAAGCACATAACCCCACAAATGCACCTATTACCCTCAGTATCATGCTGACTTGGGAAAACATAGTGGGTTGGTTTACTAATGCTCTAAAATCTCCTGATTTGCAGATACGGGATGATGGGAGTCCGGTTTATGAATATCAGCCGCGTTTAGGTGAAAGTAAAGGAAACTACAATCATATAGTGGAAAATACAGAATTTATTGGCTGTTTTTTGGGTCGTGTGCCTACTGGTTTACCTGTACAGGAAGGTGATGGTAGCTGGTGTATTGCTACTCCTAAAAATCCCCGCATGGAAGTATTTTATCATACCCACTTTAATCCAGTCGGTTCAGGTGCGGATCTTTGGGAAAGCTTTTCAACTGATGGTTATTTGCCTAATTATCTGAGTGCAACTCCCGCAGATGCAGATACACGGTTAGGGGCTGCCTTGGCTGTGCGTTGTACTCTCCAACCAGGGGAAACTCTGGAAATTCCCTTTACTCTGGCTTGGGATTTTCCTGTAACGGAATTTGCTGAGGGAGTTAATTATTACCGTAGATATACAGATTTTTTCAGTCGCTATGGTGATAATGCTTTTGCAATCACATCTACAGGACTAGAACAATATCAAGTTTGGCGATCGCACATTCAAAATTGGCAAAAACCGATTCTTGACCGGGAAGATTTGCCAGGATGGTTTAAGATGGCACTATTTAACGAACTTTATGACCTCACAAGCGGTGGAACTCTCTGGAGTACAGCCTCAGAAATTGATCCCATAGGTCAGTTTGCTGTCTTAGAATGTTTAGATTACCGTTGGTATGAAAGTTTAGATGTCAGGTTATATGGTTCTTTCGCCCTACTAATCTTATTCCCAGAACTCGAAAAATCAGTAATTCGCGCCTTTGCACGGGCAATTCCCCACAGCGATGATCATCTGCGAGTGATTGGCTATTATTATACAATTGGTGCTGAAACAAAAAAAGCCGTCCGCAAAGTAGCTAAAGCTACACCCCATGACTTAGGCGCACCAAATGAATGGGTGTGGGAAAAAACCAACTACACCTGTTATCAAGATTGCAACTTATGGAAAGACTTAAGTAGCGATTTTGTATTGCAAGTATACCGAGATTTTCTATTTACAGGTAGTCAGGATGTACAATTTTTGGTAGACTGTTGGGATGCAATTGTGCAGACTCTCGATTATTTAAAAACCTTTGATTTAGATGGTGATGGAATACCAGAAAATTCTGGCGCACCTGATCAAACCTTTGATGATTGGCTGTTAAATGGTGTTAGTGCATATTGTGGCGGGTTGTGGTTAGCGGCTTTAGAAAGTGCTATCGCAATAGCTGATATTTTAACAAACCATAGAGGCACAGAGAACACAGAGAAGACAGACAAATTGCTCTCGCAAAAATCAATTTATCAATCTTGGTTACAACAATCAAAACCAATTTATGAACAAAAGCTTTGGAACGGTCAGTATTACCGCTTAGACAGTGAAAGTGGTTCTGATGTAGTCATGGCAGACCAGTTATGTGGACAATTCTACACCCGGTTACTGGGTTTACCAGATATTGTCCCCAGTAATCATGCCCATTCTGCCTTGCAAACAGTATATGAAGCCTGTTTTGTAAAGTTTTATGATGGTAAATTTGGTGCAGCTAACGGCGTTCGTCCCGACGGTTCTCCAGAAAACCCCAAAGCCACCCATCCTCTAGAAGTATGGACTGGCATTAACTTTGGTTTAGCAGCTTTCCTAGTGCAGATGGGTATGAAAAATGAAGCTATGCAGTTAACGCAAGCGGTTGTTGAGCAAATTTACGACAATGGTTTACAATTTCGCACCCCCGAAGCCATTACCCCCGTTGGTACTTTTCGCGCTAGTACCTATCTGCGCCCAATGGCTATTTGGGCAATTTATATGATGCTCATTTAAATACTCTTATTATCTCCGGCATGTCTGGTAATAGATAATACGTACTTGGGGAAAATAATTATCTCAATAAATGTGATAGTATTTTCCGGTTATTTCCGGAATCCTTAGAAAAAATAAGTAATGGTAAGAGTTGAAAGATTTAAAGCTTGAGACTCGTGTCATGCTATTAGGTTGGCATGGGTCCAAAGTAAAGGTTTTCACCCTTTTTCCCTGAACGGGCAAGTATTCAGACCTGTTATATAGCAGGAAACAGAACTTAGGTAAAGAGCCTATTAATTTATGTCCTCACTACCCTGTCCATTACTACAATCCCAGATTGCGATTTTTCACCTTCTCTCACAATCTATCCCCCAGGAAAATCAGAAACATGATTACCAGAGACAAAAACAGCGAAATTCTCATCAACCATAAAACATGGTTTGACAAACATAAGGTAATAAGCGGTTAGATGAGAGACAAAAAGAGATTTTTCTAAACTCTTACCCAGAAAAAACCACAGCAAAAATAAATTTAGCTCTGTCTATGTAGTGAAAGTAAAAGCAGGAAAAACCGTCTTGATTGATGATGTCAGGTTTAGAAGTCGTTTCACTCTTTACCTTTGGCAGCGAGTTATAGCTTTAGGGAATTACATTATAACTCCTTTAATTCTAATTAGCAAGTAACAAGCCAAGATAGTTAATTATCTCAGACCAGGACTCAACAAATTAAATAATGCTACTAAACCGAAGTATCAGTTCTCCAGCATTTACTTGTGGCAAATTAATAACAACTAACTGTTGAAACCTGCACTCAATAAAGCTGAAACAGCGGATGTAATTTTTCTTACCAAGATTAGTGAGCTTCCTGCCTAATCGAAGAAAATATAACTTATTTAAAATCAACTCACAGGAGTATTTTATCGCTTAATTTAGATTGACTTCGTTGATTATATAATTGCATACAGATTTAAGATGCTAAAGTTTTAGTAAACACACCCTTTATGGGTGTTTTTTATTGTAAAAATTTGTGTGATCAAGAACATAAATATATCATATTCTAAGATAGTAGTCTTAACCATTTAGGTTCTGGATGCACTGACCTGTTCTTAGGTAATTATGAGTCAGATATGACTAGCACTTATAGGTAATAGGTATGGATGAAAAGATTTTCAGAGAACACCTCCAAGAAAAACATATAACAATATATAATCACTAAACCTTCGGGGCTAATTATGCTAAAAATAACGAATAAGGCTTTTAGAAAAATGTCTAAGCTTGTTTATTTATAAGGCTTCTGAAATTAAATAACTAGTAATATTTGCTGTTAAACTACAGATAATAAAAGTTTTTTAGTAGATAAAATGAGGGGTGTCACCCCCCATTGTTTTAACAAAAATGGGACAAAAGTCAAAGTTGCACAACCCTCAAATGAACATTCTGAGATATTCAGTAAATTTAACTTATAAGCCTGCAAAATTGGCAGATGACATTAGCGACAAAAAATAGTATAAATACGAATGTAGCTATTTAGATCCCAATATGAATGATCTTCTCGGCTCAATTGAAAATTATAAGACTTCACTGAAAATTATTACTAATTCTCAGCCGTAAGTTATACAATAATAGCCAGGGAACATCTATTCAACTCAAGGTTGTCTAATTTTTAGAAGACACAACAGCATCTACTAAGACCACTAGATTACAGAAAGATGGTAAACTTTTACCTTTCATTTACAAATCAGCAAAAGCTACAGCCGAGAAGTAACCAATGGTAGTTGTCTTTCATCAGCAACTCAAACCACCAGGTTACAAAACTGCACAACAGGGTCAATACAGCAAAGCAGCACACAGACTTGATTAAAAACAGTCAGGTTTTCAATCACAGGTCAGGTCATGAAACAAATCATCAGGTCAAATGCAGTCGAAACATCAAGCCAGCGGGGTCTTGTAGGGGTCAAACTCTCTGAGTTACATCCTCGTCAGGCATCTATTCATGAAAGTCTTGTACTTTTACCAAAGTTAAATTTATCAGTCCTACGAACAAGTAGTGACATAGCAATTAAGAATATAAGCAACAGGTCAGCATCCTTTGAAACTGAGGTGTTTTCAAACCTTCTGTATTTAGTTTGGGGGAGCAAGTTAGATTTCTATCCCATAGTTGTGGTTTGGGTGTGGATAGGGAAGATTGTCAAAGTCAGCCACACCCAAGGAAGGAAAATCATAGATGGGATGGCTCATAGTTCTTTAAAGACTCAAAGCCTTGGGGAGATTATAGCTAGAGCAGAACAAGCAACCCGAAGAGCTTTAGCTTTGAAAATTAATTTATTGAAGCTGCTCCTCGACATACAGAAAACTACCCACACAGCAACCAACATTGTGGAAACTAAAACTTGGCTCAAAAGTATCCATACACATACAAAACAGCAGAGCAGTTTTAGAAAAAGCCTTTTCCACTGGGAGTTACGGCAACCTCTGAGAACTTGAGAAATTTCGGGATGTGCCTGTTGAAAAGGTTATCTACTTTTTCAATTTTCAGTACTAATCCATTACCAATAATTCCTGTAATTAATTCAACTGCTGTCTCAAAGCTAGTAATCAACCAAACCAGAATTGGTGGGTCAAGGTACGCATGGAAAGAATATACATGATCTTCCCATTGTGAATTCATCAAAGATGGTGTGGTGGACTAGTATTGCAGTTTGTAAATAGCACTTGACACAATAAGACTCAAAACAACTGGACTAGTCAACTTAATTCAAATAAAACTAACACTCATTATGAATCAAGACATTTCTGGCAAAAGTAGCAACTTAGAGAAGAAAATCAATCCTGAACAGTTTGACCAAGTAATAGAAGCTATCCTGGCTGGTAAGTATTCTTGGGCTTGTGTTTTAATGCTGCGGTTTGTTGGTTACAATCCTTTGCATTACATTCCTTACCGCACTTATAACCGATTACTCAAAGAAAACTCTCGTATTAGTAGGTCAAATACCCAACAGAATGAAAGTCTGAAACTTGCTAAACCAGCAACAGAGAAAAGGTCTGATACTCATCTAGCATCTGCTTGCTTGAGCAAAATTAAAGATATTGCTTATCTGGAAGTAGGGGGTAAGCAAAAAGCAGAAGTACGCGGTAGCCACAGAGAGAAAAAATCAGCATAGCTATAGCAGGAGTCACAATTCAGGAGTAAAACTCTGTTGTGCATGGAGTTTCATCAATGGCTTATACCACGCTATCACTTGATGTCCTAACCTCCTTATCCGTTGCTATAACTACCATCTTGATATAGGAAGTTCAGGAGTATGACTGACCGAAAACAGGGTCTGAGGTATGAGTTATGCGGTGTAGGGAAAGACAGTTTTCCCCATACCCTAAAAGGACGAGGAAAGGTAAGTGGTCTTAGAGGTTGTTTGAAAAGTCGGTCTTTGTAGCATGTTGAATGCAGCGGAGCGGAATAAAACATCTCAGTACACGCTCAAAACCTAGATTCTAGAGCCTCCGGCACGCTTCACGTTCATGCAGTGTCCCGAAGGGATACGCTCCATTTAATTGCCCTCAAAATGACAATTTGTACCTCCTAAAACTTTTCGAAGATGCTCTTAGGTTAAAGATTTTTCTTTTCCTCTTACCCCTTACCTTTGTCCCCTAACCATAGTACTGCAAGGTGAAATTCAAAAGTCCAAAATCTTATGGAGTAGGCTTTTCTTCTATTTTAAATGGTTGCTATATTTACGCCGTACTCTACTAGTATGGTCGGGTGGGTAATACCCAGCTTAAGAGCATTCCAAAAATGAATATTTGATTCAATTTTCTAAACACTATATGAATACATTAAGAGGCTATTGATAAAGTAAATGTAAAGGGGAGTAGAAAAGGAATGTTGGA
>ERZ1034411.319-NODE-319-length-10927-cov-23.268396_pt1 | contig 10927 bp, 14 predicted proteins | sample MGYA00520583_ERZ1034411 | MGnify/ENA primary metagenome ERZ1034411 (study PRJEB33736, sample SAMEA104288481) | Azolla microphylla | place: Ecuador | collected 1982 | study: EMG produced TPA metagenomics assembly of the PRJEB19522 data set (Is there foul play in...
TCTATAACTGCTATATTCTCCCTCTCCTATCACACTTGTCAATACCCCACCACCTCAATCCTTACACAATTGTTACAACTGGAGCATTAACAATTTAAGAATTCCGGAGAACGACTAATAAAATCACAGTTACCATTTAATCCTTGTGATAGTCCTACTAATATTCTTTTTGCGTCTGTGCGTCTCTGCATGAGAAATCAAAAAGGTGGGAATTACCCACTCAATATTCACACAATATTTACTCACCGAATACACTAGCAAAAAAGTCCAGCGTCTCCTTCAAAGCCTTGATGAAAACATCAATTTCCTGACTAGTATTGTAAAAAGATAAACTCGCTCGTGCTGTTCCCGCTAAACCTAAATGACGGTGTAATGGTTGTGTACAATGATGTCCAGAACGTATGGCTACACCTTCTTGATCTAACAATGTTGCTAAATCATTGGCATGGACACCTTCTGCTGTAAATGCTGCTAATGCGGATCTACCTTCCCCTTGAGCATTAGGTTTTGGTCCATAGATTCTAATTTGGGGTATTTGTTCTAGTTGCTCGAACAAATAAGCTGTTAATTCGGCTTCATAAGCATGGATTTTATCCATACCTATTCCTATATTAGTAAGATAATCTATGGCTGCACCCAGTGCGATTGCTTCCCCAATAGCAGGTGTACCAGCTTCGAATTTATGGGGTAAATCTGCATAGGTAGAATGGTCTAAATATACCTCAGCAATCATTTCACCACCACCGAAAAATGGTGGCATTGCTTCTAATAATTCCAACTTACCATACAAAAAGCCGATACCAGTTGGAGCGCACATTTTATGGCCAGAAGCTACCAACCAATCACAGTTAATTTCTTGGACATCAATAGGCATATGAGGGACACTTTGGCAAGCATCCATTAAGAATTTCGCATCGTATCTGTGAGCAATTTCAGCTATCTCTTTAACTGGATTGATACAACCCAAAGTGTTAGAAATATGAACCACTGACACCAGTTTTGTTTTTTCAGAAATCAGTTTTTTAAACTGTTCTAAATCAAAAGTTTCTTCTGGTGTCAATTCAACAAATTTTAAGACTGCGCCTGTTTTTTGGGCAACAAATTGCCAAGGAACAATATTACTATGGTGTTCCATCACTGAGAGAATAATTTCATCTCCCGGTTGTAAATTGTTCATTCCCCAACTGTAAGCTACTAGGTTAATAGCCTCACTAGCGTTCCGCGTATAAACAATGTCTTGACGTGACTTCGCATTAATAAAATTAGCAACTTTATCCCGTGCTGCTTCATAAGCATCAGTGGCTTTTGCACTCAAAAAATGTGCGCCACGGTGGACATTAGAATTATATTGTTCGTAATAATCGCGCCAAGCATTTAATACAGCTAAAGGCTTTTGGGAAGTAGCTGCATTATCAAGATAAACCAAAGGCTTACCGTGAACTTCCTGATGTAAAATGGGGAAGTCTTTGCGAACCTTATCACCTAGCGTTTTGGTAGAAGTGAATGTCATTTTTAACAAGAAGTGTAGGAATTTAGGAGTATGGCTATTACCAAGCTTTGCTATCAGAATGATTTTTAGAATTTAGTAGTTGAAGAATTTTTAAATATGCTTCTTTCTTTCAGTCCTAAATTCTGCACTTTTCATTACTTATGTGTGAGACTTACTACTGTTTTCAATAGCTTCTCTCGCAAAGGACTAACAGGTATAAAGTTAATAATTTCCGAAGCGAAAGCATTAACTAATAACTTACGTGCATTATTTCGATCAATACCACGACTTTGCAGATAGAAAATTTCATCATCCTCCAACTGACTGACAGTAGCACCATGACAGCATTTAACATTATCAGCAGTGATTTCCAGTTGGGGTTTGGTATCAACTCGCGCTTTGGATGATAACAATAAATTGCGGTTTAGCTGGTATGCATCAGTTAACTGTGCGTGTTTGGGAACGAAAATCTTCCCATTAAATACACCATGAGCGCGATCACTTATAATGCACTTATGTAAATGTTTACTCACACCATGAGGATGATTTAAAAATAGCACACTGTGAGTATCAGCTAACTGTTTCTCAGCAATAACTGTTAAACCATTCAGCGTTGTTTCTGTTTGCTCACCAGTTTGCAAAATCTCCAAATTGTGACGTGATATTTTTCCACCGACAGTCACAGCATTACAACTATAACGACTATATTGTGCCTGAGTCACAGCAGTTTTACCAATATGGAAAGCCGCTTCACCTTGCATCACAACTCTAGTATGGCTCACCTGAGCATTTTCATTTACCCAGATTTCCGTAACACTATTAGCAAAGTAAACCTCATCCTCTGCCTTCTCTGCGCCTCTGCGGTTCGTATATTCTTCAATTAAACTCACCTGAGAGTTACTTTCAGCTACCACTAAACAACGAGGCTGAGAAATAATGGCACACTCACCAGCAACAGAAATAAATAACAGATAAATGGGATTTTGAACCACCACATTTTTACCAACCCATACCACTGCAACATCATTTAAACCAGCAGTATTCAGAGTAGTAAAAACGTCCCTTGTACCCTCAGACTGAGCTAAATATTGCTGTGCAACTGCATCAGGTAAAATATCCAAATTACCAATTTTTAACCCAGGAGGCAAATTAGTAACTTCAGATAAATTAGGGGCAAAAACACCATTGATAAATACTAAGTAATGAGAAACTTCAGAGAAAATCTCAACATCTAAAGCTGTTTCCTGAAACTTCTCTAAACTCTTAATATCTACACTATTAAATTCAACCTCTTTTAAAAGAGATAAATCAGTAAAACGCCATTCTTCATTGCGGGTGTTGGGAATAACAGAATGACGTACCCATTTAACAGCACTGTCACGCAGTTGTTGTAACCAACCAGTTGTTGCAGATGTAGTTACCTGATTTAATAACCCATTTAAAAAAGTATCTCTATTTAACAAAGAATCAGAAATAGAACTGGGAGAAACTTGAATAGTCATGATTATACACCTACCCCTAAAGCTTCTTCCAAAACCCAATTATAACCACGAGATTCCAACTCAAGCGCCAACTCCTTACCACCACTGGTAATAATTTGTCCCTGCGCCATCACATGCACAAAATCAGGAACAATATAATCAAGCAGACGCTGATAGTGAGTAATCATAATTGTGGCATTTTCAGGACTGGTTAATTGATTAACCCCATTAGCCACAATCTTCAAGGCGTCGATATCCAAACCCGAATCTGTTTCATCTAAAATTGCCAGTCTCGGTTCTAAAATTCCCATTTGCAGAATTTCATTCCGCTTTTTCTCACCACCAGAGAAACCCTCATTCAGACTGCGCTTAAGAAAAGCAGGATTCATTTTTACAACATCCAACTTTTCCTCAACCAAATCATCAAAATCGAAAGCGTCAACTTCTTCTAAACCTTGAGCTTTTCTTCGAGAATTATAAGCAACCCGTAAAAAATCTAAATTGCTCACACCAGGAATTTCCAAAGGATATTGAAAAGCTAAAAATACACCACTTCTAGCTCTTTCAGTAGCTTCCATTTCCAAAAGATTTTGACCTTGAAAAATAACCTCACCACCAGTCACACTATAAGCTGGATGTCCCGCTAATACCTTAGAAAAGGTACTCTTACCAGAACCATTTGGTCCCATAATTGCGTGAATTTCACCAGCACGAACATCCAGATCTAAACCCTTCAAAATTGGAGTTCCATCAACATCAGCCGTCAAACCCTTAACCGACAAAATCAAATCACTCTTCTCAATAATCATGTTCTCTCTCTTCTCTTTCTTCTTACTTCGCGTCTACGTGCCTTCGCCGTTCATTCACAAAAACCTGAAAGCAAAAAGATCAACCTAACCCACACTACCTTCCAACTTCAGACTCAACAACTTATTAGCCTCAACAGCAAACTCCATAGGAAGCTGATTGAAAACATCCTTACAGAAACCGCTAATCATCATAGAAATAGCATCTTCCGAAGAAATACCCCGTTGAGCAAAGAAAAATAATTGATCTTCCCCTATTTTGGAAGTAGAAGCTTCATGCTCAACCTTTCCATTATTATTCTGAACTTGAATATAAGGAAAAGTATTAGCTTGAGCATTATCACCAATTAACATCGAGTCACATTGAGAATAATTTCTTGCGCCTTTTGCAGTGGGATTAATTTTCACTAAACCCCGGTAACTATTACTAGATTTACCAGCAGAAATTCCTTTAGAAATAATTGTACTGCGAGTGTTTTTACCGATGTGAATCATTTTTGTGCCTGTGTCAGCTTGCTGCATATTATTTGTCAGCGCCACAGAATAAAATTCACCCACAGAATTATCACCAACTAAAACACAACTAGGATACTTCCAAGTAATAGCTGAACCTGTTTCTACTTGTGTCCAAGAAATTTTAGAATTTACACCTTGACACAAACCACGCTTAGTCACAAAGTTGTAAATTCCACCTTTACCATTAGCATCACCGGCGTACCAGTTCTGCACGGTAGAATATTTAATTTCGGCATTATCCAAAGCAACCAATTCTACAACCGCAGCGTGTAATTGGTTGCTGTCGTACATTGGGGCTGTACAACCTTCTAAATAAGAAACATAACTACCTTCTTCGGCGATAATTAAAGTCCTTTCAAATTGTCCTGTATCACCGGAGTTAATACGAAAATATGTAGATAATTCCATTGGACATTTTACGCCTTTAGGAATGTAGACGAAAGAACCATCGCTGAACACAGCAGCGTTTAAAGCCGCAAAATAATTATCAGCAATAGGAACAACGCTACCCAAATATTTTTTAATCAGTTCTGGATGTTCTTGAAGTGCCTCAGAAATAGAACAGAAAATTACGCCATCTTTGGCAAGATTCTCTTTAAATGTAGTGGCAACAGAAACACTATCAAAAATCGCATCAACAGCTACATTGCTTAATCGCTTTTGTTCATTTAAAGGAATACCTAATTTATCGAAGGTTTCCAATAAAGTGGGATCAACTTCATCTAAGCTGTTGAGTTTGGCTTTTTTTTGTTTCGGCGCAGAATAATAAATGATATCCTGATAATTAATTGGCGGATAAGTGACATGAGGCCAACTTGGTTCTATCATTTTCAGCCATTGGTGGTAGGCTCGGAGACGATACTCCAACATGAATTCCGGTTCGTTCTTTTTTGCGGAAATCAGGCAAATAACGTCTTCATTTAGTCCCCGTGGGATAGTGTCGGCTTCAATATCAGTGACAAAGCCGTACTTGTAAGGTTGGTTGACTAAGGTTTTGACAGATGCGCTCATCGGTTCTCTCGTATTCTCTTTAAAGGATGGGCGACGGGCTGCTTAACGCTGATTCCCGTTTTGTGTTACCAATCGCTAACAGGACTGCTAGAATAGGTTTAACGACTAAGACAACTCGGCTGTTGTTTAATCTATATTTCATTGTACGTTAGATTAACAACAACAATGTTGTTTAAGTCAAATTTTCAGAAATTTTTTTTGGGACTAAAATGGCGACTACCCAGCAGTCCTCAACGAAGCAGCATATTCTAGAGTATCTTTTAAAAGAAGTACAAGCCACCTCCCTGGAGCTTGCAGAAGTCTTAGAAGTCAGTCCCCAAGCTATTCGCCGTCATTTAAAGGATTTGGAGACTGATAATTTAGTTGTATATTTTGTGCCTGAACAAGTGGGTATGGGTCGTCCCCAGCATCTTTATCAGCTGAGTCAAAGGGGACGGGAACAATTACAAAGAAATGTAAACCGCTTGAGTGATGGTTATGGCGACTTTGCGGTTTCCCTGTTGGATACATTAGCGGCCACTGTGGGACGGGAACAAGTCAAGACTATCTTACAAAAACAATGGGAACGTAAGGCGCAAGAATATCGGGAAAGAGTAGGTACTGGTTCTTTACAGGAACGGGTAGCAAATTTGGTAGAATTGCGAAAAGCGGAAGGGTTTATGGCGGAGTTTTACCCCGTAGAGTCTGATTCTGCTCACAGTGAAAGATTTATTTTTATGGAACATACCTGCGCTATTTCTAATGTTGCTGAGTCTTTTCCCAGCATTTGCGGTCATGAGTTAGAAATGTTTGCTGCAATTTTACCAGATTGTACTGTAAAGCGTACTCACTGGTTGATTGATGGTGAACATCGTTGTGGTTATTTGGTACAAAGAAGTTCAGGAGTTACAGGAGTTACAGAAGTTGAAAATTAAGAAAGTAGCAGTTTTACACGAATCTAGCAAATTTTGAATTTTGAATTTTTATGGATATTTCCCCTAATCAATCATCAACTCAATTTTTAACTCTAGACGAATCCTCTCAAGTTGATGCCGCTTTGTTATCTTCTCCTGAAAAGTTTTTAACTAGATTGACAATTTCTTCTTTGAGAATTTTACAACACATTGCCAAGGAATATGATGTACGGATTGAGGAGTTAACAACAAAGCAGATTATTAATTGGTTTGAAATTGATGCGAAAATTAGGAGAGAGAAAGGGGTTGAGGAAGCGTTTTTGAAGTGGTAGTAAATAATTTGTAATTCTTAGACTTCTAGCTTTTTGATTGCACAGCCTTGAAACAAACTGGATAACTACTAAGATTAACGACGGGAGATTAATTCTCTTAATCTGTCTATTGCTTACTCTTCTGTTCGGTGCAGCACAGTTTCAGAATCATTAACCTGCTCTTGGCGAAAAGTTACAGCAATATATATATATTCATCGAAATTGACTCCTCTGTTTTTAATTATTTGATGTAATTCAGGCTCGCCCATGAGTATACGCAAAAAATCTCTTAGTACAAGCTTTGTATCCCATCCTCTATCCGCCCATACTTCATCAGGTCCTTCTTTCCCAAAGGTATTCACAAATTGCTGATAAAATTCATAATCGCTAATGTCTTGGTCATGAGCAAGGGCAGCCTGAGAATATATATTTTATATCATCTTTCATTGCATCTAGTAAATCTTCAAGCTCATTCTGGATTAATCTTTTATCATCTGGTTTGGAAGTATGTACAAATTTTAGTAGGTTATGCAATACTACAAAAGTATTTGTTAGCTTTTCCAAAAAATCAAGAAATTTCCTCTTAGATACTTTTATCTCTTACGCTTGCCTGATGTTATCCGAATTAATAATTGCAACCCAAATGTTCTCTTCTTGAGAATAATGTTTAATTATTCCATCTACTTCTAAATCTTCGCGATAAAAAGTCATTATTTTACCATCTTGTAACTCAATATTTTGATTTACTAGATCATCAATTGTGCCAATAGGATTTAAACGAAGATGACCCTCTTCATCAGCATTATTAAAGTCTGCGAAAACTCTCAATTTATTATTGAAAAGTTTTTGTTGATTATTATCAAACTGCGATTTTAATCTACTAGTGTAGACATTAATAATCTCCATAATGATGGTTACTTTGGTTTAGGAATTGTAGGTGTTAGAACATTGCTGATTTCCTCAGGGGTTAAGCCAGTTAACATTCCATGATAACCCATACCAGAAGTTCTGATTACATCACCACCTGCTTTGCGAACTTCTCCTACTGTTGTAACACCTATTTGCCCATTCCTATTTGCCCATTACGGATTACTGCTGCTAACTCCTCTATTGATAATCCTACTCCACATTGCACTGAAATTCCTGTTATCCCACTTGGGTGAAGACCTATTCCACCTGGATATATTCAGGACGGTTGAGTCCTCCTCGAACTACTAAGGCTTCCTCTAGGATTTTCTCCACAGCTTTTAATTTGATGAATTATTTACGTAATACTTACTTTACCAGTCATCTTCAGTTGAAACTTTCCTCTGTATTAGAGTATTAGCTGGCAATACAAACGTTTTTCATAAGCACGTTACACTGTTGTTAATTCACTTTACAGAAACTAATATATATGTCCCAAAGACGAGGTTTTCTCAATCAAAGCTTCGCTATATTTAAATTAGTAGGATTATGGCTGATTAGTAGTTGTAGTCTTACTGGTAATCGCAGTGAATCTAAACAGGAGGCGAAAACCATGAAATTAACGAGTAGTGCCTTTATAAATAATGGCTTAATTCCTGCCAAATATACCTGTGATGGTGCTGATATTTCCCCACCCTTAAGTTGGGATGAAATTCCATCGGAAACGCAAAGTTTAGCATTAATTGTTGATGATCCAGATGCACCAGCAAGGAATTTTGTACATTGGGTAATGTATGATATTTCCCCCACAGTTAATCAACTACCAGAAAAAATAATTGGTAGTAAAACTATTCCTAGTGGTGGTGTACAGGGTAAAAATGATTTTGGCAAGTTGGGTTATGGTGGTCTTTGTCCCCCTAGTGGAATCCATCGCTATTTTTTCCAACTTTATGCTTTAGATCAAAAATTGAGTTTAGGAACTGGTGCTAGTAAAAGCCAAATGATAAGCGCAATGGAAGGCCATATTTTGGGAAAAGCAGAATTAATTGGCCGCTACCAACGCCAGCGTTAAATCATAAACATTGCTTGCAAAATAAAAAAAACCCTCCATAGTTTCTACATAAATTAGAACCTATAAAGGGATAATTTGAAGTCATTAATGCCTCTTTTGGGGAGAGGGATATTTAGCAGAGAAATTAGATAAATAGGTAGGCTGCAGTTGGGTGACGAAGTAGTTAGATAATTCTTTATCTAGTATTACGTCTCATTATTGAAGATATAATGTATTTCCCTCACACCTCATCTATCTGGAGGAATAGTCTGAATATACCTTTGGGAATATTGACTTTATTGATTAAATACAATAAGGGCACAAACCTTTTATATAGAATTAATCTTGATCAATCTCCGGAACCAAATACAGGAAACGTCTATAGCACCGCAGCCATAAAGAGTACAACCTAAAAATTTACTTGCGATGAAAGATTGAAAACAGCATAGGTAACCTATTGCTCCACTGCTGACGCTCAGATTTATTCAATACTAATAATCAAGCTATAACCAAGTAGATTAGTGCAGTCAAACCAATTTCTGTAGCTAATCCTAACCAGTTCCAAGGAGTGTGGCTTTTAGCAATCCACCAAACTGCTAAACCGTAATGAAGTCCAATTGTTAAAGGTTGAGCAACTGCTAAAGAAAGCTGTTTTAAAGATGTACCAAACACTTATCGCATTAATAGGGGTAACTGCCATAAACTGACGGTTGTAAATGCAATAAAAGTACCTAACAGCGGACCAATAATACCAAGAAAGTGAGTGCAGATCAGGCTGGATAAAAAGTTAATTACAGATGTAAGCGTTGCAGGTCGAACTAATTTAGGTTGCTTGCCAGTGCCACTAAAACACCATCCCTAAAGCGATAAAAGCCCTTGTAAGAATCTATTACAGGCTGCTAGTAGGGTGAGTCCATCACCACCACAACGATCTTCTCCTACCCACAATGTAATAAGATGATGGTTATAAGATGCGATGACAACCATAAAAGTTACTCCCATCAGTGCTAGCAACCGCGTCAATTCAATCAAACGAGCATTGAATCTTTCTGTTTCTCCTTGAGCATAGAGATCAGCAAGAGCCGCCCAAGTTACATTACCAATTCCTTGTATTTGTGTCTGTGCTAATGCCGCTAAACGTTGGGTGACAAAAAACGGTACAACTGTGGCGGGACTGAGGCTATAGGAGATGATCATATTATCAATGAATAAGCCTAATTAGCTTGAAAGCCTGAGAGTAAATGTTGACCAGTTGAGTTGCCACAGTGGTTTTTAAATCGGAATGTGGGCTTTATGATCTTTAATTGCTGAAAAAACATGTTGATAACGACGCAACCCATCCCAACATATCAAAGCCTGAAACCCAATATTGCCAGCAAGTACAGCTAACAATTGTCCTGTAATAGCAAATCCCTTCCATGCCAGCAACAGTGCTAACCCGGTGATTAATAAGCTTTGAAACATGATAAAAACGTTGGCAAAATAGCTGCGTTGGCTGGCATGTGCCAAAAGTCGAAAAGGGGTTAATGGCAACAAAAAAATAGCCATAAATCCTAACCAGTAACCTTTTTGTAGTTCACCAATTAAAATTCCTTGAACTGGTACAAGATGAGTCATGAACAAACCCAACCCCAATCCTGCCAATACCATTACAATCAATATATTTTCAGGTAGGCTTTAATTCCGGTTACCAGTGTGAGGAGGATTTGCTGATTGATGTTCTCCAATTCCCACTGCTTTTGCTAACAGTGCCAATAATGAACCACTAATACCCAATTCTAAAAGATTGAGATAATTGCCCCAATCAGTAGCAGCGAGAAATGCGCCATAGCGTTCATCACCTAGCCAATACAGCAGCAATGGTGTACCGAATATACCTATGCTCAGTGTCATTAATTTTAACATAAGTTCAGTACTAAAGTTAACTACTGAGCGTCCAGTTCCTTGTATTTTATTTGTATTCAATCCATTGGACTTGTGTGGTAGTTATAGAGTTTTTTTCCTCATAGCAGATTGCAGATCAATGAGGTACAGAATCTAAATTAAAACCTAGACAGCAAGATAGTTTTACTCCTGACTTCTGAGTCCTGCTGTATCTTTATTAAGTAAGAGACGATTTATGAGCTATTACAACTATATTATCGGCATAATCAAGACCCAAAATATGAGTAATCATATATTTACCTAGTAATTCTAAACCTCGCTTGATCAAGGGTTTATGTTCTGCGTCAAAAACCACTCTATATCCTTCTACTTGTAAATCCATAGAAGTTAAGTAAGCCCATAAATCAGGTAACTCATAACAATGCAAATGGGTCATATCTGAAATTAATGGACTTCTGACACACCTGCGATTAGCGGGACGTAAACAAAAATCAAGGCCAAATGTAGCCCAAACTGCCTTTATCAGAAGGAAAAACGTCCGGATTCCAGTTGAACCAATCAATAAATAGAAAAGATATG
>ERZ1034411.320-NODE-320-length-10893-cov-2.220151_pt1 | contig 10893 bp, 10 predicted proteins | sample MGYA00520583_ERZ1034411 | MGnify/ENA primary metagenome ERZ1034411 (study PRJEB33736, sample SAMEA104288481) | Azolla microphylla | place: Ecuador | collected 1982 | study: EMG produced TPA metagenomics assembly of the PRJEB19522 data set (Is there foul play in...
GGTCGACAAAGGCGATGCAGGCGCGCTGCGGCCGCGCCGCCTTCCTGGGCGAGCGGTCGATTGGCCATGTCGATCCGGGCGCGTTCAGCTGCGCCCTGTTGACCACGGCGATCTGTGATTATCTCAAGGAGTACCAGCGGCAATGATGGCGAATGCAACCAATGTCGGGATCGTCATCGTGTCGCATTCGCCGCTGGTGGCGCAGGGCACGGCCGATATGGTACGGCAGATGGTCGGCGATAGCGTGCCGCTGGCCTGGTCGGGCGGCAATCCGGAGGGCGGGCTCGGGACGGATATGGGAAGCATATTGACCGCCATCCAGAAGGCATGGTCGGATGCGGGCGTCGCCGTTTTCGTCGATCTTGGCGGCGCCGAAACCAACAGCGAAATGGCGATCGAGATGCTCGGCCATCCGCGTTCCTCGCGCGTTGCCATCTGCAACGCGCCGCTGGTCGAGGGCTCGGTGATTGCCGCCGCGGAAGCCTCGGGCGGCGCATCGCTCGCCAAAGTCGTTGCCACAGCCGAAGAGTTGTCACCCTGATGCCCGGTTCGAGCGAGCGTCAGGATGTGGAGCGTCCCGCGCCCCGGTTTCAGGCGGAAATCGAGGTGACCCACAAGATCGGCCTGCATGCCCGGCCGTCAGTGGTCTTCACGCGGCTCGCCAAAAGTTTTCCCTGTTCGATCGAACTCGATGTCGACGGCAGCGGCGTCTGGCTGAACGGCAAGAGCATCGTCAAGATCATGGGCGCCAGGATCCGGCGCGGCGCACGGTTGAGGATTCGCGCCGAGGGCATCCGGGCCGAGGAGGCGATCGAAGCGCTCAAGGACCTGGTTGCCCGCAATTTCGATGAGGAAAAGAAGCATGGCCGCACCGCGTGAGGTCGCAGGGCAATCCGCCTCGGCCGGCATCGCCTGCGGTCCGGCACATATTGCCATCGACCAGACTGAGTCCTTCCCGCAGCAGGCGAGCGTGGCAATCGAACGGCAAGACCTGGCCAAGGCGGTGCGCCAGGCGGCGGCTGAACTCGAAGCGCTCAGCAGCCGTTCGGATGCCGACAGCGCCGAAATCCTCGATTTCCAGATCGAGATGCTGACGGACGAGGAAATCCTCGAATTGGCTTTTGCGCGCATCGCGGCCGGCGACAGCGCAGCACTTGCCTGGGCGGGCGGGCTCGACGCCTATATCGCCGATATCGAACGGTCCGAGGATTCGGTGTTTTCCGCCCGCGCCGCCGACGTCATCGACATCAAGACCCGCGTGCTTGCGGCGTTGACGGGTCGGCCAGTCGCCGACTTTCCCGATGGGTCGATCTTCGTCGCCAAGGATATCGCACCGAGCGTGTTCCTGTCCCACGACTGGTCCAGGGGCGGCGGCATCGCGCTGACCGGCGGCAGCACGCTCAGCCATGTGGCGCTGCTGGCGCGGGCGAAATCGGTGCCGATGGTGGTCGGCCTGGGCGAGATCGCGGCCAGGCCCGGCGAGTTGATCCTGGTCGACGGCACACTTGGCCGTGCCGTAGTCAATCCTGTCGACGAAGCCATTCCGGCGCAACGCATCATGGCGAACCGGCTTGCGCACGAATTGCCGGGCGCCGCCGCAAATGGCCGGTTGCACACAGCCGACGGCGTTCCGGTCGGTCTCTGGCTCAATGTCAACGACGCCTCGGATTTCGAACGCCTCGATCCCGGCGCCGTCGATGGCATCGGCCTGATGCGCACCGAGTTCCTGATTTCGGCGCCGGCGGATGTGATCGACGAGGAACGGCAATATGAGTGGTATCGACGCGTGCTCGCCTGGGCCGGCCATCGCCCGGTGACGATCCGCATGTTCGATCTGGGAGGCGATAAGGCGGTACCCGGCCTGGGCGGGGCGGAGGACACGTCCTTCCTCGGTGTTCGCGGCATCCGCCTCCTGCTCGCCCGGCCGGAAATCGCCCGCGCCCAGGCGCGCGCCCTGATGCGGGCGGCGGCGGCAGGCAATCTCAAGATCATGCTGCCGATGGTCACCGTGCCGTCCGAGATTGCCGCCATGTCGGCCATCTTTGCCGAAGAGGGAGCGCTTCTCGCCAAGCGCGGCATTGCCCATTCCATGCCGCCGATCGGCATCATGGTCGAAGTGCCCGCCACGGCGCTGACCCTCGACCTTTTTACCGATGCAGCATTCTTTTCGTTCGGCACCAATGATCTGGCCCAGTATCTCGCCGCCGCCGCCCGCGACAATCCCGCCGTTGCACCGCTGCATGCCGATGCCGAGCAAGCTTTGTTCCGACTGCTTAAGCTGGCGGTCGATACAGCGAAAGGAACAGACATACCCGTGAGCGTCTGCGGCGATATTGCCGGCTCTCCCGATCATACTGCGCGGCTGCTTGGCTGTGGGTTCCGCGACTTCTCCATGGCGCCGTCGCGGCTCAATGCCGTACGATCGGCGGTCATGGCATTGACCGCGAACGGTTCGCCGGCAGAGAAGGAATAGAGTCATGGCGCGCGAACTGGAGGACGAGGCGGTCATCGCCTACAAGACCATCCTTTCGGACATCATCGACAATCGCCCGTCGGGCACGCGCCAGCGGCTGGCCACCGCGCTCGGTAAGCATCGCAGCTTCGTGACCCAAGTCACCAGCCCGGCCTATGCCACGCCGCTGCCGGCTCGCCATCTCGAAACGATCTTCCGCGTCTGCCACTTCAGTCCGGCCGAGCAGGAGCGCTTTCTCGACGCCTATCACCGTGCCCATCCCGGCAAGCTGCCGGACCTTCGCGGCGAGAAAGTCCGCCAGCTGACATTGACCGTGCCCGATTTCGGCGACGATAAGAAGAACCGCAAATTCGATGAGGCGGTGAGCGAATTCATCCAGAGGATCGCCAACCTGACATTGGAGGAGGAATAGTGCCGTTGATGACCGAAGGGCCTCTGACTAGGATCGCTGCCGGGAGGGCAGGATGAAGAAATTCATGAACGCGGTGGACTCCATGGTGGCGGAAAGCCTGGAAGGCTTTGTCGCCGCCCATGAACAACTCATCGCGTTCGGCGCCGGCCGCAAATTCGTCCGCCGTCGCACTCTCACCACCGGCAAGGTCGCAATCATTTCCGGCGGCGGGGCAGGCCATGAACCGATGCATACGGGCTTCGTCGGTCCGGGCATGCTCGACGCGGCCTGCACCGGCCATATCTTCACCTCCCCTACCCCGGATCAGATCGTGGCCGCGATCGAGGAAACGGATACCGGCGCAGGCTGCCTGCTGATGGTCAAGAACTATGACGGCGACGTGATGAATTTCGAAATGGCAGCCGAAATGGCAGCCGCGCATCACGCTATCGACATGGTCGTGGTCAAGGACGACGTCGCCCATGGCAGCCGCAGTCAGGGCCGGCGCGGCGTCGCCGGCACGCTGATCGTCGAAAAACTGATCGGCGCCTCGGCCGAAAACGGCGCGAAGCTGCAGGACCTCAAGGCTCTCGGCGACGGCCTCAACCACCGCATCCGCAGCATGGGCGTGGCGCTGCGCGGCGTCGCCGTACCCAATACCCGGCGAGAGACCTTCGTGCTCGGCGCCGACGAGATGGAAATGGGAGTTGGCATCCATGGCGAGCCAGGCCGCTCGCGCGAGGCGTTCACCAACGCCACCGAGATCGTCGAGGCGCTCTGCACTGCAATCCTCGCGGATATGGGCGAGGTTGCGCCCGCAAACGCGCTTCTCTTCGTCAACGGCTTCGGCGGCACGCCATCGCCCGAACTCTACCTCGCCTACGGCATCGCCCGGCGCTTTCTTGAATCGCGTGGTATTCCCGTGTCGCGTTCGCTGGTCGGAACCTATGTGACGTCGCTCGATATGGCAGGGCTCTCCGTAACGCTTGCCATGCTCACCGATGCGGAAACGGCGCTCTGGGATGCGCCCGTTTCGACGGCAGCGCTCAATCGCCTGCGTTAGCCCTATACGGCAGCCGAGTTTGACGCGAGTGGTCTTGATGCCGCCCATGTCTCGGCCGGCATTGGGACATCCACCAGCAAAAAGCGTGACTGCTGCGCAATACGTCCACATAACCCTTCCCCTGTCGCCGGAACTCGTAGTTTGACGCCCTCCTGCACTACCATTCGCGAAAAATATTGCTTACCATCAATTTCGTGCCTCACTTGATGCGCAATGTGGGCGCCAGTCGCGCCGTAGCGAACGCGCGCCAGAGTGTAAGGACCATAGCGGCCAATTGGGCAGGATTGGCCAGGACGGCTAGTGCATCGAAGGAAACGTGCTACGCTTACATGACAAAGGCATCATAAGATGCTGACGGATCTGGGAGGATTCCGATGGTCGAGATCATTTCGAAGCATGACGGTCCCCGTCAGGAAGACCTCCGGGTCGGACGGTTTCTTAAGGAGAACCGGTCGCTCATCACCAAACTCGCCGATCACCTCAGCAACGGCCAGTACTCCCGATCGAAACTGCCGCGGCCGGTGCCCGAGGCCGAAGGCCTGATCATCCACATTGGCGGCAAGCCGCCGGCGGAAGCGGACGTCACACCGCAGATCAGGGTGGCGCCGAACGGCCGCGTGATCGCTGTCGATACCGTCTCCAGTCGTCAGCTCATGCATTTCGGCGATATCCGTCAGACTGGGCAGGTCCGGACTTTCGTGCTGGCCGCTGCGACGAACGGCTACATCGCGCCGCTTGACGATGAAACACTCCACGCCCTCGCCGACATGGACGGGGTGCTGATCGGCGATTCCTACAATACCGGCGAACTCGCCGCGGACATCGGACGGCGCCTGGACATCCCCTGGGAAACCTGACTCGCGCAATCTGGCCAGTCGACGGTTTCAAGTCTTACTCGAGCGCAGAAGACAATGCCGATGAAACAGGGTTCTCATGCTACAAGACGGAATCTCCCAAACCGCCCGCCGCAAATAAACGGCTTTGCGCCGGGTGCTGCGGCACTGAACCGCGAATACGACGAAGTCATAACGATGCGCGCCTGGGAAAGCGTCATCGAAGGGCGGGGGCAATCGCTGCAATCCTCCCTGCCCATCCGCTCCGCCATCAACGACTCGTGGTTTCGTTGCACGGAACGAGGCATTGACTTCCAGCGCAATGAGGCCCCACTGGAGACCGACCGTGACGCCGTCGACGCCCTGACGCGCGGCAGTTCCGAACTGCTCGCCGCCGCCGCACGTCCCTTCGCTGCCATCGGCCGAATGCTGGAAGGCACGGGGGCGATGTTCGTGCTGGCGGACGGCGATGGCATGCTGATCGACGCCATCGGCGACAAGAAGACGATTTTCGACGGCATGGATATCCATCTCGGCATCGGCGGCAAATGGACCGAGGACGTGGTGGGCACCAACGGCATCGGCACGGCACTGTGGATGGGCGAGCCTGTTTTCGTCCACGCGGCCGAGCATTTCTGCGCCGGCATCAAGAGCTGGACCTGCGCCGGCGCCCCGATCCGCGATCCGTTCGACGGCAAGATCATCGGCGTCGTCGACCTTTCAGGTCATCCCGATATCTTCCGCCCGCATAATATCGCGCTGGTCGCGGCTGCCGCCCGCGAGATCGAGCGGGCGCTCGCCGATTCCCAGAACACCGAACGGATGCGACTCCTGGAGGCCTTTATCGCGTCGGCAAGCAATTTCCGTTCTTCCGACGGCCTGATGATCATCGACCGCCACGGGCGGGCAATCTACAGTAACAATATGCCCATGGCCGCCGGTACCCGTTTCGGCGATACGATCGGCAAGGGCGCGAGCCACTGTCGGCTGCCGGAACTGAGCAATTCCGGCTTCCTCGACACGATCGCGACCTCCCTGCCCCACGAGGTGGGGTCCTGCCACCTGCGGCCGCTCGAACTCGACGGCGATGTGCGGGGCGCGGCCCTGGTGTTCCCGCATGCCGACGGTTCGCGGATGATCAGGGTGGGCAGCGCGCTGTCGCAGCGGCTCAAGGACGAATGCGCGCTGATCGTCGGCGAGAGCGATGCCCTGCGGGAAGCGATCGATGTCGCATGCCGGGTCGCGTCCACCGAGGACGTGACCTCGCTCCTGATCGAAGGCGAGACTGGCGTCGGCAAGGAACTCTTCGCCCGTCTGATCCATGCCGGCAGCCGCAGATCGGCAAACAGCCCGTTCATTGCCCTCAATTGCGGTGCGGTCACCAAGGAGCTGTTCGGCAGCGAACTCTTCGGCCACGTCGCCGGCGCGTTCACCGGTGCGTCGCGGGACGGCAAGCCGGGCGTCTTCGAACTTGCCAATCGCGGCGTGCTCAGCCTCGATGAAATCGGCGAGATGCCGCTCGATATCCAGCCCTTCCTGCTGCGCGTGCTCGAGGAGCGGGTCGTGCGCCGGCTTGGAGACACGCGCGACCGGCCGGTCGACGTCAGGCTCGTCGCATCGACCAACCGCGACCTCCGGCAGGAGGTCGCCGCGGGCCGGTTCCGGCGCGACCTGTTCTACCGGGTGAGCACTGTGTCGATCCAGGTGCCGCCATTGCGCGAACGCGGCAGCGACAGCCTGCTGCTGGTCGAACATTTCAACCGCAAGATCGCCGGACGCAGGGATGGCCAGCCGCTGCACTTCACCCCCGAGACGCTCGACGCGCTGTTCGCCTATCGCTGGCCCGGCAATGTACGGGAGCTGCGCAATCTGGTCGAGCGACTGCATGTGCTGTCGCTGGACGGGATCGTGCGCCTGCGCGACCTGCCGGCCGACATGCTCGATCCGCCGGACGCCGGTCCGGTCCTGCCGAATGCCGCTGCCGGTGCGCCGGTCCTCAGCATGGAGGATGCCGAGCGCCAGGCCGTCCTCAACGCGCTTGCAGCCGAGCACGGCAATCTCAGCCGCACCGCACAGCGCCTCGGCATCTCTCGGCCGACGCTTTACCGCAAGCTGGAGCAGTTCGGCATCAAGCGGGGGTTTGTCTAGTACTACAGTTGTAAATGTATGCAAATCATGATTCTCTTCCGCATGGTAGCAGCGGAGGAGATGATGATGAATGTCTCTGTATGGTCTGGTTCGAGCCTTGATTGGGCGGCGGAGCTGGCGGCTTTGAAAGCTCGGCTCGGTGTGGTTTTCCGGCGCTCGGAGGCGCGGGAAAGCTTTGGCGCTTTCATCGACGGGCTGTTGTCGGGGGCGGAACGCAAGACCGGCTGGCTTTTGGCCGAACAGGCTGGTTTTGAGCATCCGTGGCGGATCCAGGCGTTATTGGGACGGTCGCAATGGGATGAGGATCGCCTGCGCGATATCGTCTTCGATTACATCCTTGAGGCGCTCGGCGATGCATCCGGTGTCTTGGTTGTCGATGAAACCGGCTTTATCAAGAAGGGCAGTCATTCGGTTGGCGTGGCGCGGCAATATTCTGGTACGGCCGGTCGGATTGAGAACTGCCAGATGGGCGTGTTCGTTGCCTATGCCAGCCGCTTCGGCCAGGCTTTGATCGACCGGCGGCTTTACTTGCCGGAGGCCTGGGCCAAGGACCAGGCGCGTCGCAAGGCCGCCAGCATTCCCGACGAGGTGACTTTTTTGACCAAGCCGGCGATGGCACGCGCCATGCTGGCTCAGGCGCTTGATCGCGGTGTACCGTGCGCCTGGGTTCTGGCCGATGCCGTCTATGGCGGGGATTACCAGACGCGGCGGATGCTGGAGGAGCGCGGGCAGCCTTATGTGCTTGCCGTGCGCTCAACCCACACTTTACGCATGCTGACCGATCAGGGGCTGTTGCAAACCGATCCCAAAGAGATGGCTGAAGAATTGCCAGCCGAAGCCTGGACTGCCTTGCCGGCGGGCGAAGGGGCCAAGGGATTGCGGCTTTACGATTGGGCGCGGATTGCTCTGCCGCATGTCACGAACTCCGGCTTTGCCCGCTATGTGCTGATCCGCAGGAGCCGCTCCAATCCCGATGCGCTTGCCTATTACTTGGTCTTTGCACCCATCGATGCCACGCTGGCCGAACTGGCAGGGGCGGCGGGACTGCGCTGGACGATCGAGGAATGCTTTGAGCGTGCCAAGGACGATCTCGGTCTCGATCATTGCGAAGCCCGTTCCTGGCATGGCTGGCACCGTCACATGACGCTTGTCATGGCCGCCGCCGCCTTCCTTGCCAAATTGGGAGCCGATCTGCGCCGTTCGGCTTCTGGCAAACCGAACGAAACGAGTCCAAACACATCAATCGCTGCCTGAGGCGTAAAATCGACCTCATCCCCACCGTCGCCGAAATCCGAACCCTCATCGCCAGACTTCTCATGCCGCCGCGCTTCAAGCCAGCCTTCGTTCTGGCATGGTCTCTCTGGCGAAGACAGCACCAAGCTCAAGCCATGCTCGCCCACTATAGAAAGCGAGGACATTTACAACTGTAGTACTAGTGTCACTTCTTCGGCACGGTTGACCGCTTCTTTGACCATCATCGCAGCCGGCAGCGACATCTCGGCGATATTCTCGGCCGTCTTCAGCGCCTCATCAAGCAGTTCGGCGGTCGGTACGACGCGGGCCACCAAACCGGCGCGCTCCGCTTCGGCGGCAGCCATCATCCGACCGGTGAGGCACATTTCCATCGCTTTGGCGCGCCCCACGAGCCTCGTGAGCCGCTGGCTGCCGCCCATGCCTGGCATGACCCCGAGCCGGATTTCAGGCTGGCCGAACTTGGCATTTTCCGCTGCCAAGATGAAATCGCACATCATCGCCAACTCGCATCCGCCGCCGAGAGCGAAGCCGGCCACGGCCGCGATCACAGGCTTGCGCACCGCCGGCAACCGTTGCCAGTCGGCAAACCAGTCTTGAGCGTACATGCCCGGATAATCCATGGGCTGCATTTCCTTGATGTCAGCACCCGCGGCAAAGGCGCGCTCCGAACCGGTCAGGACGACGCACCCGATAGCCTGATCGAGATCAAAAGCCTCCACTGCCGCCAACAGTTCTGCGGTCAGCTTCCGGTTGATCGCATTGAGAGCGTCTGGGCGGTGCAGCGTCACAAGACCGACACGGCCGCGGGTTTCGACAAGTATTGTGTCATAGCTCATGCCGGCGCTCTCCCATTGACGGCTGCTGCACCACGGATGAAATTTATGATGCCGGAGAAGTCCTCCCCGCCATTGCCCTCATTGCTATAGAGACTGTAGAGCTGCGCCGCCTGAGCACCCAGCGGCGTCGCTGCTCCCGATGCCATCGCCGCCTCCTGCGAAAGCCGCAGGTCTTTCAGCATCAGGGCGGCGGCGAAACCTGGCTTGTAGCCGTTGTTAGCAGGTGATGTCGGAACCGGACCGGGCACCGGACAATAATTGTTCACCGACCAACACTGCCCGGACGAGGTCGAAGCCACCTCAAACAATGCCTGGTGAGAAAGGCCAAGTTTTTCGGCGAGGACGAAAGCTTCACAGACGCCGGCCATGGTGATGCCCAGGATCATGTTGTTGCAGATCTTCGCCGCCTGCCCGGCACCGGCTTCCCCGCAATGGACAATGCGTTTCCCCATGCTCGCCAGGACCGGTTCGGCAAGTGAGAAGATCGGTTCCGCGCCGCCGACCATGAATGTGAGCGTCCCGGCTTGCGCACCGCTCGTGCCTCCGGAGACGGGCGCATCGAGCGAGTTGCAGCCAAGCCCGGCCGCCATCGCATGTGCGCACCGCGCGCTTGCCACATCGACAGTCGAGCAGTCGATCAACAATCTGCCCGGCTCCAGCAGTTTGCCAAGCTCTTCCCAAACGGAAATGACATGCGTGCCCGTTGGCAACATGGTGATGATTATGTCGGCCCCGTCGACCGCGTCGCCCATCGATTCGCAGCTGCTGACGCCGGCCGAGCCCGCGGCCTTGCGAGATGTTTCCGATAGATCGAAGCCTCGGACAACATGGCCGGCCTTGACCAGATTGGCCGCCATCGGCCCTCCCATGTTGCCAAGCCCTATGAATGCAATTGTCGCCATGATCGTCCTCCCATTGCAGTTTCAAAACAGCGGGCGTGGATGCGGCACAAAGTAGCGGTCCACGGTCACTTCGCTGACTTCCTCGTCGTTCGACGGCGTCCACTTCGGATTGCGGTCCTTGTCAATGACTGCGGCTCGCACCCCTTCGTAAAAATCTTTGCTCGCCAACAACGCCGGCGAGCCGGAGAATTCGCGAGCTAGGCAGGTCTCCAAGTCTGGGCTCCGCCGACCGGCACGCAGCAGCCTCAGCGTCACCTTAAGGGAGGTGGGTGACTTGCTGAGCATCAATGCACGCGTGGCGTCTGCAAATTCACTGCGCTCGGACGTGAGTGCCGCGAGAATTGCCTCGATTGTATCGTGGCGAAAAGCGCGGTCGATGGTGGCACGTGCTTCCTGGTTCAGGCCGCCAGCGGGTGCCTGGGCAAACCGGGCAATCACTTGTTCGGTCAACTCGGCGGTCGACCCGGTAGGCAAATTTGACAGGGCCTTGATTAGGGCGTCCAGGCCTGCGCGAGGGATGTGATAATCGGCGAATCCAGCTGCAACTGCGTCGGATGCGCCGATTTGTGATCCGGTTAAGCCGATGTATGTGCCGAACTCACTGCCCGGTCGTGAAAGAAGCCAAGTCGCGCCGACATCGGGGAAAAAGCCGATACCCGTTTCCGGCATGGCCAGGCGGGTGGCGTCTGTGACGATCCGGTGACTGCCATGCGCCGAAAGCCCGACGCCCCCGCCCATTACGATACCATTCATGATGGCGATGTAGGTCTTGGAAAACTTGCTGATGCGGTCGTTGAGACGATATTCCGCGCGTAAGAACGCCTCCGCCAGAGGTGAACCGGCCTTGCCGCTTTCATAGATGGCGCGGATGTCACCCCCGGCACACAGGCCGCGCTCACCGGCCCCGGTCAGCAGGACGGCAGTGATCTCGGCATCGTTCTCGAACATGTCGAGCGCGGCATTGATTGCGCCGACCATCTCGATCGTCAACGC
>ERZ1034411.321-NODE-321-length-10881-cov-2.862276_pt1 | contig 10881 bp, 10 predicted proteins | sample MGYA00520583_ERZ1034411 | MGnify/ENA primary metagenome ERZ1034411 (study PRJEB33736, sample SAMEA104288481) | Azolla microphylla | place: Ecuador | collected 1982 | study: EMG produced TPA metagenomics assembly of the PRJEB19522 data set (Is there foul play in...
CCGATCCTCGTCGCCAACGGCAAGAAGGCCGAGGCGCAGAAGCTGATCGACATTGCCCTGTGGCGCAGCTGGAAGCTGTTCTCGGTGCTCACGGGGCCGATCATGGATTACTACACCCCGCTCGAAGACCGCAAGCAGTCATTCAAGGAGTTCATGCACGAATGGATCGTCACCCAGTTCGAGCGTGCGCTGGTCGACGTGGGTCTCGAGAGGCCGTGGTACTGGGATCAGCTGCTCGACGAGATTGAATGGCAGCACCACGGCATGCATATCGGTGTCTGGTTCTGGCGCCCCACCGTTTGGTGGAATCCCGCCGCCGGCGCTTCGCCCGAGGAGCGGGCCTGGCTGGAAGAGAAGTATCCCGGCTGGAATGCGACCTTTGGGACGGTCTGGGACGTCATCACCGAGAACGTCGTAAAAGGCGACATGGCGCAGACCTATCCGGAGACGCTGCCGGTGATCTGCAACATGTGCCAGCTGCCCGTCAACGCCACGCCGGGCCCTGCCTGGCGCGTACGCGACGTTCCGCACATGCATGAAGGGCGTCTTTATCACTTCTGTTCGGAAGGCTGCAAGTGGGTATTCGAACAGGAGCCGTCGCGCTACGAAGGGCACCTGACGCTCGTCGATCGCTTCCTCGCAGGCCATATTCAGCCGATGGATCTCGGGGGCGCGCTGAAATACATGGGCCTCGCCCCGGGCGAAATCGGTGACGATGCGCACAACTACGCGTGGGCGCACGCGGCCCATGCCGAGCGCTTGAAGAAAGCCAGCTGAAATCTGAAAGAGCGAAGAGCCCGGGGCCCCAAAGGTGAGGCCCCGGGTCCATATAACGAATCGAGAGGAGAACCGACCATGGCGCTTTTTCCGCTGACATCGAATTTTGAAGGGGATTTCGTCCTCCAGCTGGTTGCGGTGGACACTGACAACACGATGGATGAAGTCGCTTCGGCGGCGGCCCATCATTCGGTGAACAGGCGCGTTGCCGATCGCCCGGGGCATGGCCTTCGCGTGCGTCGCCAGGGCGTGAAGGAACCGTTTCCGCGGACCCTGAAAGTCGGTGAATCGGGCCTGCACCCCATGGAGTGCATCGAAGTGATCTGGGAAGCCCCGGCATCTCCCCGCTGAATCCATTTCGGAAGTGACCCAATGGCGTTCGTGAAGCTTTGCAAACTGGAAGACCTCTGGGAAGGCGAGATGGAGTCCTTTGAGGTGGATGGCGTGGAGATCCTAGTGGTCTGGCCGACCGATGGCGAGATTGTCGCCTTTCAAGCCGTGTGCCCGCACCAGGATATCCCGCTGGTGGAGGGCAAGTTCGACGGCAAGGTGATCATTTGCCGTGCTCACCAGTGGACATTCAATTGCACGACCGGCGCGGGCATCAACCCGGCCGATTGCCGCCTTGCCAAATATCCCATCAAGGTCGAGGGGGACGAGGTGCTGGTGGATACCCAGGGCGTCCAGGCCCTGTTTGCGCATACCTAGTACTAAACGAAGGTCTTCATCGCCACCGCTGCGGACCAGTACCGCAGCAGACAACAGACAAGTGAGCATATGAGCCAAACAAGCGTCAGCAATATGGTGGGGCCGATCATGCGCCAGGGCGCCCTGGCCAAGGCGGTGCTGGAGGCCGCCGAGATCGACAACCCGGGCAAGAAGATCCTGGTGGAGGACAAGGTTGCCTACATCCGGATCCAGACCGACGACGAGATGGTCCTGCGGCAGGAGACGATCGAGGAGATGCTCGGCAAGCCGTTCAGGATCAACCAGCTCGAGGTGGACATGGCTTCGTTCGCGGGACGCATCGAAACCAACGCCGATCACGTTCGCTTCTACTACATCAAGCACCTCTGAGTCATGCGGGGTGCAGCAGGAGAAAAACCATGAGCAATACCGACGTCCTGAAGCCGTTGAAGACCTGGAGTCATCTCGCCGCGCGTCGGCGCAAGCCCAGCGAATACGAGATCGTCTCTACCAATCTGCATATCAGCACGCGTCCGGGCGCCGAGCCGTTCGAGCTGGATCCCAATGTTTTCATGAACCGCTGGTACAAGGAAAAGCGCAACGCCAGTCCGCTGAAACATCCGGACTGGAACGCTTTCCGCGATCCGGACGAACTGATCTACCGGACCTACAACATCATGCAGGACGGCGCCGAAACCTACGTGATGGGACTGTTCGACCAGTTCAACGAGCGCGAGCACGACAAGGGCCTGAGTGCGAATTGGGCAGGTACGTTGGCCCGTCTATACACGCCGGCTCGCTACCTGTTCCATACGCTCCAGATCGGCTCGGCGTATCTCGCTCAAATGGGGCCGTCAAGCACGATCTCGATCTGCGCCGCCTTCCAGGGCGCGGATTCGCTCCGCTGGCTCAGCCACACCGCGTACCGGGCAAAGGAACTGTCCCTGACTTTCCCGGACAAGGGTTTCGCCCGCGACGAACGCCGGTACTGGGAGGATGACGCGGCATGGCAGGGCTTCCGCGAGTTGATGGAAAAAGTTCTGATCGCCTATGACTGGGGCGAAGCCTTCGTCGCTCTCGATCTTGTGGCCAAGCCTGCGGTCGAGGAGGCGGTGTTGCGCAAGTTCGGCGAGGCGGCCCGCCAGAACGGCGACACCCTGCTCGGCCTGGTGATCGACGCCGAGTTGGTCGATAGCGCCCGCCATCGTCGCTGGTCTTCGGCGCTGGTCAAGCTGGCGACCGCCGAGCCAGGCAATGTCGACGTGATCAAGGGCTGGATCGCCAAGTGGGAGCCGCTGGCCGACCGTGCCATCGAAACATTCTGCGCTGGCCTGCCGGATCTCCCGGACGCAGCCGCCGCGGCCAAGGAAGCGACGCGTTCGTTCCGCCGTTCCTTGCCCGGCCTCTAAGCCGCGCCGGCGGGTATGAGCGCGGCAATGGAAGGGGTCGAAGCAGCGCAGCGGCGGCATCTGCTGCCGCCTTCACCGGATATGGGCAACATGAAGCAGTACAGCATCGCGATCGAAGGCGTGGAGGGCGGCGGCTTCACCCAGGGCGGAGAGGACACCGTGCTGCGCGCGGCGCTGCGCGCCGGCATCGGCTTTCCCTACGAGTGCAACTCGGGCGGATGCGGCAGTTGCAAGTTCGAAATTGCCTCCGGAGAAGTGGAGAACCTGTGGCCCGAGGCGCCGGCGATCACCGACCGGGACCGGCGCAAGGGGCGCCTGCTGGCGTGCCAGTGCCGGGCCAGCTCCGACCTGCGTATCCGCATGCGGCCACAGGCCGAGGCCAGGCCCCTGATCCCGCCCCGGCGTATGCGGGCCCGATTGACGGAAGTGCGCGAGATCACCCACGACCTGCGCGAGTTCCGCTTCCGCACCGCCGAGCCGGCGGCGTTCCTGCCGGGGCAGTACGCGATGCTCTCCATCCCGGGGGTGTCGTCGCCGCGCGCCTACTCGATGTCGAACATCGCCAATGTCGGCGCCGCCGAAGGCGGGGACTGGCATCTGCAGATCCGCCGCGTCCCGCACGGCAAGGCCACCGATGTGCTGTTCCATCACCTGCATTCGGGCGACGAGGTGGAGCTCGACGGTCCCTACGGGCTGGCTTACCTGCGCCAGGATGCGCCCCGCGACATCGTCTGCGTCGCCGGCGGCTCGGGCCTGGCGCCGATGGTCTCCATTGCTCGCGGCGCCGCCCAGGCCGGGATGCTGCGCCAGCGCCAGCTGCATTTCTTCTACGGTGCGCGCACGCCTCGCGACGTTTGCGGCGAGTCGTTCCTGCGCGAGCTGCAGGAGTTCGGCGAGCGCATCCACTATCACCCCGTCGTCTCCATGCCGGCCGACGATTCGTCGCCATGGAACGGCGAAACCGGGTTTGTCCACGAACTGGTCCGGCGCAAGCTGGCGGAGAGGATCACCGGGTTCGAGTTCTACTTCGCCGGGCCGCCGCCGATGACCAATGCGCTGCACGAAATGCTGATGGTCGGCTACCGGGTTCCGTTCGAGCAAATCCATTTCGACCGCTTCTTCTGAACAGCCGAATATTCCGGAGCCAAGACATGAAGCTGTACTACACCCCCGGTGCCTGCTCGCTCTCGCCTCACATCGTGCTGCGGGAGGGCGGCTTCAAGTTCGATCTGGAAAGGGTCGACCTGCGCGCAAAGCAGACCGAGCACGGCGCGGACTTCCGGCAGGTCAACCCCCACGGGTACATCCCGGCCCTGATCCTCGATCGCGGCGAGCGGCTGACGGAAGGCATGGCCATCGTGCTGTACCTGGCCGACCTGGTGCCGGAGCGCAAGCTCGCGCCCGCGCCGGCGGCCCGCGAGCGGTATCGCATGATCGCGATGCTGACCTTTATCGCCACCGAATTGCACAAGGGCTTTGCGCCCCTGTTCAACCCCGGCTGCCCGGAGCAGTGGAAGGAGATCGTCAAGGAAACCCTGGGCCGCCGGCTGACGCAGCTAGCGGCGGATCTGGGCGGCAACCCCTACCTGGTGGGCGATGGTTTCACAGTCGCGGACGCCTACCTGTTCACCGTCCTGTCCTGGGGCGCCGTCGTCGGCGTCGACATCGGGCAATGGCCGGTGCTCAAGGCTTATTTCGAGCGCATCGCGGCGCGCCCGGCGGTGCAGGCGGCGCTCAAGGCCGAGGGCCTGCTGTAGGCAGAGGCTCTCCCGGATCGGGAATGCGTCGATAAACGCAAGGCTCAGGGGACTTCGTCATGCCAAGTTATCACCTTTACTATTCTCCCGGCGCCTGCTCGCTGGCGCCGCATATTGCCCTGGAAGAACTGGGCATCGCCTACGAAACGACACGCGTCACCATCGCCGAAGGGCTGAACACGCGGCCTGAATATCTGGCAGTCAATCCGCGCGGCAGGGTGCCGGCGCTGGCGATCTCCGACGTTGACGGCGGCAAGGCGCTCACCGAAGCGATGGCGATCATGATCCTGCTGGCGCGCCGCTTCCCACAGGCGCAGCTGCTGCCGGAGGATACGGTCCAGTTCGCGCGCGCCGTCGAATGGATGGGCTGGCTCGGCTCGACCTTGCACCAGACCGGCGTGCGCACGGTGTTCCGCCCCGAGCGCTTCGTCTCCGATCCCGCCGTCGCCGACAAGGTGGCGGAAAAGGGCCGCGAAATGGTGCGCAGCGGCGTCGCCGACATCGACAGCCGCCTGGAGGGCAAGGACTGGGCCCTGGGCGAGCGCTACTCCCTGGTCGATGCCTACCTGTTGGTGTTCTTCCGCTGGGGCAATCGCATCGGCCTGCCGATGCGCAGCCAGTTTCCCGAGTTCACCCGGGTGATGGATGCGGTGCGGGCGCGGCCGGCGGTGCAGCGGGCGGTGGAGCAGGAAGGCATACAGATCGAATAGCACCCTGTTGCCGCGGGCAGTCCTTTCATAAGAAGAAACATCGAGGGAGCGAGGAGAGGATCAGATGAAAGCAGCCGTCTACTACGCACCGGAAAACATCCGCTGCACCGACATTCCGGACGCGGCCCTGCGGGTCGACCACGAGATGCTGGTCAAGGTCGTCGCCACCTCCATCTGCGGCTCCGACTTGCACCTGTACCGCGGCGCGCTCGATCCGATCATGGAGAAGGGCAAGTCGCAGACTGGCCACGAGCTGATCGGCGAGGTACTGGAAACCGGCCGTGCGGTCGCCCGCTTCAAGCCGGGGGACAGGGTCAGCATGGGTTACTCGGTGTCCTGCGGCGACTGCCCGATGTGCCAGGTCGGCCAGACCGCCCATTGCGAAACCACCGCCAAGGCAGTCTACGGCTTCGGCGTGCCGTTCGGCAGCATGAACGGCACCCACGCCGAGGCCATGGTCATCCCCCATGCCGACCAGCACGCCCTCAAGGTGCCGCAGGCCATTCCGGACGAGGCGGCGGTGACGCTGTCGTGCAACTTGCCCACCGCGATCATCGCCAACCGCCTGGCCGACATACGCATCGGCGAGAGGGTCGCCGTCATCGGCTGCGGCCCCACCGGGATGATGACGCTGGACCTCGCCCTGCGGCGCGGGGCGGCGCCGCTGGTGGCCATCGACCGCATCGAGCAGCGGCTGGAGCGGGCCCGCGGCAAGGGAGCGGTCGGCATCAACAGGGCCCATGAGGGCTGGAAGGAGCTGGCGCTGGCCGAAACCGGCGGCCGCGGCTTCGACAAGGTGATCGAGGTGGTGGGATATCCGGAGTCGCTGCAGATGAGCCTCGACCTGGTGCGCCCCGGCGGCGTCATCGCCGCCGTCGGCGTGTTCTGCGACAGCACCTTCAACCTCAACCTGGCCGAAGTGTTCCTGCGCAATATCAGCCTGCACATGAACGGCTTCGCCAATGCGACGCCGCACATGCGGGAGGCGATCCAGCTGCTGGAGCGCGGGGTGATCCGTCCCGAGGAGTACTTCTCGCACAGCTTCGCCCTAGAGGACATCGACCAGGCGTTTGCGACGTTCCACCGCAAGACCGACAACGCGATGAAGGTCCTGATCCGGCCCTGATCGCGGCATGGGAGCCTTGCGCACGATTTCCATCGCGGGAGCACCAATGTTCGACTCCAATCCAGAAATGGGCAAGCTTGTTCGGGCCGCCGCCCTGCAGACCAACGTCCACGACGTCGGCGCGGGCTACCCGGTGGTGTTCATCCACGGCTCCGGGCCCGGGGTCAGCGCCTACGCCAACTGGCGCCTGACCATGCCGGTGCTGTCGGCCGGATTTCGCGTCGTGGCACCGGACCTGGTGGGCTTCGGCTTCACCGAGCGCCCCAGGGACTACGTCTACGGCATGGACGGCTGGGTGGCGCACCTGGTCGGCGTGATGGACGCGCTCGGCATCGAGCGCGCCCATCTCGTCGGCAACTCCTTCGGCGGCGCCCTGGCCCTGGCCCTGGCGATCCGCCATCCGCAGCGGGTCAACCGGCTGGTGCTGATGGGCAGCGTCGGCGTGCCGTTCCAGATCACCCCCGAGCTCGATGCGGTGTGGGGTTACCAGCCCTCGCTCGAAGCGATGCGCCGCCTGATCGGCATGTTCTCCAGTGGCAACCGCGGCGTTGACGACGAGTTGGCCAGGATCCGCTACGAGGCCAGCATCCGCCCCGGGTTCCAGGAGTCCTACGAAGCGATGTTTCCGGCGCCGCGGCAGCGCTGGGTCGACGCCATGGCGAGCCCGGAGCAGGCGATCCGGGCGCTGCCGCACGAGACGCTGGTCATTCATGGGCGCGACGACCGGGTCATTCCCCCATCCAACGCCTACAAGCTGCTCGAGCTGATTCCCCAGTCGCAGCTGCACGTTTTCAGCCGTTGCGGGCACTGGACGCAGATCGAACAGGCTGCGCGCTTCACCCGCCTGCTGATGGACTTTTTCGCGGAAGCGGACGGCAAGCAGGTCTAGGCTGCGGCACCAGTGGCCATGTCCAAGCGACCGTACATCGAGAGAGGTGAGGTGGAATGAAACAGTTCATGCCTCCAAAGCCGGCGCAACGGGGAGCCGGCGAAGCCTCCGAGCGGATGCAGCACCTGCAGCGCGAAGACTTGCTGTCGCGCCTGCGGTTTGCCCCCGAGGCAGGCCACATCTGGCTCGACAGCAAGCGCATGTTTCTGCTCCACACCGGCGCCTTCGGCACGCTGCGGCAGGAATTGATCGAAACAGTAGGAATCGCCGAGGCGCGCGGAATCCTGACGCGCATGGGCTATCAATCGGGCAGCCGCGATGCGGAATTGGCCAAGAAGATCCGCGCGGACATGAGCTACTTCGAGAGGTACTCGGTCGGCCCCCAGCTGCACGCGCTAGAGGGCATCGTGCTGGTAGAGGCCGTTAAGGTGGAGGTCGACGTCGAGCTCGGCCACCACTACGGCGAGTTCATCTGGCACGAATCGATCGAGGACGAAGCTCATATCATGGCCTACGGCATCGGCTCCGAGGCGGTGTGCTGGATGCAGATCGGCTACGCCAGCGGCTATTCCAGCGCCTTCATGGGACGCTCGATCCTCTATCGGGAAGTCTCCTGCCGGGCAACTGGAGACTCCACCTGCCGCATCATCGGCAAGCCTCTTGAAGAATGGGAGGATGCCGAGGAGGACGTGTCCTATTTCCGGGCGCAGGGTTTCGTCAACCGCACCATCGTCGATTTCGGCGCCTCCAAAGCCCGGGATAGCTCGGCGCGCGGCGCACGGGGGGTGGCTGCTGGGGCGGGGCGCTATCACGACGCCCGCATGCTCGTCGGAGCATCCGCCGGCTTCAACATCGTCTGCCACGCCATCAAGCGGGTGGCGCCGACCGATGCCCCGGTCCTGATCCTGGGCGAAAGCGGTGTCGGCAAGGAAATGTTCGCGCGCGCACTCCACGGCGAGAGCTCGCGCTCGGACAAGCCGTTCATCGCGGTCAACTGCGCTGCCATTCCCGAGCAGCTGATCGAAGCGGAGTTGTTCGGGGTGGAGAAGGGCGCGTTCACAGGCGCGGTCAGCAGCAGGCCAGGCCGCTTCGAGCGGGCCAACGGCGGCACGCTGTTCCTCGACGAGCTTGGCTGTCTGAGCCTGCCGGCCCAGAGCAAGCTGCTCCGCGCGGTGCAGGAAGGCGAGATCGAGCGGGTCGGCGACAGCAAGCAGCGGCTGGTGGACGTGCGCATCGTCGCGGCCACCAACGAGGATTTGCGGGACGCCGTGGAGCGCAAGACGTTCCGCGAAGACCTGTTCTACCGTTTGAACGTCTATCCTGTCCAGATTCCGCCCTTGCGCGAAAGGATCGAGGACATTTCACTGCTGATGGAATATTTCCTCGATCGCCTGACCTCGCGTCACCGCCGTGATGTGTCCGGCTTCACGGCGCGCGCAATAGATGCGCTCCTCGCGCATGACTGGCCTGGCAACGTTCGCGAGCTGGAGAACGTGATCGAGCGCGCCGTAATCTTGGCGACGGACGGCGGCTCCATTGACGTTTGCCATCTTCCCGAGATCGTGGCGCGAAGCAAGCGCCGAGGCTTGATGAATCCCTCGGCATCGGGGCAACTGGTCGATTGCGATGAAAATCCGGCCATGGAGCGCTCCATCGCTTCGGCCATTCCATCGACGGCGTCCGCGCACGATCCTTTCGCACTCGACTTGGTTCCAGCCGACCGGCTCCGCACTGCGCTCGAACTGCACCGGGGAAACTTGTCGGCGGCCGCCCGGGATCTTGGGCTGACGCGAGCGCAGATCGCCTACCGTGCTCAAAAGCTGGGTTTCTCGGGCTTGTTCCGCCGTCGATCCTGAGCCTGAAGCATTGAAGATTGTTGCCAACCGCACTCAGGATTCATTGCGCGAAGAGGATCGTTCTCCTAATTCAGGCCTCGATATTCGGTATGAAAAAATGACGCACAGTCCATCAATACGCGCGCACCGAAGGAGGAGGTAAATCAGTTTCTTAAAGATTCATCAAATCGTTAAACAAAGATTCATTAAAGATTAAGAGTTTTCTTAAAAAATCGAGCCTCGCTCCGATCGTCCGCCAAAACAACTATAATAATTTCAACAACTTATCATGCATGCATTGATGTTGCACAGTTGGCACGTTTATCGCTTTTAGAGCAATTCATAACAAGTTAATCGCATGGAGGAAGACACGATTGAAAGGCAAGAGCGAGGAGCCGAACCTTCGGTCGATGTCGCACGCAGATTCGTGCGCATCACGCAGCGGCGAAGGGATGGCTATGTCGAGTTTCAGTTCTCGATTCATCACCCGGAGCTCTTTGTCGAGTTGATCCTGCCCGAACATGCGTTCGAAGAGTTTTGCACGCGAAATCGAGTGATGCTCCTGGACCCACTCTAGATGGGCCAGTGAAGTCTAGGAAGTTTTTATAAAGAGTAGTCGCTGGTTGTACGTCGGCCAAGCGACACAACATGGAGGAGAAGATGTTTCAAATGATCCGCTCAGGGTTGGCGCGTTCGCATGTTTCATGCGATCGGCTCGCCGTGCTCGTCGAAAGTGTCCCAACTACAAAAAAGGGGCATTGCCATGGCGACGCAAGTGTCGCGACAGCCAATCTTTCCCTGCGCGATTCCCAGGCCGCGACATTTGGGAGCGGCGGTCAAGCAGTATTAGCTAGAGGCGTTCAGCACTAATGGATACGTTCCGCTTCCGGGTTGCGGCCTGGGTTGTTGCGCACCGCCGTTCGGTCGGTATCTTTTTCATTTTTGTCACGCTGTTCTTCGCCGCAGGTGTGCCGCGGCTGGACATCCGCACGATCTTCGCCGACCTGCTGCCGACAGACGATCCGTTCGTGCAGGCATACCACGATCATCCCAACTTCGGCGATCCGTTGACCGTCACCATCATGCTAAAGCGGACTGATGGTCAGAAGATCTACAACGCCGACACGATGCAAAAGATCTGGAAGTTGACCCGCGATGTCGACCTGATCCCGGGCGTGGACCATGATCGCATCCTGTCCATCACGACGGAGAAGGCGACCTATGCCGAGGCGACTGCCGACGGCATCCAGATGAATCCGCTGATGGGCAACCAGGTTCCGACCGATCCCAAGGACTTGGCTGACCTTGAGCGCAAGGTCGAGCGCTCGCCGATTGCTCGCACCTACTTGGTCTCGGCCGATCAGACCGCAACCCTTCTGCGCCTGTCGTTCCGCGAAGATCAACTGGATTACGGCAAAGTGTTTGCGGCGATCAACGACCTGACCCGTGCGGCGACTGACAGCAAACACTCGTTCAGCGTGGTAGGCCAACCCGTCCTGACCGGCTGGGTTTACAAGCTGCAGAAGCAGACCTACCTGATATTCGGTGTCACCCTGGTGCTGCTGGTGGCGGCGCTGGCCTTCTACATGCGCAACGTCACCGGCATCGTCGTGCCGGTGGTCTGCAGCCTGGTCGCCGCGATCTGGGGCTTCGGCATGGTCGGCTGGCTCCACTCGCCGATCGAGCCGCTG
>ERZ1034411.322-NODE-322-length-10866-cov-2.914994_pt1 | contig 10866 bp, 5 predicted proteins | sample MGYA00520583_ERZ1034411 | MGnify/ENA primary metagenome ERZ1034411 (study PRJEB33736, sample SAMEA104288481) | Azolla microphylla | place: Ecuador | collected 1982 | study: EMG produced TPA metagenomics assembly of the PRJEB19522 data set (Is there foul play in the...
AGGCCTGCAGGCGCAGCAGCAGGCCGGTGTGGTCAACGCGCTCGACGTAGCGCAGCAGGCCACCACCGCCGCCACCCTCTATGCCGCCATTCCGCCGTTGCAGCAGCAGTTGCGGCAGCAGCAGGATGCCCTGGCCATCCTGGTCGGCGCCGCGCCGGGGCCGCAGCCGCCGGAGGGCGAGGGCGGCGCCAGCCTCGCCGCGCTGACCCAGCCGGCAGTGGCACCGGGCCTGCCGTCCGAGCTGCTGGCGCGGCGGCCGGACGTGGCCGAGGCCGAGGCCCAGCTGATCGCCGCCAACGCCGACATCGCCCAGGCCCGCGCCGCTTACTTCCCCAGCATCACCCTCACCGCCGACGGCGGCTACGAGAGCCAGTCCCTGTCCAACCTGTTCAACCCGGCCAACGCCGTGTTCCAGCTCGCCGCCAGCGCCACCCAGCCGATCTTCCACGGCGGCGCCCTGCAGGGGCAGTCCGACTACGCCAAGGCGCGCTACGACGAGCTGCTCGCCGGCTACCACAAGGCCGTCATCTCCGCCTTCGGCAACGTGCAGGACGCCTTGGCCGCGGTGCAGCAGACCGCCGAGCAGCAGCGGCGCCAGCAGCAGGCCGCCGAGGCCGCCCACCGCGCCTATGAATTCAGCCAGGCCCAGCTGCACGCCGGCACCATCAACGTGCTCACCCTGCTCAACACCGAAAGCGCCATGTTCAGCGCCGACGACGCCCTTGCCCAGGTGCGCTACAGCCACCTGCAGGCCCTGGTGCAGCTGTTCAACGCCCTCGGCGGCGGCTGGCAGCAGGCCCCGGCGCAACCGACTCAAGGAGACACCGCCTCATGACCGCCGAACCCCGGCACCTCTCCGGGCCGCCGGCGCGGGCCTGGTACCGCCGCCCGCGCCTGGTGATCGCCGCCATTGCCGTGCTGCTGCTCCTGCTGTGGTGGTGGCACGGCGCCGGCCACGCCGCCAACGCCGACAAGCCCAAGGCGCCGCAGGGCCCCCGCGTCGATACCGCCAAGGCCGGCCGCGCCGACATCCCGCTCTACGCCCAGGGCCTGGGCAACGTGCAGGCCTTCTACACCGTCACCATCACCGCCCGCGTCGACGGCCAGCTCGACAAGGTCGCCTTCACCGAGGGCCAGCCGGTCAAGAAGGGCGACCTGCTGGCGCAGATCGACCCGCGCCCGTACCGCGCCGCGCTGGAGCAGGCCCAGGCCACCCGCGACAAGGATCGCGCCACCCTGGAGAACGCCAGGCTCGATCTGCAGCGCTACGAAACCCTGGCGCCGCAAGACCTCGCCAGCAAGCAGCAGGTCGATACCCAGCGCGCCCTGGTGGCGCAGACCCAGGCGCAGATCAAGAACGACGAAGCCGCCATCGACAACGCCCGCACCCAGCTCGACTACACCGCCATCGTCTCGCCCATCGACGGCCGCACCGGCATCCGCCGCGTCGATCCCGGCAACATCGTCCACGCCAGCGACACCGGCGGCATCGTCGTCGTCACCCAGCTGCAGCCGATCTCGGTGGTATTCACCGTGCCGGAGGACGCGCTGGCCGCCATCAACGCGGCGATGGCGCGCGGCCCGCTCGCCGTCGCCGCCCTGTCGCGCGACAACAACACCGAGCTGGGCCGCGGCAACCTCGCCCTGGTCGACAACCAGATCGACGCCGCCACCGGCACCGTCAAGCTCAAGGCCACCTTCCCCAACCAGGACAACAAGCTCTGGCCGGGGCAGTTCGTCAACGCCAAGGTGCTGCTCGCCACCGACCGCAACATGCTCACCATCCCCGCCGCCGCCCTGCAGCGCGGGCCCGACGGCGTCTTCACCTACGTCGTGCGCGCCGACTCCACCGTCGAGGCGCGCAAGCTCAAGCTCGGCGACGACAGCGGCGCGCTGGTCGAGGTCGCCGACGGCCTCAAGGACGGCGAGACGGTCGTGGTCAGCAACCAGTACCGCCTGCAGCCCGACGCCAAGGTCCGCACCGCCGACGACAAGAGCGGCGCCGGCGACAAGTCCGATGGCGGCAAGGAGCAGGAGCCACCCAAGGCCGACGACAAGAGCGCCGGCGCCTCCGCCCCGGGCGGCAACCGGGCCGGCAGCGCGCCATGAGCATCTCCGCGCCATTCATCCAGCGGCCCATCGCCACCTCGCTGCTGATGGCGGGCGTGCTGCTGGTCGGCATCGTCGCCTTCCCGCTGCTGCCGGTGGCGCCGCTGCCGCAGGTGGATTTTCCCACCATCCAGGTCACCGGCCAGCTCCCCGGCGCCAGCCCGGAGATCATGGCCTCGTCGGTGGCGCAGCCGCTGGAGACGCAGTTCTCCGCCATCCCCGGCATCTCGCAGATGACGTCGACCAGCATCCTAGGCAGCACCCAGCTGACCCTGCAGTTCGACCTCAACCGCAACATCGACGGCGCTGCCCAGGACGTGCAGACCGCCATCAACGCCGCCGGCGGCCAGTTGCCGAAGAACCTGCCCAACCCGCCCACCATCCGCAAGGTCAACCCGGCCGACTCCGCCATCCTGATCCTGTCGGTGCATTCCGACGTGCTGCCGGTCACCCAGGTCGACGACTACGCCGAGACCGTCATCGCCCAGCACATCTCGCAGATCGCCGGCGTCGCCCAGGTCTCCATCGGCGGCCAGCAGAAGCCCGCCGTGCGCGTGCAGGTGGACCCGGCCAAGCTGGCTTCCATGGGCATGCAACTGGAGGACGTGGCCAGCGTCATCAGCACCGCCACCGTCGATTCGCCGCAGGGCTCGATCAACGGCACCACCCACAACTTCGCCATCTACGACAACGACCAGATCCTCAAGGCCGCGCCGTGGAACGACGTCATCATCGCCTACCGCAACGGCGCCCCGGTGCGCATCCGCGATATCGGCGTGGCGGTGGACGGACCGGAGAACTCGCAGATCTCCGCCTGGCAGAACAACAAGCAAGGCATCCTGCTGCAGATCTTCAAGCAGCCCGGCGCCAACATCATCGACACCGTCGACAAGGTCAACGCCCTGCTGCCCAAGGTGATGACCGCGGTGCCGCCGTCGCTCAAGGTGGACAAGGTCATCGATCGCACCACCACCATCAAGGCCTCGGTGGAGGACGTGGAGTTCACCCTGCTGCTGACCATCGTGCTGGTGGTGATGGTGATCTTCCTGTTCCTGCGCAACTTCTGGGCCACGGTGATCCCCGGCATCACCGTGCCGCTGGCGCTGTTCGGTACCGCCGCGCTGATGTTCGTCTGCGGCTACAGCCTCGACAACCTGTCGCTGATGGGCCTGACCATCGCCGTCGGCTTCGTCGTCGACGACGCCATCGTCATGCTGGAGAACATCTACCGCCACATCGAGGAAGGCCTGTCGCCGATGGAAGCGGCGATCAAGGGCTCCTCCGAGATCGGCTTCACCATCCTGTCGATCAGCCTGTCGCTGGTGGCGGTGTTCATCCCGCTGCTGCTGATGGGGGGCATCGTCGGCCGCCTGTTCCGCGAGTTCGCCATCGTCGTCACCATGACCATCGGCGTGTCGGCCATCGTCGCGCTGACGCTGTCGCCGATGATGTGCTCGCTGTTCCTGCGCGACGAGCGCCACGCCAAGCACGGCCGCTTCTACATGGCCACCGAGCGCATGTTCGACGCCCTGCTCGGCGGCTACCGCCGCGGCCTGGACCTGGTGCTGCGGCACCAGGGCCTGACCCTGCTGGCCTTCGTCCTCACCGTCGCCGCCACCGTCGGCCTGTTCATGGTGGTGCCCAAGGGCTTCTTCCCGCAGCAGGACACCGGCATCATCCAGGGCCTGTCCGACGCCGCCCAGGACATCTCCTTCCCCGAGATGGTGCGCCTGCAGCACAAGCTCACCGACGTCATCGCCAAGGACCCGGACGTCGCCGGCTGGGCCGCCTCGGTCGGCGGCAACCGCGCCCTCAACAACGGCTTCGCCGTGCTTGGCCTCAAGCCGCGCGGCGAGCGCAGCGCCAGCGCCGACCAGATCATCAGCCGCCTGCGCCCACAGCTGGCCAAGGTGCAGGGCGCCACCCTCTACATGCAGGCGGCACAGGACATCAACGTCGGCGGCCGCCTGGCGCGCACCCAGTACCAGTACACCCTGCAGGACGCCGACCTCGAGGAGCTCAACGAGTGGGCGCCCAAGCTGCTATCGGCGATGCAGAAGATGCCGCAGCTGCGCGACGTCGCCTCCGACCAGCAGAATCACAGCAGCAAGCTGGCCCTGGTGATCGACCGCGACCAGGCCAGCCGCTTCGGCATCCAGCCCTCGCTGATCGACAGCACCCTCTACGACGCTTTCGGCCAGCGCCAGGCGGCGCAGTACTTCACCCAGCTCAACGCCTACCACGTCGTGCTGGAGATCACGCCCTCGCTGCAGGCCACGCCCGACACCCTCAACCGTATCTACGTCAAGTCGCCGGTCACCGGTGGCCAGGTGCCGCTGTCCAGCTTCGTCCACTTCGACACCCAGCACTCCACCTACCTGTCGATCAACCACCAGGGCCAGTTCCCGGCGGTGACCCTGTCCTTCAACCTCGCCGAAGGCGTGGCCCTGGGCCAGGCGGTCGAGGCCATCAACCGCACCGCCGCCTCCATCCACCTGCCGGACTCGATCAACGGCACCTACCAGGGCACGGCGCAGGCGTTCCAGGCCTCGCTGAAGAGCGAGCCCTACCTGATCGCCGCCGCGCTGGTGGTGGTGTACATCATCCTGGGCATGCTGTACGAGAGCTACATCCATCCGCTGACCATCCTCTCCACCCTGCCTTCGGCCGGCGTCGGCGCCCTGCTGATGCTGCTGGTGTTCAAGTACGACCTGTCGGTGATCGCTCTGGTCGGCATCATCCTGCTGATCGGCATCGTCAAGAAGAACGGCATCATGATGGTCGACTTCGCCATCCAGGCCGAGCGCGAGCAGCACCTGTCGCCGGAGGAGTCGATCCGCCAGGCCTGCCTGCTGCGCTTCCGCCCGATCATGATGACCACCATGGCCGCCCTGCTCGGCGCGCTGCCGCTGATGCTGGAGAACGGCACCGGCTCGGAGTTGCGCAAGCCGCTCGGCTTCACCATGGTCGGCGGCCTGATCCTCAGCCAGATGCTGACCCTGTTCACCACCCCGGTGATCTACCTCTACCTGGACCGCCTCAACAGCCGTCTCGGCCGCAAGCGGCCGGAGGCGGCGGTGGCCGCGGCCGGCACGGCCGGCGCGATGCATGGATAATGGTCCTGCCGGCGGCGGCGCTGAGTGAGGACGGGCATGAAGGTCTTGCTGGTCGAGGACAACGAGCGGGTGGCGCGCTTCGTCATCCGTGGCCTGCGCGAAAGCGGCCACACGGTGGACCATGCCGAGAACGGCCGCGACGGCATGTTCCTCGCCGCCAGCGAGCCCTACGACGTCATCGTCATGGACCGCCTGCTGCCGGGCCAGGTCGACGGCCTGAGCATCATCGAGGCGCTGCGCAAGGCCGGCAACCGCGTGCCGATCCTGATCCTCAGTGCCCTGTCCGACGTCAACGAGCGCATCCGCGGCCTGCGCGCCGGCGGCGACGATTACCTGACCAAGCCGTTCTCCTTCGGCGAGCTGCTGGCGCGGCTCGACGCCCTCGGCCGCCGCACCTGGACCGGGCGCGAGACCATCCTCGAGGTCGGCGACCTGCGTATGGACCTGCTGTCGCGCAAGGTCAGCCGCGGCAGCCGCGCCATCCCGCTGCAGCCGCGCGAGTTCAAGCTGCTCGAATACCTGATGCGCCACGCCGAGCAGGTGGTGACCCGCACCATGCTGCTGGAGAACGTGTGGGAGTACAATTTCGACCCGCAGACCAACGTCGTCGACGTGCACATCAGCAAGCTGCGCGGCAAGCTGGAGCAGGCGCCGGAGAAGCCGCTGCTGAAGACGGTGCGCAACGCCGGCTACATGCTGACGGCGGACTGAGCGGGGCCTGAGCCATGCGCGCCTCGGCGGTGAGCCTCGCGGTCGGCTACGTGCTGTTCGGCGTCGCCGCCCTGGTCGCCTTCGCCGCGCCGCTGTGGTACGCCTGGCAGGTCTCGGTCAGCGACTACCGCACGGCGATCCTGCAGGAAGACTCCGACCGCCTCACCGAGGTGTTCAACCGCGGCGGCGTCACCCGGCTGGTCAACTTCATCGACGAGCGCGTCGGCCTGCAGATCGCCGGCGAGCGCATCCTGCTGCTCACCGCCCCCACTGGCGAAGTGCTGGCCGGCAACCTCGACCGCTGGCCGGCGAGCCTGCCGCAGCAGTCCGGCGTTTATACCGTGCCGGTGGTGCTGGACGGCAAGCCCACGCCCACCTTCGTCGTCCGCACCGCCTTGCCCGGCGGCTACAACATGCTGGTCGGCCGTGACCTGGCGCGCTACACCTCGGTGGAGAACGACTTCTGGCTCGGCCTCACCGCCGCGGTGGCGATCCTGCTGGTGGTGGCGGTGCTCGGCGCGGTGCTGATCCGGCGCGAGGTGCTGGCGCGCATCCACGGCATCCAGCAAACCGCCAGCGCCATCATGCAGGGCGAGCTGAGCCACCGCCTGCGCAGCGGCGGCGGCCCACAGGAGCTGGACGCCCTGTCGCAGACCATCAACCGCATGCTCGACCAGATCGAGCAGCTGGTGCACGGCATCCGCAACGTCTCCAACTCCATCGCCCACGATCTGCGCACACCGCTGGCCGAGCTGCGCTCGCGCCTGGAGGAGCTGTCGGTGACGCGGCCGCCGCCGGCCGAGACGCAGACCGAGATCGAGGGCGCCGTCGCCGACGTCGACCGCGTCATCGGCATCTTCAACGCCCTGCTGCGCCTGGCCGAGATCGACACCGGCCTGCGCCGCGCCGGCTTCGTCGCCGTGGACCTGGCCGAGGTCGCCGCCGAGGCGGTGGAGTTCTGGCTGCCGGCAGCCGAGGTCAAGGGCGTGGCCCTGGCCTGGGACGGCCAGGCGCCGCTGCCGGTCTCCGGCGATCCGTTGCTGCTGGCCCAGGCGCTGAGCAACCTCATCGACAACGCCGTCAAATACGCCCCGGCCGGGCGCGGCAGCATCGTCGTCGGCGCACGCCGGCTGGACAACGGCGGCGTGGAGCTCAGCGTCGCCGACAACGGCCCCGGCATCCCCGACGCCGAAAAGCCGCGCGCGCCGGAGCGCTTCTTCCGCGGCGACGCCAGCCGCGCCAGCCCGGGCGTCGGCCTCGGCCTGAGCATCGTCGAAGCCGTGGCCCGCCTGCACGGCGGTTCCTTGCGCCTGGAAGACAATCACCCTGGACTGCGCGTACACCTGCGGCTCGGCACCGAGATCGTCGCGCTGTCGGCGCCGGGCTGATCCTCGTCGCGGCATTCCGCTGCTGTGTTCGGGAGGAGGCGCGGGATGAATGCCGGGGCCCGTCCCGTGGGGTATCGAATTTGTACAACGTGAAGTTTCCGCGCGGTGGCAAGCCGGCCCGGCGGATGTGCCGACATGCCGCCCGCGCCGTGAGTGCGGCCCGGGCGGCATGCGGATGAGACGAAAATACCGGGCCGGCTTGCGCGCGGCCCGGGTTCCACTGCGCGCTTCCGTTAGCCCTGCAGGCCCGGCCTGCGTCGTGCCCGCCGCGCCGCCAGCAGGGCGCCGAGGGTCAGCAGCACGCCAGGGGTGAACGGGCCGCCGCCACCGCCGCCCGACTTCGCCGGCGTACCGCTGCCGCCCGAGGAGGAACTGCCGGTGCCGGCCCCGGAAGAGCTGGCGCCGGAGGACGAACCACCCGAGGAACTGCCGGAAGAGGCCGCGCCGGAGCTGCCGCTGGACGAGGAGGAGCTGCCGCCTCCGGACGAACTGCTGGAGGAACTGCTCGACGAACTGCTGCCGGAGCCGCTGGCCGCAATGGCACCGACGCCCTGGATGAACGGCAGGCCGTTGGGTTCGCCGTAGCCGGTGACGTTGTCCCAGCCCGGGCCCACCGTCAGCGAACTGCCGCCGCCGAAGCTGATGGCGAAAGCGCCGTGCAGGTTGTGCAGCGGACTGATCGCCACGAAGTAGTTTGTCTGCGCGATGGCCGGAACGATGCCGGGGAACAGCTGGTTCGAGGCGTAGCTGGTTTGCGTGACGCCGTCCGCCTCGGTGATGACGCCGGCCAGGCTGTAGGGAGTGAGCGCCGAGGTGTCGGAGACGTCGGTGATCTGCCCCGCCTGCAGGCGGCTGATGATCGGCGCGGCCTGACCCAGATTGGTGCCGTTGTACTGGTTGGCGATGGCCCAGATGGCGGAAAACAGCGGTGTCGCCAGGCTGGTGCCGCCGACTCCCGGCTGGCCGAACTGCTGCCCGTCGCTGGTGACGATGACCGAGAAGCCGGTGCTGGGGTCGCCGAGGGCGGAAACGTCCGGTACCTGGCGCCCGGCGCCCGGCAGCGCCGCCTGCCACGAAGGCTTGCTGTAATACTGGCTCTCACCGCCGCCAGCGCCGTACTCGAAGCCGACCGGCGCAGGAGGATCGAACACCTCGTCGATGACCGAAAGCGCCGAGACGCTGGTCTCCCAGCCGGTCACGACGTCGGGCCCGCCGGCCGGATTGTTGAGAATGCTGGTTCCGCCGACCGCCGTGGCATACGGCGAATTGGAAGGGACGCTGACCGCGCCGAGCGGCGAGCCCAGGCCCTGGTCGCCGCTGTCGCCGGTGGCGACGTTGACGTCGATGCCGAGCGCGGCGGCGCGCTCCAGCACGTTGTTGAAGGCCTCCTCCTCGTCGGTGCCGGAGACGATCTCGGCGTCGTTCTCGAAGCTGCAGGAGACGATGTTGGCGACACCGTTCTGCATGATGTATTCGAGCGAGGCAATTTGGTCTTCGTTGTCCTGGCCGGCGGAGGCCACCAGCACGATCTTGGCGCCGGGAGCCAGGGCGTGGACGGCCTGGATGTCGAGCGCGATCTCGCCGGTCCAGCCCACCAGGTCGGCGTCGCCGGCGTTCTGCGGCAGGCCTTCCGGGTAGATGACCTGGAAATTGTCGTCGGTCAGCAGCGGCAGGCCGAAGGCGCTCGCCGCCACGTTGGCGTCGTCCTTGGCCGCGGGATAGCCGTAGGCGTCGAGCAGGGCGACGGTCTGCCCGGTGCCGTCATAGCCGCGGTTGATCAGCGACGACAGGCCGTAGTGCTCGCGCAGGTCTTCCGGACCATAGGAAACGGTCTGGATGAACTCGAGGTTGTAGCCCATGCCCTGGTAGTCGGCGGAAGGCGAGGAATCCCCCGCCGGACCGAACAGCTTGATCGGGAAATCCGAGGGCCCGCTCAGCGGAACGTTGGTGACGTTGCCGAAATAATCCGAAACGGCGTCGCTGGGCTTGATGGCATGCGCGGGGGCGACAGTGCCGGTCTGCGGATTCTTGGCGATGACGAACTGCGGATGCGCGGCGTGGCGCTCGAGGCCCGCCACCGAGGCGACCAGGTCACCGGCCGCGCCCGTCAGTCGCGCCGGCCTTGCCGTCGCCTGGAAGCTGGACTTGCCGAAGCTGTAGCGATGCAACTGCGTCTGGAACGCCGAAGCCAGCGCCGCGGCGCTACCCTTGACCCGCACGGAGAAATTCTGCGGGTCCACCGACACCACCTTGAGGCCGTGCCGCTCCAGCTCGCCGCGCACGGTCTGCACGTCCGAAGCGGTGGGCGCGTATCGGGACAGGTCGGAGTAGTGCAGCCATTTGTGGAACTTCGGCGAGGCCGGATCATAGAGGTCCTTCACGGCCTGATCGAGGCCGGCGCGGTCGCGCATCTTCAGGTAAACGCTGACGGTCTGCTGCGCCGTGGCGTCGACGGCGCCCTGGTCGACGACCATTTTCCTGACCTCGGCAAGCGGGGCGGCCGAAGCGTCGATAGCGATAACGGCCGGTACTGCAAAAGCTGCGGACAAAACCTGTCCGATCACCTTCTGATGAAGTGACATTGGATGCTCCTGGGTTTTCGAGGGTGTTCCAGGCGCGCGCAGACGATCTCCCCGTCCCGGAAGACGGGGCAAAGCCGGGCTGCGTGCTACTGGAGACTTGGGTGCAACCGGATCTCCCGCCAGGCCCGGTCAGCCGGGACTGGCGTGCCTGGGCTCAATCGGCAGAGCCTTGCGATCGGGTTGTATGCGGTGCGGCGGAAACTGCCGGTTTCGACGATGCGACCAATACAGCATGCGGCGACAGCCTAGCCGCTTTCTTCTGCGTCATTTGCTTTCCCCAATGCTTGATAAGGTACGGCGCGCCGGATGAGCCGGGTTGCCTATGGACGCAATATGATCCGTCGTTTTGCGTTAATCAAGCATCCAGCGCGATATTCGCGTGTAAATTTTGTTGCTCGAGAAACCGATCAGTACCAATGCACAAGTCGGATGCGGTTATAGCCGCGTTTGCCCGCAAATGTGGCGCATCTGGGTTCTTTCAGTGCGCTTGATCGTTCGAGCATCGGCTGCCTGACGGCGTCATCGAATCCCGAATCGGTGAATTCGAAGCACGACGCTGCGCCCGTCGCGCCACCGTGGGCAAATTGAAAGAAAAGAGCCGTTTAGTCCGGTGATGCTTGCTTGCCGGCGTGCCGTGGCCCGGCCTCCTCGCCGGCTCAGGCCGCGATATCCGCCTGCGGCCCGCCATCCGGGCTTGCGGCGCGGATCTGCGCCAGGCGCTGCAGCAGATGGCCGATGATGTCGCGCAGCATGCGCCCGGCGCGGTCGCCGTCGCCCTTGCGCAGCGCGGCGATGATCGCCTTGCGCTCGTCGGTGTAGGGACTGATCAGGCCGATGCGCTGCACCGCGATGCGGGCGCGGATGTCCCAGGCCATGTGCTCCCAGGCGCGCAGGTACAGGGTGTTGCCGGACATCTGCACGATGTGGCGGTGGAAGTTCACGGCGCAGTCCATATAGGCG
>ERZ1034411.323-NODE-323-length-10863-cov-2.859178_pt1 | contig 10863 bp, 9 predicted proteins | sample MGYA00520583_ERZ1034411 | MGnify/ENA primary metagenome ERZ1034411 (study PRJEB33736, sample SAMEA104288481) | Azolla microphylla | place: Ecuador | collected 1982 | study: EMG produced TPA metagenomics assembly of the PRJEB19522 data set (Is there foul play in the...
CACATATTCCGAATATAGAGAGGGCTTATGCGTATTCTATTCATGCTTCTCGCGGCTTCCTTCGCATTCCATGCCGAGGCAAGAACCCAGTGCACGACCGAGCCCAGGGAAAAGTGGGTGCCGGAAGCCGATATGAAGGCCAAGGTCGCTGCCATGGGCTACAAACCGGACGTCTTCAAGGTCACCAAGGGCAATTGCTTCGAAATTTATGGCCGCGATGCCAAAGGCAAGCGCGCCGAGGCCTATTTCAATCCCGTCACCGGCAAGGTCGTGCCGAAGACCTCGGAATAGCAGGGATCTCGGGCTATCGCATGTTCACTCGGCTGTTTGCCAACAGGACCACATTTCGGCTGGTATTGAGCATCAGCCTCGCTTCGGCGCTGGTGCCGACCGCCTTCTGCGGTTACCAGCTCTTCCATATCCGAGGCGATCTTGCAGCCACGCAAGATGCCGCTCAGCTGGCGTCCGCAGCCCGTGGTCTCGTGGATAAGATCAGCCAGAGCCAGTTCAACCTGGCGGCTGCACCGCTCGATCTCTCCGCCGGCGAGCGCGACGCGCTTTACAGGCAGACCGATGCCAATCTGGCGACCTTGAAGGCTGCCGTCGGCTCCGCCAAAAGCCTGACTGGCGCCTTCCTCGACAAGCAGGAGCAGGCGGATCTGCTCGATTCCGTGGATGAATTCGCCCACAGCTGGGCGGAGATCAAGGAGGGGCTGGCCGACGGCATGACGGAGCCGGAGAAGGCCTATCATTTCCTCAACATTTTCGACCAGTCGGCGCGCGCGCGCAGCATTCTTGTCAAGCTGGAGAAATCGGCAACACTCCATGCAGACAGTTTCGCCGCCGCCTCGATCGCCGGTGCCAACGATATCACCTGGATGCTGGGCATCATCTTCGTCCTATCGAGCTTTATCAGCACAGCGGCTTTGATCGGCAACTACCGCTATGCGGCATCCGTGCGTCAGGCCAATGACGAGCTTGGCGAGGCCAATGCCAGCCTGAGGCTGCGCGACTCCGAACTGCGCGGGCAGAACGAGCGCTTCGATGCGGCGCTCGAGAACATGTCTCAGGGGCTGTCGATGTTCGATGCCTCTGCCGGGCTGATCGTCTGCAACCGGCGTTATCGGGACATGTACGGGCTAGGAGAGGATTGGAAGCCGGGCACGCCGCTCGCCGATCTCATCGCCCACAAGGCGCGGCGTGGCGATTGTCCCGGCGGTGACCATGATGCCTTTGCGCGGATGCTTGAGCGCGGCCTGACCTCCAAAGAGCCGTTTGCGACCACGATCGCCACGCTCAACGGCCGGCCGTCGGCGGCGCTGGCCGCCAGCGCCTGCCGCAGCTGGTCGAGGATGCGGCGGCGGTTGGCCAGGCCGGTCAGCGGATCGGTGTGCGATTCGGCCATGGCGGTGTCGCGCGCCTGGCGCAGCACCCGCTCCTCCTGCTTCAGCGCGGTGACGTCGCTCAACACCGACAGCAGCCAGCCGCTGCCGAGCACGGTCTCGTTGATCCACAGCCAGGTGCCGTCCACCAGGTCGGTGGCGAAGCTGCGTTCGGCCACGCCGCGCCGTCGCTGCAACACCGAGCCGAGGAAGGCCTCGACGTCGCCGCTGTCGATCTTCACGCCGAAGCCGCCGCGGAAGCCGTGGCGGATGACCTCGGCGAAATCCGCCGGCAGCGGCAGGCCGCGCAGGAACAGCGCCTCGAAGCGCGCGTTGGCATAGCACAGCCGGTCCTGCGGATCGTACAGGCCCACCGCCGCGCCGCTGGCGGCCAGGGCGGCATCCAGGGCCGCGGCGACGCTCGGCGATGGGATCGGTTCGGACATGGCCCCGTTAGTGTGGCCCGGCGGCGCGCCGGCGTGGGCGCCGCCCCGACCGCCGGCCTTTTCCAGGGGCATCAGCCAGCCGGCTGGGGGGGGGCCGGGATCCCCGCGACGGCGGGCTCCAGGGTGCCGGCAGACAGCAGCGCCTCGCAGGACTCGGCGCGCAGCGCGCGGGCGAAGTAGTGCCCCTGGCCCTCGTCGCAGCCCCACGCCTGCAGCAGGCGCAATTGCTCGGCGGACTCGATGCCCTCGGACACCACCGTCATGCCCATGGCATGGGCCAGGTCGATGATCTGCCGCACCAGCCGGTCGGCCCCGGGGGCGACGCCGATCTCGTGCACGAACGACTGGTCGATCTTCAACTTCTGCAACGGCAGCTGGCGCAGGTAAGCCAGCGAGGAATAGCCGGTGCCGAAATCGTCGACGGTGATCACCACGCCCAGTTCGCGCAGCGCCTCGAGCAGGCGCGCCGTCTGCGCCACGTCGCGCATCACCGCGCTCTCCGTCACCTCGATTTCCAGGGAACCGCGGCTGAGCAGGCCGCGCGCCAGCAACTGCCGCACCGTGCCGACCACGGCGCCCTGCCAGAACTGGCGCGCCGAAACGTTGGCGGCGATCCTCACCTGCGGCAGGCCGCGGGCGCGCCAGCGCTGCTGCTGGGCGGCAGCGGCCTGCAGCACCCATTCGCCGATCGGCACGATCAGGCCGGTGTCCTCCGCCAGGGGGATGAAGCGCCCTGGCAATACGAAGCCCATCTGCGGCTGGTTCCAGCGCAGCAGGGCCTCCATGCCGACGATGCGGCGGTCGGACAGGCGCACCTGCGGCTGGTAGTACAACTCGAACTCGTCGCGCTCCAGGGCCTGCCGCAAGGCGCGCTCCATGGTGAAGCGCTCGAGGGTGCGCTGCCCCAGCTCGGCGGTGTAGAAGCCGAAGCCGCCCCCGCCCTCGAGCTTGGCGCGGTACATCGCCGCCTCGGCATTGGCCAGCAGGCGCGCGATGGTGTCGCCGTCGGCGGGGTACAGCGCCGCGCCGATGGTGGCGGTGGTGAACAGCTCGTGGCCGGCGATGGAGAAGGCCTCGGCCAGGGCGGCCTGCAGCTTGCGCGCGATGGCCTGCACTTCTTCCGCCCCCTGCAGCGCTTCCACCAGCACCACGAACTCGTCGCCGCCCAGGCGCGCCACGGTGTCGCCGGAGCGCAGGTTGCGGCTCAATCGTGCAGCCACCGCCTGGATCAGCTGGTCGCCCAGCGGGTGGCCGAGCGAATCGTTGACCAGCTTGAAGCGGTCCAGGTCGATCATCAGCACCGCCGTCACGCCGCGTCCGGCGCGGTCGGCGCGCGCCATCGCCTGGCTCAGGCGATCGTCGAAGCGGTTGCGGTTGACCAGTCCGGTGAGCGCGTCGTGATTGGCCAGGTACTCGATGCGCTCCTCGTACTGCTTGCGTTCGGTGATGTCGGTGTAGGTGCCGGCCAGGTGCAACGGCCGGCCCGACGCATCGCGTTCCACCACCGCGCCCAGGCACAGCAGCCATCTCCATTCGCCGTCGGCCCGCCTGAAGCGGAATACGGCGCGGTATTCGGCGCGGGCGCCGGCCAGGTAGTCGCGGGCGGCCGCGACGGTCGCTTCGACATCCCCGGGGTGCAGCCAGTCCCGTACCTGCGCCGCCGGCATGGTGAACGGTTCGGGCGGATAGCCCAGCAGCCTGGCGGTCTCGGCGCTGAAGCTGACCTGGCCGCGGCTCAGGTCGACGTCGAACATGCCCTGGCCGGCGGCGGCCATCGCCAGCGAGAGGCGCTGCTCGCTGCGCCGCAGGGCCTGCTCGGCTTGCTGGCGCCGCGTCACGTCCTCGAGTTGCGAGATGAAGTAAAGCGGCTGGCCCGCGTCGTCGCGCACCAGGGCGACGCTGAGCGCGGCGGTGACGATGCCGCCGTCGCGGTGGAAGTAGCGCTTCTCCATGACATAGGAGCTGATCTCGCCGGAGAGCAGCCGCCTGACGTGCTCCAGGTCGCGCGGCAGATCGTCGGGATGGGTCAAGGTCTGGAAATCGGTCCGCAACAGTTCCTCGGGTGGATAGCCGAGCATGGCCGAGAGTGTCCTGTTGACCCGCAGCCAGCGTCCGTCCAGCGACACCAGGGCCATGCCGATGGAGGAGTAGTCGAAAGCGGTGCCGAAATCGCCTTCCGTGGCTGGTATCGGCGAGGCGGAACGATGCGGCCGCAGGAATTTTTGCAGCTTGCGCAGGCGGGCGGACAGGCGCCGGCCGGGCAATGCGTCACGAACCTTCGACGGGCGTTTCCTCATGCCCTGCCATCCTTGCAGGTCGATTGCGGCAACTTACGCCGCACCACGCCGCTTTACAACTTGGCCGCGGGGGCGGTTTGTGAAGGTGCGTTCAGTTGTCCGCCGGCGCGGCGCTTCATGCAGGCGTGCTGGTAGGTGAACTCGGCGCCGAGCAGGAAGATCTGCGCCGAGTAATAGATCCAGGCCAGCAGCACGACGAAGGCGCCGGCGGCGCCGAACGAGGAACCCAACGCCGCCCGGCCGATGTACAAGCCGATAAGGAATTTGCCCAGCGTGAACAGCAGCGCGGTGAACACGCCGCCGATCCACACCTCGCTCCAGCGCACCCCGGTGCGCGGCAGCACCTTGTAGATCACGGCGAAGGCGCAGGCGATGGCGGCGAACGACACCGACATGTTGAGGAACTGGAACAGCAGCTCCTCGCCCGGAAAGGACTGCCCGACCAGGGCGCCGAACGCCGACAGCCCCGCGCTCACCACCAGCGACACCAGCAGCAGGAAACCCAGGCCCACCACCAGGCCGAACGACAGCAGCCGCGCCTTGACCATGCCGACCACGCCGGCGCCGTGCGGCGGCACCTTCCAGATCAGGTCCAGGTCCTGCTGCAGCTCGTTGAACACGGTGGTGGCGCCGATCACCAGGGTCAAGGCGCCGATCGCCGCCGAGACGATGCTGCCGCCGCGGCTGTGCGACGCGGCCAGCACCGATTGCACCGCCTGCGCGCCGTTCCAGCCGATCAGGTCGTTGATCTGCCCCATCACCGCGCCGCGCGCCGCGTCCTCGCCGAACACCAGCCCGGCCACGGCGATGACGATGAGCAGCAGCGGCGCGATGGAGAAGGCGGTGTAGTAGGCGATGGCGGCGCCCATGCTGGAGGCGCGGTCGTCGACCCACCCCGCCACGGTGAGCCTGGCCAGTTGCAGCAATTCGCGTCGGCTGTGATCCATGATTTTGCGACCCGGTACCGGCGCGCGGGGTTCCGGGCGCTGCGCCAAGCACTGGTAACCACACTTACCAAAAGGCTGGTTCGAGCAAGCACCTGGCGCGCATTCCGGTTATATTTGCCCGGACGCCCATCCCGCCGGAGCATGAGTAATGTTGCTTACCCACGAACACAAAGAAATCTACCGCCAGGTAAAGACCTTCGTCGAGAAGGAGCTGAACCCGAACGTGCCGGAATGGGAGAAGGCGGGCATCTGGCCGGCGCACGAGGTGCTGAAGAAGATGGGCAGCCTGGGCCTGCTCGGCATCTCCAAGCCGGAGGCCTACGGCGGCATGGGCCTGGACTACTCGTACGAGGTGGTCTTCGCCCAGGCCCTGGGCAATTGCATCTGCGGCTCGCTGCCGATGGGCATCGGCGTGCAGACCGACATGGCCACCCCGGCGCTGGCGCGCTTCGGCTCCGAGGAGCTGAAGAAGGAATACCTGGCCCCGGCCATCGCCGGCGACATGGTGGTCTCCATCGCCGTCTCCGAGGCCGGCGCCGGCTCGGACGTGGCCAGCATCAAGACCAGCGCGCGCAAGGAGGGCGGCGACTACGTCATCAGCGGCTCGAAGATGTGGATCACCAACGGCACGCAGTCGGACTGGGCCTGCATGCTGGTCAACACCGGCGAAGGCCGCGTGCACGAGAACAAGTCGCTGATCATCGTGCCGATGGACGCCAAGGGCATCGATCGCAAGACCAAGCTCGACAAGCTCGGCATGCGCGCCTCCGACACGGCGATGATCTTCCTCGACGAGGTGCGCGTGCCGCAGCGCAACCTGGTGGGCAAGGAAGGCATGGGCTTCATGTACCAGATGCTGCAGTTCCAGGAGGAGCGCCTGTTCGGCGCCGCCAGCGGCATCGACGGTCTCACCAACCTGATCAACGAGACCATCGACTACACGCGCCAGCGCCAGGCCTTCGGCCAGTCGATCATCGACAACCAGTACGTGCACTTCCGCATGGCCGAGCTGAAGACCGAGGTGGAGGCGCTGAAGGCGCTGGTGTACCAGGCCACCGAGGAATACGTCGCCGGCCGCGACGCCACCATGCTGGCCTCGATGGCCAAGCTCAAGGTCGGCCGCGTCGGCCGCGAGGTCACCGACGCCTGCCTCCAGTTCTGGGGCGGCCAGGGCTACATGTGGGAAAGCTCGGTGGCCCAGTTCTACCGCGACCTGCGCCTGCACTCCATCGGCGGCGGCGCCGACGAGGTGATGCTGGGGATCATCTCCAAGCGGTTGGGGTATGGGGGGAAGCGGAAGGTGGGTTGAGGCACGCACTCTCCGCCATCGTCATTCCGGCGAAAGCCGGAATCCAGGCCGCGGGTTGAATCGAGGGCAGGGGCGTGAATCCAGAGAAGCATTTCTGCGTTTACATCCTGGCCAGCAAGCGGAATGGAACGTTATACGTCGGCATCACCTCGGATCTGGTCAAACGAATCTGGCAGCACAAGAACGACGAGGCCGACGGTTTTACCAAAAAGTACCGGATTCATACGCTGGTCTGGTTCGAACAGCATGAAAACGCGGAATCGGCAATCACGCGCGAGAAGCAGATCAAGGAGTGGCAGCGGAAGTGGAAGCTGGATCTGATCGAGAAAAGCAATCCGAAGTGGCGTGACTTGTATGACGACATCACCGGTTAATTGCGTCGTCGTACCGGCGAAAGCCGGTACCCAGGGACGTAAGCCTCGGAGCTGGGGTTCCTGGATACCGGCTTTCGCCGGTATGACGGTTTGAGAAAGGTGCGCTAATGAATTTGCCGACGACCCAACACCTCCTCCTGTCCCTCGACCAGGGCGTGCTGCGCCTGACGCTGAACCGCCCCGAATCCCGCAACGCCATGAACCGCGGCATGGTCGAGGAGATCAACGCCGTGTTCGACGCGGTGCGCGAGGCCCGCGAGGTGCGCGCCATCGTCATGCGCGGCGCCGGCGGCTGGTTCTGCGCCGGCGGCGACCTGAAGGAGATGATGGCCGGCGGCCTTAAGCCGCCGCAGGCCGGCGAGGAGGACCCGGTGGTGGCGTTCTCGCGCGCCTTCGGCGCCATGCTGCGCAAGGTCAACCAGGCGCCGCAGGTGGTGGTGGCGGTGCTGGAGGGCGCGGCGCTGGCCGGCGGCTTCGGCCTGGCCTGTGTCTCCGACGTGGCGCTGGCCCACGTCGATACCAGGTTCGGCGTGCCGGAGACCACCCGCGGCCTGCCGCCGGCGCAGATCGCGCCGTTCATCGTCGAGCGCATCGGCCTGACCCAGGCGCGCAAGCTGTGCCTGACCGGGGCGCAGTTCAAGGGCGCGGAGGCGCTGCGGCTGGGTTTCGTGCACGAGGTCTATGCCGACACCGCGGCGCTGGAAGACGGCCTGGCGGCGACCCTGAAGCAGATCCTCGGCTGCGCGCCGCTGGCCAACGCCATGACCAAGGAGATCGTGCTCAACGCCGGCCGCATGGAGCTGGACGCGGTGCTGGACGACGCGGCGCGCAAGTTCGCCACCGCGGTGCGTGGCGCCGAGGCGCCCGAGGGCATCACCGCTTTCATGCAGAAGCGGGCGCCGAAATGGGCTTCATGAGTCCGGCCGATCTCGATCCGCCGGCGGACGCGGGCCAGGGGCTGCGCAGCGCGCGCCTGCAGCTGCGGCGCTTCACCGCGGACGATCTGCCGCTGCTGGTGCGCCTCAACGCCGATCCGCAGGTGATGCGCTGGCTCGGCGGCGTGATGAGCGAGGCGCAGACGGCGCAAATGCTGCAAAGCCGCATCCTCGATTACTACCCGGCCAATCCGGGCCTGGGCGTGTGGGCCACGGTGCTGCGCGGCAGCGGCGAATGCGTCGGCCTGCACATGCTCAACAACATCCACGGCGAATCGCTGATCCAGGTCGGCTACCGCCTGTTCCCGCAGCACTGGGGGCAGGGCTACGCCACCGAGATGAGCGTGGCGCTGCTGCGCTACGGCTACACCCGGCTGGGCCTGGACTCGATCTGCGCCATCACCGCGCTGGACAACCGCGCCTCGCAGCACGTGCTGCTGAAGGCCGGCTTGCGCCGAGACGGCGAGCGTGCCTTCGCCCATCCCATCTACCAACCCTACGGCCCCATGCCGTACTTCGAGCGCTCCGCGCGCGACTGGCTGTCCGAATCCGGAACCCGACAATCATGAGCCACCCCAACAAGCGCTTCACCAAGGTGCTGGTCGCCAACCGCGGCGAGATCGCCGTGCGCGTCCTCCGCGGCGCCCGGCAGCAGGGCTACAAGACGGTCGCGGTCTACAGCGACGCCGACCGCGACGCCCTGCACGTGCGCGAGGCCGACGAGGCGGTGCGCATCGGGCCGGCGCCGGCCAAGGAATCCTACCTGGTGATCGAGGGCATCATCGCCGCGGCGAAGAGCGCCGGCGCCCAGGCCATCCACCCCGGCTACGGCTTCCTCTCCGAGCGCGCCGATTTCGCCCAGGCGGTGCAGCAGGCGGGCCTGGTGTTCATCGGCCCGGACCCGGCTTCGATCGAGGCGATGGGCAACAAGAGCGCCTCGAAGATCCGCATGATCGCCGCCGGCGTGCCCTGCGTGCCGGGCTACCAGGGCGACGACCAGTCCGACGAGACGCTCAAGGCGGAAGCGCTCAAGGCCGGCCTGCCGGTGATGGTCAAGGCCGCGGCCGGCGGCGGCGGCCGTGGCATGCGCTTGGTGCACGACGAGGCGGCGCTGCTGGAAAACATCCGCTCGGCCCGCTCCGAGGCGGCCAACGCCTTCGGCAGCGGCCAGCTGCTGATCGAGAAGGCGGTGGTCGACGCGCGCCATGTCGAGATCCAGGTGTTCGGCGACCGCCACGGCAACGTCATCCACCTCGGCGAGCGCGACTGCTCGATCCAGCGCCGCAACCAGAAGGTGGTGGAGGAGGCGCCGAGCCCGGCGGTGGACCAGGCGCTGCGCCTGAAGATGGGCGCGGCGGCGGTGGCGGCGGCCAAGGCGGTGAACTACGTCGGCGCCGGCACGGTGGAATTCCTGCTCGGCCGCGACGGCAGCTTCTACTTCCTGGAGATGAACACGCGCCTGCAGGTCGAGCACCCGGTGACCGAGCTGGTCTACGGCGTCGACCTGGTCGACTGGCAGCTGCGCATCGCCCAGGGCGAGAAGCTGCCGCTGGGCCAGGACGAGGTGCTGGACAACCGCCTCGGCCACGCCATCGAGGTGCGCCTGTGCGCCGAGGACCCGCGCCAGAACTACCTGCCGCAGACCGGCAAGGTGCTGCGCTGGCAGGCGCCGGCGGGCGAGGGCGTGCGTGTCGACACCTACCTGGAAAGCGGCAAGAGCATCAGCCCGTATTACGACTCGATGCAGGCCAAGATCATCGCCTGGGGCGAGGACCGCGAGACGGCGCGCGCGCGCCTGCTCAAGGCGCTGGACGGCACCGCGCTGCTCGGCGTGGTCTCCAACCGCGACTACCTGCGCGCGGTGCTTGCCACCGAGGCCTTCGCCTCCGGCGATTTCAGCACCGCCTTCGTCGGCAAGTATTTCCCGCAGGAGAAAATCGCCGCGGCGCAGCCGCCGGCGCGCCAGGTGCTGCTGGCGGCGGTGGCGCTGTACCTGGACGACGCCCGCGGCCTCGCCGCCGAGCACGGCCTGGGCGGCGAGATGCTCGGCTGGCACAGTTCGCACGACTCGCCCGCCGACTTCAAGCTGAAGTGGCGCGACAAGGACTACGACCTGGAACTGCACGCCGAAGGCGGCCATGGGTTCAGCGCCGTGGTGGCCGGAGAGAAGCTGGAAGTCCAGGCCGAGGCGGCGGGCGAGGGTGGCTTCCGCTACCTCGCCGGCGGCGTGCAGGGCACGGCGCGCTATGCCCGCGACGGCGACGCCCTGTGGCTCGACGCCGACGGCGCGGTGGAATGCTTCGTCGATCGCACCTACGCCCCGGCCGAGGCCGCGGCGGCCGGCTCCGACGGCCGCATCACCGCGCACAGCGACGGCAAGATCGTCGCCGTGCACGTCAAGCCGGGCGATGAGGTGCAGAAGGGCCAGACCCTGGTGGTTCTGGAGGCGATGAAGATGGAGTTCCAGCTCGCCGCGCCGATGGCGGCGACGGTGGAGGCGGTCAGCGTCGAAGCCGGCACCCAGGTCAAGGGGCGGCAGCTGCTGGTGCAGCTCAAGCCGGCGGGCTGAGCGCGAGATTGCTTTTAAGCATTTAAAGGGATCGACAAAAAGGCGCCGGAGTTGCCTCCGGCGCCTTGAGTCTTGCAGAAGGTCCGGGTGTCGCCACCCGGACCTCCATTTCACGGCTTGCTACGGAGTAGTGCCGTCGGCCGGGGCAGCGGCCTTCTTCTTCGCGTGCTTCTTGATCACCTTCTTCGGCTCGCCGGACTGCGCGGCGGCGGTCGAAGCGTCGGTGGCGCCCTTCTCGATGACCTTCACCGAAGCCGGCTTGTTGGTCACCTCGAACTCCACGCGACGGTTCTGCGCACGGCCTTCCTCGGTGCTGTTGTCGGCGATCGGCTTGGTCTTGCCGAAACCGCGGGCGGTCAGGCTGGAGCCGTTGACGCCGTGGGCGACGAGGTAGGCCTTGACCGAATCCGCACGCTTCTGCGACAGCTTCAGGTTGTAAGCAGCCGCGCCGATCGAGTCGGTGTGGCCCTGGATCTCAACCTGCAGCTCCGGCTGCGCCGCCAGGGCGGAAGCCACCTGGTCCAGCGTCTGCTGCGCCGGGCCGGTCAGCGTGGCCGAGTTGAACTCGAAGTCCACCGCGCGCACCACCACGTCCTGCTGGATG
>ERZ1034411.324-NODE-324-length-10861-cov-23.827226_pt1 | contig 10861 bp, 14 predicted proteins | sample MGYA00520583_ERZ1034411 | MGnify/ENA primary metagenome ERZ1034411 (study PRJEB33736, sample SAMEA104288481) | Azolla microphylla | place: Ecuador | collected 1982 | study: EMG produced TPA metagenomics assembly of the PRJEB19522 data set (Is there foul play in...
CATTGCTGGGGCAGTGGTTTCTTTCATCAGCTTCTTTTAACGTGAAAGCTACACCTAAATCCCATTATACTCCTTTTTACTCTGAACTTTTGTTTAAGTCCCGTTAGTACACAAATTGCCAAAAATATTTGTCAAGGGGTGACTGAATTATTCCCAGCTTACAGTTCCATGTCTGGGATTTTGAGTGACCCAGTGGTGAAAACTGCTAGTATCCGGGATGTGGAGATCTTCCAAGTATACCTGTGGGTATGTGCTGTAGAAGGAAGCATTGTTGCTATTCAAGAAGAATTATTCCCTCTGTATGTGATGCTTGGCCGCACATTAAAAGTGCAGTGGGAAATGGTTCAACAAATGATGGATGTATTTGCTAAGATATGAAATAAGTGCTCGCTTGACTCCTCAAGAAATTAACACCTTAATGCCTTATTTTCAGGCATTGTCGCAAATGTTCTCTTCAGAGATTCTGCACTAGTCATTTTGAAAAAACTAACAAAGGTGCAACATAATTTATATTCATTTATCTTCAGCTTCGTATTTTCAATTGCTGGGAATATAGTATAGTCGGCTGTGAGAGTTTGTTCAATTTCCAGGAGTTTTGAAATGTCCGTAGCAGCAGATCCGGTCAAATTGATGAAGCAAGAAGTTGGCAAAGCCGCCGCTGAAATGGTCAAATCAGGTTCAATTGTAGGATTGGGAACAGGTTCAACTACAGCTTACACCATTCAGTATTTGGGTGAGCGCCTCAAATCTGGTGAACTTAAAGATATTGTTGGTGTCCCCACATCATTCCAGTCAGAAGTTTTAGCCAAACAGTACGGCGTTCCTCTCACCACTTTAGACGCTATTGATCATATTGATATTGCCATAGATGGTGCTGACGAAGTTGACCCCCACAAAAACTTGATTAAAGGCGGTGGTGCAGCACATACCCGTGAAAAAGTGGTAGATTATCTCGCAGCTCAATTTATTGTTGTAGTTGATAGTAGCAAACTAGTGGACAGATTGGGTTCTAGTTTTGCTGTACCTGTGGAAGTGATCCCAATGGCACTTACCCCTGTCACTAATGCGATTAAAGAACTAGGTGGTATACCAGATTTACGAATGGGTGTCAAAAAAGCAGGGCCTGTGATTACTGACCAAGGCAACATGGTCATAGATGTCAGATTTGATAATATAAGTGACCCTGTAGATTTGGAAAAAACCCTGAACAATATTCCTGGTGTTTTGGAAAATGGCATTTTCGTCAACTGTGCTGATGTGGTTTTAATTGGTGAAGTGATTGACGGTAAACCTGTTGTGCGGAGAATGTAGTTAGAATTAGTAGGGTGGGCAATGCCCACCTTAAAAATTAAAAATTAGAATCTTAAATATGATGTTGTATAGAGGATTTGGAAGCACAGAATTACAAATCCCCCTATTTTCTTGCGGGGGAATGCGACATCAATTTAAATGGCAGGATGTGAGACCAGAGAAAATTCCTCAAGATAATCAAGAAAACCTAGAAGCAGTGATTCGTCGTGCATTAGAAATAGGAATTACTCATATTGAAACTGCAAGAGGTTATGGAACTTCAGAAATGCACTTGGGAAAAATCCTCCCTCAGTTTCCCCGTGAAAAGTTAATTGTCCAAACTAAAGTTTCTCCTGTTGCAGCTCCCCAAGAATTTCGCCAGACCTTTGAAAAATCTTTGGCTTATCTCCAGTTAGATTATGTTGATTTATTTGGTTTGTATGGAATTAATAATGCTGAAATTTGGGATCTATAGTATTCGTGTAGATGGTTGGTTAGAAGTAGTAGAAGAGTTCCAATCTGAAGGAAAGATTAGATTTTTTATTGGTTTGTCTACTGATGGTCCTACAGACAGATTTAATTATACAGGGAATTAATACCAATCAATTTGATTATGTGAATTTACACTGATGCTACATTAATCAATGGAATTTGTCTGCTATTGAAGCTGCTAAAAAATTAGATATGGGCGTATTTATTATTAGCCGATCTAATTAAAGGTGGATTATTATATCAACTATCGGAAAAATTATTTAATTTGTGTAGTCCATTGAGTCCGATGGTATTTAATGATTTATTTTGTTTAAGTCATCCCCAGGTGCATACTTTGAGTATTGGGGCAGCAAAACCAAGTGATTTTGATGAACAGTTAAAAACATTGAACTTGTTAGATAAAAGTGAAGAAACTCTACAGCCAATTCTTCAAAGTTTAGAAAATGCAGCCATAGAAATTGTAGGATAACATTGGCTCAAAACCTGGGAACAGAAGTTACCAACTTGGGAAAAAACACCAGGACAAATAAATATTTGCGTAATTTTGTGGTTGTGAGATTTAGCTTTAGCCTATGACATGATGGAGTATGGGGAAATGCGCTATTACCTCTTAGGTAATGGTAATTCCTGGTTTCCTGGCAATAAAGCTGATAAACTCAATGAATTCGATTTGCGAGAATGTCTTGTTAATAGTCCCCACTCTGAAAAAATACCGCAGATGTTGGTGAAAGCCCAGGATATATTAGGGGGTGCAGAGGTGAAGCGATTGTCGCAGACTTAAGGAATAGAAACGTATATATATATACGATGATAGGATATGGGTAAAAAATATATTCAGGAGAAAATTATTATGGGATATCACAGTAATTTGCTTATTAACTTGGATGAGGCTAAATCTGCCAATAGTGCGCTACTAGACAAGCTAAAAAAAGGATAGGAGCAGATAGCAAGCTAGAAGCAGAATGGGAAAAGCTTATTTTTACCGCCACGTTGTACAATAGAGCAGTAACTATACTGACAGTGTAAAAAGAGCATTTACACACGATGAAAACAGTATAGAGCGAGAAGAGATGATTCAATTTGCGGCCAAAGCTGTCAACATAGGCATGGATTGAGGGACTTCCAAATAAAAAAATACAACAACAGATTGGCTGTTTCAAATCAGCCTCAAATGTTACATCATTGAGGACTCTAACAAGCAAAGATAATCGAAAGATAATCGGTAAAATAACTAAAAATAATCTTTCACCGATTACCAATTACCAATTACCAATTACCAATCACCTATTACCTATTATTAGCTACTCTTGGCATAATTAATACCTTATCTACCCGGTTGCCATCCATGTCCATAACTTCAAAACGTATACCATCCCATTCAAAATGATCTGCGGCTGCGGGAATACGCCCTAAATGGGTGATAATAAAACCGCCTAATGTTTGATAATTTCCTCTTTCTTCATTTTCCAGTTCTTCGAGACCAAAAAGTTCCAAGAACTCTTCTACAGGTAACATTCCATCCACTAACCAAGAACCATCTTCCCGTTGTACAGCTTGTGGTTCTTCCTGTCCGGGTCCGGCGGGAACATCACCGACGATTTCACTCATGATGTCATTTAAAGTTACTAAGCCTTGAATTACGCCGTATTCATCGACTACTAAGGCCATGTGAGTTACTGTTTGCTTGAATAACTCCAAAACTTTTAAACCACGAGTGCTTTCCGGTACAAATACAGGCTGACGTAATTCTAGGGTTAAGTCTAAGGGTTCATTGCGTAAACTTCTGGCTAATAAGTCCGTAACAGGGATGATTCCCAGGACGTTATCTAGTCCTGCTTGACAAACTGGATATCGAGAATAGGCGCTGTCGGCCATTTTTTGGCGGTTTTCTTCTGCGGGATCTTCTAAGTCTAAGCAAACTATATCCGGTCTGGGTGTCATGAAAGCAGTTACAGGGCGATCACCTAACCGAAATACCCTTTCCACCATATCCTGTTCTGCTTCCTCAAAAGTTCCCGCTTCCGTCCCTTGTTCTATTAAAATTTTTATTTCTTCTTCCGTAACTTGCGGTTCATCTGAAGGTGTAATTCCCAAAATTCGCAACACCGTTTCTGTAGAAGCACTTAATAAAAACACCACTGGGGAAGCTAAAGCAGCCAAAGCCCCCATGGGAATAGCAACAGTTGCTGCAATTCGTTCAGGGTTGTTTAATGCTAACCGCTTAGGTACGAGTTCACCGACAATTAGGGAAAAATAGGTGATTAGTAATACAACTAAACTAAAAGCTATGGGTTGGCTATAACCAGCTAAGAATGGAACTAGCTTCACATAGCCTTCTAGCCTTTGGGCAATGGTAGCACCACCAAATACACCATTGAGAATATTGATCAGTGTAATTCCAACCTGGACAATGGACAGAAAATGATTGGGAGATTCGGCTAGTTCTAATGCAGCCCTGGCATTGAGGTTGCCTTGATTAGCTAATTGCTGTAATCTCACCTTCCGTGCGGAGACTATCGCCATCTCGGACATCGAAAATACACCGTTGGCAAAGATTAGCACCAAGATAATGAGAATTTCAACACTGATAGAAGACATTTTTAAAATTGCCGCTATAAAAAGCGAAGGTAGCTTGATTCTTAGTATCTAATGTAAAGGGAACAGAGAATAAGTAGGAGTTCAGGAGTAAGAAATCAGGAGTCAGGAGGTAATACATTGTTATCCCCACTACTCTCATCTCCCCCATATCCCTCATCTGGCTTCTAAAATGGTTATATAACATCTAAAATTTTTGCACTTCTCAAGACTTGTAATTCTAGTATTAACTTATGGCCTTTTCTTCTATTGTGCGTGCCTTGGCGCGATCACCTCTCACCGCCGAACTAATTACCAAACTCAAAAAGTACCAAGAATTGCGGTTAAATGGCATTTCCCGTTTACCCAAGGGTCTGGTAGCTTCAGCTTTAGCCAACAATGAGGGTAGGGATTTGTGCGTGGTCTGTGCCACTCTCGAAGAAGCCGGACGGGTTTATGCCCAAATGGAAGCGATGGGATGGAAAACTGTGCATTTTTACCCTGCCGCAGAAGCTTCTCCCTATGAACCTTTTGACCCGGAAACTGAGTTAAGTTGGGGACAAATGCAGGTTTTAGCCGATTTGGTCAATGGTCAATGGTCAGTCGTCAGTAGTCAGTTACCTAATAGGAATACGGCCATTATTGCTACTGTAGGCGCATTACAACCGCATTTACCACCTCTAGAGGTATTTAAATCTTTTTGTCTGTCTTTAAAAAAGGGTCTGGAATACGATTTAGATGAGTTCAGTGAAAAAATCACCAGTTTGGGCTATGAACGGGTGCCGTTGGTGGAAATGGAAGGACAATGGAGTAGACGGGGAGATATTGTGGATGTGTTTCCTGTTTCCTCGGAGTTACCAGTGCGGTTGGAATGGTTTGGGGATGAAATCAAACAAATTCGGGAATTTGATCCCGCCACTCAACGTTCTGCCTTAGATAAAGTTGAACAAATATTTCTTACCCCAACAAGTTTTTCAGCGATTGTTTTGGCAGCACTGAAACAGAGTTCTGAGTTTCGTGTGTTGAGTGCTGAGTTAAATTCTGATGTAGATGATTTGGAAAATTCAGGACTGGAGGGAAGCAGGCGTTTTCTAGGGTTAGCTTTTGCCAAACCTGCTTCACTTTTAGATTATTTATCAGTAAATACCCTTATTGCCATTGATGAGGTAGAACAGTGTCATGCCCATAGCGCTCGCTGGGTGGAAAATGCGGATAGTCAGTGGAGACTTGGGACTGGGGAAGAATCTCAGCAAGTTCCCAAAATTCATCGGACTTTTAATGAGTGTTTAGATGAAGCTGGACATTTTCAAAAGTTATATTTATCAGAATTAGCGGAAGAAAACAGCGGTACTAATTTAGCTAGTAGACCTTTACCTGTAACACCTCACCAGTTTGCCAAGTTAGCTGAGAAAATTAGACAGGAACGCGATCGCAAGTTTGCAGTTTGGCTAATTTCTGCTCAACCTTCCCGTTCTGTTTCTCTACTCCAAGAACATGATTGTCCAGCCCAGTTTATCCCTAATCCCCGTGATTATCAAGCGATTGGTAAACTACAAATAAATCATACGCCTATCGCACTCAAATATTCTGGTTTAGCAGAATTAGAAGGTTTCATTTTACCTTCTTTCCGTCTTGTTATTGTTACAGATCGCGAATTTTATGGACAACATTCCTTAGCGGATTTTGGTTATGTCCGCAAACGTCGCCAAGCTATATCTAAACAATTTGATACCAATAAATTACGACCAGGAGATTTTGTTGTTCATCGTAGTCACGGCATTGGTAAATTTCTCGAACTAGAAAGTTTAACAATTAATAATGAAACCCGTGACTATTTAGTTATTCAATATGCCGATGGTTTGTTGAAAGTTGCTGCTGATAAAGTTGGTTCTCTATCTCGGTTTAGAACCACTGGAGATCAAACACCCGCACTACATAAAATGACGGGTAAAGCTTGGGATAATACCAAGAATAAAGTCCGTAAGGCGATTAAGAAATTAGCAGTAGATTTGTTAAAGTTGTATGCTGCGCGATCGCAACAACAAGGGTTTGCTTATCCCGCAGATATGCCTTGGCAGGAAGAAATGGAAGATTCTTTTCCATACCAACCTACCACCGATCAGCTAAAAGCGGTGCAAGATGTGAAACGGGATATGGAAAGTGAAAGACCGATGGATCGGTTAGTTTGTGGTGATGTGGGTTTTGGTAAAACTGAAGTTGCAATTCGCGCTATTTTCAAAGCTGTAACCGCAGGTAAACAAGTCGCAGTTTTAGCACCAACGACTATTTTAACCCAACAACATTATCACACAATCAAAGAACGTTTTTCACCTTATCCTGTAAATGTGGGTTTACTTAATCGTTTTCGTAGTGCGGAAGAAAAGCGCAATATTCAAAAGCGTCTGGCTACTGGAGAATTAGATATTGTTGTAGGGACACATCAATTATTAGGTAAAGGTGTACAATTTCGAGATTTGGGACTGTTGGTAATTGATGAGGAACAAAGGTTTGGTGTGAATCAAAAGGAAAAAATCAAAAGCCTGAAAACTCAAGTTGATGTTTTAACTCTTTCTGCGACTCCCATTCCCAGAACTTTGTATATGTCTTTATCTGGCATTCGGGAAATGAGTTTAATTACCACACCACCTCCCACCAGAAGACCAATTCAAACCCATCTTGCACCTTTAAACCCGGAAATTGTCAGAAGTGCAATTCGGCAAGAATTAGATAGAGGAGGGCAGGTTTTTTATGTAGTTCCGCGAGTGGAGGGAATTGAAGAAACAACTGCAAATTTGCGAGAAATGATACCGGGGGGAAGATTTGCAATCGCACACGGTCAAATGGAAGAAAGTGAGTTAGAATCAACCATGCTCACCTTCGGAAATAATGACGCTGATATCCTAGTTTGCACAACAATCATTGAATCCGGTTTAGATATTCCGCGAGTTAACACAATTTTAATTGAAGATGCTCACCGTTTTGGTTTAGCCCAATTATATCAATTACGTGGTCGTGTGGGACGTGCAGGAATACAAGCTCACGCATGGTTATTTTATCATAAACAGCGTGAATTATCCGATGCAGCCAGACTAAGATTAAGAGCAATTCAAGAATTTACCCAACTCGGTTCTGGATATCAATTAGCAATGCGAGATATGGAAATTCGTGGTGTGGGTAACTTGTTAGGTGCAGAACAATCAGGTCAAATGGATGCAATCGGATTTGACTTGTACATGGAAATGTTAGAGGAAGCAATTCGAGAAATTAGAGGTCAAGAAATACCCAAAGTTGATGATACCCAAATTGACCTTAATCTCACCGCGTTTATTCCTTCCACTTACATTACCGATATTGACCAAAAAATGAGTGCTTATCGTGCAGTAGCAACTGCAAAATCCAAAGAAGAATTAAAATCTATTGCCGCCGAATGGACTGATAGATATGGAACTATACCAGTTCCAGCAAATCAACTTTTGCGAGTTATGGAATTAAAACAATTAGCGAGAAATATAGGAGTTAGCCGCATTAAACCTGAGAACAAACAGCATATTGTGTTAGAAACACTAATGGAAGAACCAGCTTGGAATTTGTTAGCAGAAAATTTGACTGAAACTATGCGAAATCGCTTTGTTTATTCCAGTGGAAAGGTGACAGCAAGAGGTTTAGGTGTGTTTAAAGCCGAACAACAATTGCAAACTTTAATAGATGCTTTCGGAAAAATGCAAGGTGCTATTCCTGAAGCAGTTTTAGTTTGATTAATGGATTGATTTATCTCACACAGAGAACGCAAAGTAGGATGGGCAATCCCCATCTTAAAACAACTGCTTACTGTTAACACCAGGTGCAACCAGTGGCACCAGTATTATCACCGGAGTGTTGCAAGTCATCTTGAATGTTTTGGAATCGAAAATGGATGTTGATGCCACCGTATCTCTCCCATGCATACATCACCAGTGGCTACCCGATGAGTTGCGTGCAGATGCATGGGGTTTAGATGCGTTAACCTTGCAAGACTTACACCTTCAGGGACATAAAATCAAAGAAACTGCACCCTTGGGGTAATATGAATGCGAATCGCTGTTACAGAAAATGGTAATTTAGAAGGAGCAGCAGATCCCCGTGGTGATGGCTATTCGAGAAGTTATTAATTCTGCACGGTTGACTCTGCCAAATTACTGCTAAACTCATTTGCCTGTGGGCTAGGAACTAAACTCCAGAATGTTTTCAAGAGTTTTTGATAAGTTGCCCAGCCCTCAGAACCACCTGGTATTTGATAATCTGCGACTGAAAATTGAGGAAACGCCGTGTAAGGCCGCCAAGGTTGACCGGGTGCAGTTTGCAAATGCAAAATTTTATCTCCATCGCCACTGGACTTAGATAACCAGCACATTTGTTGATGCATAGTAAACTCCTTTGCGTTTAGCCTATATTGGATAATGACAGGCTTTCGTTAATACCTGCCTCAATCTTGTGGGGTAACTTATAGCCTAAAAGATCAAACCAGGGGAATTTTAGATTATTAAACTCAGGTAAATTTCTGAAGGAGATAGACTCCTATATACGGTTTTCCGCAAGATAAGAAGATAAACACAGAACACAAAAGGTTGTTCTCAAAATGCTTTCTTCCAGTACAATATTTTTTTAGTGTTATCTATACTTTCTATAATTGTATGTAGCCATAACTACGATTTCGGAAAATAACTGCAAATTAAGCTATTAGTTTTTCTAGTCAGATATATAAGCCAATGAATATCTGTTAATTAGGGCTGGCTGAAAAAATTTTTTGTGCTGGAGTAACCTGTAAAATTTATCACTCCGATTAGTTTAATACCGTAAATTTCCTGAAAAATTGCATTAGTAATCGCACCATTTAGAGGATGTTTGAAAAGTCCTTAGTGATGTATCAAAAACTTTTAGATCCCCCTAAGTCCCCCTTAACAAAGGGGGACTTTGATTCCAGTTCCCTATCTGTGGGACATATTTCTGCTTATTTACAAGAGGTATGCTACTGACTGTCCTAAAAAATAGGTGAAAGTTTTATCAGTCAATTTTCTGTTGCTGATTGTTTTCAAATTGCTATTTCCTGTATTGACAAAATTCTCAAAAATTAAAATTTTAATCCCGAATACAGCACAAATCTAAAAAGCTATGCGAGATATGCTTTTGAGCTTTGTCTCATAGATTCACTCCGTCAGATAGAGGGAAGCAGGTATCTACACAGATTGGGCGTTGCTACATAAAACTACTCGTAAGGGATTGGTAAATTCTTTGGAAAATGCAGGTTTTAGCAGTCAAATAATCAATAATTATGTGTTGGCTTGGGAATGTTTTAAGGAACTCTATACCAGTAACGGCACAACCATCCGTCAGTTGGGAAAAACTAATATGACGACGTGGCAAACAATTACTGGACTTTATAATAATCCACAAAGTTTGAGCCAACTGACTCCAGAAAAGATAGAATAATGGCTGAGTAATTGCGCTCAAGCTGTGCGTGTTTTTTTATATCCCAAGTCTATTTCTGTGGATGCTCCTATTGATGGACAAGAATCAGATAATTGATTGGATAAGTTACCAGCAGATTTAGCATCATCTTTACGTGTTTCCCCGCTTAGATATTCCTTTTCCCTTTTGGGGAGCATTAATAGCTCATGGCGGTTTCAGACAATGCTTATATGAGTTGTGCCAAGGAATTGCATAATCAGTATCTACAGGGATATCGCTTCAGCAAAATGTATCGAATTTTTCTCAACAAGTAGGCTGGGAACTAGGACAATTTACAGCTTTGCTTTCGGGGATGAGAAGTCAAAAAAGCCAAGCTTCTATTCGAGGCTTATCCCGGCAAATTATAGTAGCAGCTAATACTTATGAGTTAAAAACTTTACCTCAAGCCAATCTGGAAGAACAAAAAGCCAATCTAGAAGAACAAATTTGACGCTTTGAATTACGCCAGCACTAATCCAAGAAGGATGATTCCTGTTGGGTTTCAACTCAGATTGTTGACGTAAGATTTACAACCATTTCCTAACAATGAAGATATAGCAACAACACCTGTAGAAGAATTGTCTGTGGAGGAGATGTTGGAATCGGGTGAAGGCTGGGTTTGGGAAGTGATGCCTTTTCCAGACGAATATGAGCGCGAAATTTTGCGTTTTTAGGCTGATTTTACAGGTTTAATGGCAGCTATTGAGATGATTGCACTACTTCCTAAAGTGAGCGCCGCAGGTATGAAGGCAATCCAACAACTGTATAGTATTAATACTATCAGGCAAATCCCGTATACACTCAGCAATGCTGCCCCAACGGCCAAGCCTAAATAAGTGGGTTGTCGGAAATAAGCAGCAAGTAAACCCCCTGTTATCGCCCAACTCCAAATCCAAATCACTTCACCCCAGACATTCCAAGTCCATAACAGAGGCAGTCCATCTAAACCTGCACTCAACAACTGACTAAGAGGCTATTGATAAAGTAAATGTAAAGGGGAGTAGAAAAGGAATGTTGGAAG
>ERZ1034411.325-NODE-325-length-10842-cov-11.201539_pt1 | contig 10842 bp, 12 predicted proteins | sample MGYA00520583_ERZ1034411 | MGnify/ENA primary metagenome ERZ1034411 (study PRJEB33736, sample SAMEA104288481) | Azolla microphylla | place: Ecuador | collected 1982 | study: EMG produced TPA metagenomics assembly of the PRJEB19522 data set (Is there foul play in...
GGAGACCCCCCCTCCCCCGGTCGCTTCGCGACCGACCTCTCCCCGCAAGCGGGGCGAGGTGAAGTTACCACTCACGTCGTCCGGAACTGCAGCACGCCGTCTTTCGTCTCGGCCGTCAGCCGGCCCTCGACGATCATGTAGTTGACGTGGGCGACGAGTTCGCCGGCGGCAAAGCCCATCTGGTGTTCGTCGAGCACGTGCTTGTTGAAGACGACAGGCACCAAAGCGCGCGAGGTCTGCGGCACCTCGCGGCAGGCTTCCGCGATCAGGCGGCAGCGCTCTTCGTGATGGTCGGCGAGCTGCTTGATGCGGGTCTTCAGCCCGTAGAACGGCACGCCGTGGCCGGGCAGCACCAGCACGTCATAGGGCAGCGTGGTGGTGAGGCTGGCGAGCGAAGCCAGATATTCGCCCAGCGAGTTCTGGTCGGGCTCCACAGCCCAGACGCTGACATTGGGCGAGATCTTGCTCAGCACCTGGTCGGCGGACAGGAACAGCTTGTCGTCGGCGCAATACAGCATCACCTGGTCGAGCGCGTGGCCGCCGCCGGTGATCACCTTGAAGCGGCGCGTGCCGATCACGACGTCCTCGCCGTGGGAGATGCGGCGGTAGGACGGCGGCAGCACCGAGACGCGCTTGAGATAATCCTGGCCGCGGCCGAGCAGCTTCTCCGTGAGCGACTCGTCCATGCCGTGACGGCGGAAAAACAGCCGCTGCGCTTCCTGGCGCTCCGCAGTGCCGCGGTTCTGGTGATAGACCGATTGCAGGTATTCGACCTGCGACATCACCAGCGGGCAGTTGAAGCGCTCGACCACCCAGCCCGCAAGCCCGACATGGTCGGGATGGGAGTGGGTGACGATCAGGCGGGTGATCGTGATGCCCTTCAGCGGTCCGTCGAACAGCTTGGTCCAGGCCTCGATCGTCTCCTCGTTGCCGAAGCCGGTATCGACCATCGCATAGCCGTCGCCGTCGGCGAGCAGGTAGATGTTCACGTGGTTGAGGCGGAACGGCAGCTTCAGCCGCGCCCACAGCACGCCGGGCCTGACCTCGACGATCTCGTCGTGGCCGGGATGCTGTTCCCAGGGATAGCGCAGCGCTTCGGCGGAGGACTGAGCCGTGTCGGTTTTCGCGTTCATGCTACCGGCTTAAACCCAGCGCGCGCGGGGCGCCAGCCGAAAAAGGGCGGGCCATGGCCTGCGCATGGCGGTCATACCGGCAGTTTTCCGTGGCCCGGACGAAGCGCCGTCCGGGCCACGGGACGGCGCTGCTACGCCGCCCGCATGTTGTTGAGGAACGCGTCGATCTCTCCGCGCAGCATATCGGCTTCGCGGCGGAGCGCGTCGGAGGCGCCCAGCACCTCATTCGCTGCCGCGCCGGCTTCGGCGGAGGCGGTGGAGACGCCGACGATGTTGCTGGAGACCTCGCTGGTGCCGCCGGCGGCATGCTGGATGTTGCGGGCGATCTCGCGCGTCGCCGCGCCCTGCTCCTCGACCGCGGCCGCGATCGTCGTGGTCACGTTGTCGATCTCGCCGATGATGCGGCCGATGCCCTGGATGGCGCCGACTGCCGACGTCGTGATCTCCTGCATGCTCGCGATCTGGGTGCGGATCTCCTCCGTCGCCTTGGCGGTCTGGCTGGCGAGGCTCTTCACCTCGGAGGCAACCACGGCGAAGCCGCGGCCGGCCTCGCCCGCACGCGCCGCCTCGATGGTGGCGTTGAGCGCGAGCAGATTGGTCTGCGAGGCGATGGTCTGGATCAGGTCGACCACGACGCTGATGCGGCTGGCGCTGTCGGCAAGGCTCTGCACCGTCGTGTCGGTGGCGCCGGCTTCGTCGACCGCCTTCTTGGCGATCGCGGCCGAAGTCACGACCTGCTTGCTGATCTCCTCGATCGAGGACGACAGCTGCTCGGTGCCCGAGGACACGGTCTGCACGTTGACCGAGGTCTCCTCGGCGGCGGAGGCCACCGCGTTGACCAGCGCGTTGGACTGGTCGGCAGTGGTCGACATGCTCTGCGCGGTCGACTGCATCGAATTGGCCGACTGCGCCAGATTGTCGAGCGCGGCACGCACCGTGTTCTCGAATTCGGCGATCTTCGCTTCCATGCGCGCGGCGCGCTCGGCCTTGGCGACACGGTCCTTGTCCTGCTCGCCGGCGAGTGCCCGCGCTTCGATCATGCTGTCGCGGAACACGGTCAGCGTTTCCTTCATCACGCCGATCTCGTCGTTCTGCCGGGAGCGGACGATCTCGGTGTCGAGATCGCCGGCCGACAGCAGCTGCATGGCGCGCTGAAGCTCGCGGATGCGGCGCAGGATGTTGCGGCCGACATAGAGCCAGACGAACAGCGCCGAGCCGACCAGCATCAGGGAGCCGAGCGCCAGCATCACGGTCGTCGCCAGCGAGGTCTCCTGCTGCGCCTGGGAGGTCGAGGTGTTGGTCTCCTTCTGCACGCCGTCGACGAGCTGCTGCACGCTGATGCCGAGACCGACATTGAGCTTGCGCGTCTCGTCCAGGATGGTCTGGCCGTAGTCGATGGAGTCGAGCTCTTTCTCACGCAGATTGAACACCCCGGTCTTGCCGGCGCCGAGCGCGAGCAGCTTTTCCGCCGTCTCGCGCAGCATCTTGTTGCCCTGATTGTCCGGCAACAGATCGAGGTTTGAGCGCAGGCGGCCCTGTGCCGTCTTGAATTCTTTCTGGATGTCGTCGAGCTTGTCGCTCGTGCTCGCCGACAGCGCCGCGCTCATGTCGGCAGCGGCGAGATTGCCGCTGGCGACGACGTTGCCGAGCTGGCCGACGGTCTGCGCGGCGTCGCTGGCATCCGCGGCCGACAAATCGGCCGAGCCGAGAATGGCGTTGACGCGGGTCTGCGCGTCGAGCATCGCCGGGCTGGCCGCGCCGACGAAGGCGCCCTGCGCGTTGCGCAGCGCATCATACTGTTTCTCATGAAGCGCGGCGATGTCCAGCCGCTCGCGGGCGGCCTTGGTGAGGCTCTGCGCCGCCTCGTTGATGCTCTTCATGGTTTCGCTGAGGCCGGAGACGACGCTCTTGTCGCCGCCGAGCTGGATGATCTCGGTGAGCTTCTGCTGCGTCTGCTCCTGCAATTCCCGGAGCTTCTTGGTACGCTCGTTGAGGGCATCCTCGCTCTGCGCCGCGAGCAGGGCCGGTCCCTGGGCCGCAAGACTCGCGCTCAGCGCCGACAATTGCAGGCTGGCGGCGAGGCGTGGAATGTCCCGCCCGCTCAGCTCGGTCATGCGTCCGCCGAGATTTTGCAGCGCCAGGCCCGCGCCGGCCGCGATCACGAGGCCCATGCCCGCGATCACCGCGAAGGCTGCGAACAGGCTGCCGCGCACGCCCCATGTCGGTAGTTTGAAGCGAGGCAGAAAACGGCCCAAACGGCCAAGCCCCAGACGGATCGCCATCGAAAATTCCCCCAGCTCTTGCTTATCTTTGTGGCCGGCAGTATCGGCACCGCCGGTTAAGAATTCGCAATCTCCGCAAAAGCTTGTGGTCGTTCCGCAGGGCGAAAAAAGAACGGCCGGCGAGATCGCCGGCCGCATCGTCATGGTAAAGTTGGAGTAACCGATCAGTAGCGCGCGACGCCCGTGCTGGCCCAGTTGAAGCGGTAGTTGACGCCCGCCTTGATGGTGTGGTCGTCGGTGGTGAAGCTGCCGGTGCCCGTGAGCGGGCCGCCGGTGAAGCTTGCGTCGCCGAAATTGTAGTACTGGTACTCGGCCTTGGCCGTCCAGTTCGGAGCGAACATGTATTCGAGGCCGGCGCCGACGGTGTAGCCGTTGGTGTGATCGCCGGTGATGACGAAGGCGGCCGGCACGCCGCCGACGGTCACCTTCTCGTTGTTGTCCGAATAGGCGTAGCCGCCCTTCACGTAGACGAGGCCGGGGCCCCAGGTGTAGCCGACGCGGCCGGTGATCGAGCCGAGGCCGCGCTGGTCGTTGGTGTAGGCGATGCCGCCCGGAAACACGGCGCCGACGCTGCCGGAGAGCCAGGAATACTGGCCCTCGACGCCGACCACGAAGTTCGGGTGGAACTGCCAGTCCGCACCGACCTGCACGCCGCCGAGGAAACGGCCGTTGCCGTTATTGCCGGTGGAGAGGCCGTTGAAATTGTTGTCGCTGGAGAACGCGCCGCCGACATGGCCACCGACGTAGAAACCGGTCCAGTTGTAGATCGGTGCGGCATAGGCTGGCGCGGGCGACTTGTAATAGTTGCGGTTGCCGAGATCGGCACCGACGGCCGGCGCAGCCGCGCCCACCGCGAGCAGCGCAACGGTCGCAAACAGAATCTTCTTCATGGTCTTGAACTCCAACACTCAATGTCCCCGGTCGGCGCGCTTTCCGCGCCGCGTTGGTTTTGCAGATAGCTCGCTTTTGACGAAAATGCTGTCACATGCATGGCACAGCGGCAGCCAACCTAACTTATTGGGCTGCAATTGGTTTTCGTGCTTAATGCCGGCTTAAGAAATGCTGAAGGAAGGCTTAACGGGGCAGCGTTCGCGTAACTTCCATGCGCGCTTCGTTAACCAAGACGCCGGCGCGCCTCGTCCCGCATCTGCTGGCGGAACGCTGCGCGCTTTGCAGGACGATCTTCCTCGCGCACGTCATGGCGATCGAAGATGTCGAACTTCTCCAGGATCGGATAGCGCTCGCTCGCCATCGCGAGCACGCGCAGCACCTTGGTCGCCGACGGCGAAGGGCCGCTGACCTCCCAGCGCCGGATGGTGTCGCTGCCGCCCTTGTCCGGCAATCCGCAGAGCCTTGCCATATCGGCCGCAGTGAGCTGCCGCTCGAGGGCATCGGAAAGGTCGGCGCGGAGTTGCTTCAGTTCGGGGCCGGTCATGTCGCCTCAATGCGGGAAGTCCTTGAGGGCAATGCACTAGCGCTGATTCGGGTCCATCCGAAGGCGGGCCGCGCGCGACAATCTCATCGGCGTCCCGCCAGCGCGACGCAATCGACCTCGATGTCGAACGGCCCTGGCCATGACGGGACATGCACGAAGATGCGCGCGGGCGCCTCGTTTCGGAAGTAGCGGGCGTAGACCTCGTTGAACGCGGCGAAATGCGCGGGGTCTGGCGTGCAATAGACGTTGCACTTGATCACCTCCGCCAGCGACGATCCTGCCGCTTCCAGGCAGCGCTGCATCTGATCCAGCACGATCTCGGCCTGTCGCGCGAACGGCAACGGCCTGACCTCGCCCGTCTCAGGATCGAACGGCGGCAAACCGGACAGATAGACCAGCCCCTCGGCGATGACGACCGGATAGATCGGGCCTTTGCGGCGGCGCTCCAGATAGCTCGATATCGGCTCCACGCGGATTCTCTTCATATGGCCCTCCCGGTTTGCGGAAGCCACGGTAGGGCGCCCTCAGGTGCAATGGTTCGGCCGCTGCCGAACCATTGCCGTTGCCGCGCCCAGGCGGGCGCGATACCGTTTCGCCATGGTCGCAGCGGCAAACATGGTCGAGGTGGCGGCGCTGGTCGGCGATACCGCGCGGGCCACGATGCTGGCGGCGCTGATGGGCGGACAGGCCCTGACTGCGAGTGAGCTCGCCTCACGTGCGCGAATATCGAAATCAACGGCGAGCGGACACCTCGGCAAGTTGGTCAATGCGCGGTTGCTCGATGTGACGCAGAAGCGGCGCAACCGCTATTACCGTATTGCTTCGCCTCTGGTTGCCAGAATGCTGGAAGGCATCAAGGCCGTCGCAGCGATCGAGGTTCCGCAACGTTACCAACCTCGCTCCATCGGCGATGACCGGCTCCGCTTCGCGCGCACCTGCTACGACCATTTGGCCGGCCATCTGGGCGTCGCGATCGCCGATGCTCTCGTCGCCGAAGGGCACATTGTCCTCGCGGAGGACGGCGGCGAGGTGACGGTATCAGGGATGAACTTCCTCTCCGCATTCGGCGCGGCACTGGGACCAAAAGCCGGAGGCAGGCGAATCTTCTGCCGTCCCTGCCTCGACTGGAGCGAGCGGCGCTATCATGTTGCCGGTCACGTCGGCGCGGAGATACACCGTTGCTGTCTGGAGCGCGGCTGGCTGAGGCGGGATCGCGACTCTCGAATCGTGCGCGTCACGCCCGCCGGTCAGGTCGGCTTGCGCAAGGCGTTCGGCATCGACTTGCGCGGCAATCCCGCCCCGGCACCTTCCCCCGCGCACGGAGTTATGAAGAAGCGCCTCTGGACATCGCCCGGTGAATGATCACATGGCAAAAGGGGCCCCCAGCGACTGAGGGATCAGCCATGAGAGGCATCAAACTGGCCATTGCCGCACTCGTCACGACCGGGTTGCTTGCCGCGCCCTTTGCAGCTGAGGCGAAGAAGGCCCGGTCGAGCCGGCACTACACCACTGGCGCGGTGGCTCCGAATTACGGTGCCTCGCCCGCGGCGCAGCCGGCGCCGTCCTATGGGTCGTCCGGACGGTCGGTCGGCACGGTTACGGCGCCCTCCGTCGGGTCGTACAATTGGCCTTCGGTCGGCGTGACCAATTCGGTTCCGACCTGGAGCAACACCACGCGATAGAGCTAAATGCCCCGGCGGGCCTGGTTTCCGATCACGCAGCGCCATGCGGCCAGTCGCTCGGCCGGATGCTGGTTCATCCAGTCGGCGAGCTGCGGGGCGCCCATCAGGCAGGACTGCACCGAGACCTCGGCAAAATCCGAGCTGGTGACGAGTTGCTCGTGACAATTGCTCGGCGAAGCGAGGCTGCAGAGAACCGCGATGATCTTGATCACGACCGGTTGCTCCCCTCGCCGGCGAACGTCCGGCCCATCGGCGTCTTGTCGTGATCCTCGCCGGCCGGATCAGCCGAAGGGAAGATGCTGTCGTAGATGGCGCGCGCTTCCTGGATGAGGCGCACTCGCTCGCGCTCGGACTTCGAGACAAATCGTATGACTTCGCCCATGTCGGCTCCGTGTCAATTGCTGCCCGTCATCAGATGACGTCAATCATTTCATTGCGATCTATGGCGCCGCCTTCGCCTTTGAAGTGGCGTCGCCAATCACGAGTGAACAAAAGCCCGTGACCGCACCGGGCGTCCCATCACATCCGACGCCTCGCTGCGACGGGTTGAGAAGCCGCTCATCCACTTCATATTCGTTGCAAGGCTCTTGTTCGTTGCAAGCTCTTGGCCAAGCGAGCGGATGCCGGTGCCAGCTTGACGCCTTGCCGTCGCCAGCAAGGATCATTCCGTAAAGCAAATACGGCTGGGTCAAATATGTTTCATGACCGATGGTCGCCAAGTTTTTGGAACCATCCCGAAACTTGGTGATCCCTTGGGGGCACCACTTCATGCCGCCGGTGCGCGCTCTTTCCGTCCCGGCACCGCCGCCAGCAGTTCGCGCGTGTAGGCATGCTCGGGTGCGGCGAACAGCTGCGCGGTCGGCTTCAACTCGACGATGGCGCCGCGCTGCATCACCGCAATGCGGTCGCAGATTTGCGCGGCGACGCGTAAATCATGGGTGATGAACAGCATTGAAAGGCCGAGGCGTGCCTTGAGGTCTTCGAGCAGCCTCAAGACCTGCGCCTGCACCGAAACGTCGAGCGCGGAGACGGCCTCGTCCGCGACGATGATCTCCGGCTCGAGCGCGAGCGCGCGCGCGATGCCGATGCGCTGGCGCTGGCCGCCGGAGAATTCGTGCGGATAGCGTTCGAGCGCGCCGGCATCCAGGCCCACCATCTTCAGCAGATCGCGGGCGCGGTCGAACGCGATCCTCGGATCCGTGCCAGCCGCGATCGGGCCGTCGGCGATGATGTGGCCGATCTTGCGCCGCGGATTGAGCGAGGCGAACGGATCCTGGAAGATCATCTGGATGCGGTGGCGCTCGGTGCGCAGCGCCTTGCCGGTGAGCGAGGTGAGGTCGGTCTCGCCGATCCGCACCGTGCCGCGGTCGGCCTCGATCAGCCGCATCACGAGGCGCGCCACCGACGATTTTCCGGAGCCGGATTCCCCGACGAGGCCGAGCGTCTCGCCCTTGAAGATGTCGAAGTTGACCGCGCGCGCGGCATCGACGCGGCGGTCCTCGCGAAACCAGCCGCCTGAGGTCACATAGGTCTTGTCCAGCCCGATGACCTCGACCGCTTTGGCCTGGTCGTCGAGGGGCTCGCGTGCCGGCGGGTCCATCGACGGAACGGCCGCGAGCAGCGCCTTGGTGTAGTCGTGCTGCGGCGCGTTGAAGACCGACGCTGCGGGCCCTTCCTCCACGACCTTGCCGTGGCGGAGCACCACGACCTGGTCGGCAATGTCGGCGACCACGCCGAAGTCATGGGTGATGAACATCACCGCCATGTTGCGGTTACGCTGGAGGTTGCGGATCAGCTTGAGGATCTGCGCCTGCGTGGTGACGTCGAGCGCGGTGGTCGGCTCGTCCGCGACCAGCACGGCGGGCTCGAGCGCGAGTGCCATCGCGATCATGGCGCGCTGGCGCTGGCCGCCGGAGAGCTGGTGCGGATAGGCGCGGACGATGCGTTCGGGATCGGGCAGGCCGACCTCGCGCGCCAGCGACAGGGCCTTGGCGCGCCGCTCCTTCGGCGTCAGCAGGCCGTGCGCCTCGAACATCTCGGCCATCTGGTCGCCGATCCGCATCAACGGATTGAGCGCGGTCATCGGCTCCTGGAAGATCATTGCAAGCCTGCGGCCGCGCAGATCGCGCCAGCCGTCGTCGTCGAGCTTGAGCAGGTCGCGGCCTTCGAACTGGATTTCGCCTGAGGTGACCGAGACCGTGTCAGGCAGCAGGCCCATCAGCGCATGCGCGCACATCGATTTGCCCGAGCCGGATTCGCCGACGACGCAGACGATCTTGCCGGGCCGCAAATCGAGCGAGACGCCGTCGACCGCGAACGGGCGTTCGGCGCTCTTGGGCAGCGCAATCCGCAGATTCTTGATGGAGACGGCGGGCGGGGCGGTCATCAGCGGCCCTCCCGCGACAGGCGGGGATTGAGCGCGTCGTTGAGGCCTTCGCCGATCAGGTTGAGGCCGAGCACCGAGATCAGGATCGCGACGCCGGGAAATACGGTGATCCACCAGGCCTGCCGGATCACGGTGCGGCCCGCGCCGACCATGTAGCCCCAGGAGATCAAATTGGGATCACCAAGGCCGAGGAACGCCAGCGAGGATTCCAGCAGGATCGCGGTCGCCACCATCAGCGAGGCCAGCACGATCACCGGCGACAGGGCGTTGGGCAGGATCTCGCGCAGGATGATCCAGCTGTTGCTTTGACCGGTGACGATCGCCGCTTGCACATATTCGCGCGTGCGCAGCGACAGCACCTCGCCGCGGACGAGGCGGGCGACCGGCGGCCAGCTCACCACCGCGATCGAGGCCACGATCGAATAGATCGAGGGCTGCAGGATCGCGACCAGCACGATCGCCAGCGCGAAGCTCGGAATGGTCTGGAAGAATTCGGTGAAGCGCATCAGGGCGTCGTCGACCCTGCCGCCGAAATAGCCGGCCATGGCGCCGATGGGAATGCCGACCACCAGCGCGACCAGTGTCGAGACGAGACCGACCAGCAGCGACACGCGTGCGCCAAAGATCATGCCGGCGAAGACGTCGCGGCCCAGCGCGTCGGTGCCGAGGGGCACGGTCGACAGCGTGAAGGGCGGCAGGAACGGCCGCTGCACCATGCGCCAGGGCGAATTCGGGAACAGCATCGGTCCGAACACCGCGATGGCGATCGCGAGCAGAAGGATGATGAGCCCGATGACGCCGCTCGGGCTTCTCAGCATCGATTTCCAGAACTGTTTCATGAGGCGAATTCGATGCGCGGATCGACCAGGCGGTAGACGAGGTCGGTGATGAGATTGAAGATCAACACCATGGCGGAGCAGATCACGAAGACGCCGAGCAGCAGATTGTAGTCGCGCTGCAGCAGCGCGTCGTACATCAGCCGCCCGATGCCGGGCCAGGCGAACACGGTTTCGGTGATGACGGCGCCGCCGATCAGCGTGCCGGAATGCACGCCGGCGAGCGTCACGACCGGCAGCAGCGCGTTGCGCAGCACGTGGCGGCGCTGGATCACGGCGTCGGAGAGCCCCTTCGCGCGCGCGGTCTTGACGAAGTCGAGCCGCTTCACCTCCAGCATCGAGGCGCGCGTCATCCGGGTGTAGGTCGCCATGAAGAACAGGCCGAGCGTCATCGCCGGCATGATCAGGTGCTTTGCGACGTCGACGGCGTGGGAAAGGCCTGTGAGGTTGGCGCCGACCGTCTCGTAGCCGAAGCTCGGCAGCCAATCCATGGTGACCGAGAACAACAGGATGCCCATCAATGCCACCCAGAAGATCGGCATGGCGTAGAAGATCAGCGCGAAGATGGTGATGGCGGTGTCGAGGAACGTGCCGGCAAATCGCGCGGCAAACGTGCCGAAGAGAGTGCCGAGCATCAGCGAGATCGCGAAGGCGGTCAGCGTCAGCAGCAGCGTCGCCGGCAACCGCTCGCCGATCAGCTTGGCCACCGGCGCCTGCTGGCGGAAGGAGAAGCCGAGATCGAGGCTGACGACGCCCTTGACGTAGATGAAGAGCTGTTCGGGCAGCGGCTTGTCGAGGCCGAACTTCTCCCGGAGCTGCTTGACGAAGACCTGGTCGGATGCTCCGGCCTCGCCGGCCATCACGACCGCGGGGTCGCCGGGCGCTAGCCGGATCAGGAAGAAATTGAGGACGACGATCGCGAGCAGGACGATGACGCCCTTGAGGACACGCTGGGCAACGAAGGAGAGCATAGTTAGAGCGACGCTTGTTTGACTTGAAAGCCACCGCGACGACGGTGCGCTCCCTCTCCCGCTTGCGGGGGAGGGCTGGGGAGGGGGGGTTTCCGCAGAGGGGATCTTCGTGCGGAG
>ERZ1034411.326-NODE-326-length-10775-cov-2.753731_pt1 | contig 10775 bp, 9 predicted proteins | sample MGYA00520583_ERZ1034411 | MGnify/ENA primary metagenome ERZ1034411 (study PRJEB33736, sample SAMEA104288481) | Azolla microphylla | place: Ecuador | collected 1982 | study: EMG produced TPA metagenomics assembly of the PRJEB19522 data set (Is there foul play in the...
CAGTTCCAGTCCCGCCTGTGCCAGCAGCCTGCGCACCGCGATCAGCGGCAAGCCCACCAGCCCGCTCGGATCCTGCGTCTCGATCGCCTCGCACAGGCTGATGCCCAGGCCTTCCGACTTGAAGCTGCCGGCGCAGTCGAGCGCATCCTCGGCGTCGAGATAGCGCTCGATCTCCGCGTCGCCCAGCGCGCGGAAGCGCACCGTGCACAAATCCAGCGCCTGCAGCAGCGCGCCGCTGTCCTGCTGCTGCAGCACTACCGCGGTGATGAAGTGCGCCGCGCTGCCGGACAGCAGCTTCAGCTGCGCCGCCGCGCGCGGCCGCGTGCCGGGTTTGCCCAGCAGCTTGCCGTCGCAGGCGCAGACCTGGTCCGAGCCCAATACCCAGCGCCGCGGATGGCGCGCCGCCACCGCGCCGGCCTTGGCCAGGGCCAAGCGCTGCGCCAGCGCCTGCGGCTGCTCGCCGGCCAGTGGGGTCTCGTCGCTGCCCGGCGCCTGCTGCTCGAAGGCGATGCCGAGGCGCCGCAGCAGCTCGGCGCGGTAGCGCGAGGTGGAGGCGAGAATCAGCGGCGAGGATGCGGATGGGGGCAGGGGGCTCATCGGCTTTTGACGATCGGGGTTGTGGTGACTAGCATGCCGCGCATGAAAGACGGCATCCCCCTGCGCGTCAAGGCTTCGGCCTCGGTGACGCGCGGCAGCATCTGGCATGGCGCCGTTCCGGTGCAGCGGCTGCAGCGCCTGGCGGCGGTTCTGGCCGGGCCGGCCGGCGAGTTGCAGGTCGAATTGCAGGCCGGGCGGAATATTGCCGGCCACGGCGTGCTCGGCGGCAAGATCACCGGCGAATTGCCCTTGGCCTGCCAGAACTGCATGAAGACCTTCTCCTGGCCGCTCGAAACCACGCTGGACCTGCGCCTGGTGCACAGCGAGGCGGAGGAAAAGCGCCTGCTCAACGAGTGCGAGCCGCTATTGGTCGAAGACGACACATTGCAATTGCAGGCTCTGGTGGAGGAGGAAGCCCTCCTCGCTCTGCCGATAGCCCCCCGCTGCCCGGAATGCGGTGGGGGCTAGGAGCCCGGTCGCAAGGCCACGAAATATTATGGAATTCCGTGCCGCCCCCTATGGAATTCCATACTTTCTGGTAGAATCCGCCCCCTTGCGGGTGTTTTGACCCCTCCGGAGCAGAGTCATGGCTGTCCAGAAATCCAAGAAGTCCCGCGCCCGCCGCGGCGACCGCCGTTCTCACGACGCGCTCAGCGCGCCGACCCTGTCGGTCGATCCGACCTCGGGCGAGACCCACCTGCGTCACCACGTGACCGCCGACGGCTTCTACCGCGGCAAGAAGGTCATCAGCAAGGCCGTCCCGGAAGTTCCGGAAGCCTGAGCACGCCGGGACGGAGAACCGCCCTGTCGTGATCTCCGTACCTGACTGCCGGCGCAGCGCGATTTGACGGTGGCTGCGCCGATCACCCTCGCCATCGACGCCATGAGCGGCGACCACGGTCTCGCGGTCGCCGTACAGGCGTGCCTGGACGTCCTCGCCGAGCAGCCGGACCTGCGGCTGATCCTCACCGGCGACGAGGCGGCGCTGCGCAAGAGCCTCCGCGGCCACCGTTACCAGGACGACGGCCGCATCGAGATCCAGGCCTGCAGCGAAGTGGTGGCGATGGACGAATCGCCGTCCAAGGCCCTGCGCAACAAGAAAGACTCTTCGATGCGCGTGGCCATCAACCTGGTCAAGACCGGCCGCGCCCAGGCCGCCGTCTCCGCCGGCAACACCGGCGCGCTGATGGCCATTGCCCGCTTCGTGCTGAAAACCCTGCCGGGCATCGACCGCCCCGCCATCATCTCGCCGCTGCCGGCCATCGGCGGCGTCACCCACGTGCTCGACCTCGGCGCCAACGCCGACTGCAGCGCCGAGCAGCTGATGCAGTTCGCGGTGATGGGCTCGGCCCTGGTCACGGCGCTGCACGGCACCGAGCGCCCACGCGTGGCCCTGCTCAACATCGGTGAGGAAGAGATCAAGGGCAACGACACCATCAAGGCCGCCTCGGCCCTGCTCGCCGCCTCGCCGCTCAACTACGTCGGCTATCTCGAGGGCGACGGCATCTTCCTGCACCCGGCCGACGTGGTGGTGTGCGACGGCTTCGTCGGCAACGTCGCGCTCAAGGCGGGCGAGGGCGTGGCCAAGCTGATCATGCACTTCATGCGCGAGGAGTTCACCCGCACCCTGCCGGCCAAGCTGGTGGCGCTGGTGGCGCGCTCGGTGCTGCGCGCGCTGGCCAAGCGCATGGACCCGCGCCTGTACAACGGCGCCAGCTTCCTCGGCCTGCAGGGCACGGTGATCAAGAGCCATGGCGGTGCCGATGCGCTGGCTTTCGCCAACGCCATCAAGGTGGCGCTGCGCGAGGTGGAGAAGGACGTGCCGGCGCGCATCAGCCGCTTGCTCGGCGCGGCCACCGCCGCACCGGTGGCCGCCGCCCACTAATTCCCGCGGTGCACCCCCTGTGAACCGCTACCGCGCCAACCCGCGCCTGCTGCCGGTGCTGCTCGCCGGGCTGGCCATGCTCGGGCCGTTCTCGATCGATACCTTCTTCCCGGCTTTCGGCCGCATCGAACGGGACTTCGGCATCGGCGCGCTGTCGATGCAGCAGACCATCAGCGTCTACATGGGCACCTACGCGGTGATGTCGCTGCTGCACGGCCCGCTGTCCGACGCCTACGGCCGCCGCGGCGTGATCTTCTACTCGCTGCTGGTGTACCTGTTCGCCAGCCTCGGCTGCGCCCTGGCGCCCAGCTTCCACTGGCTGCTGCTGTTCCGCGTGGTGCAGGGCGTCTCCGCCGGCGCCGGCCTGATCGTCGGCCGCGCCATCATCCGCGACCGCTTCGCCGGCGCCGACGCGCAGCGGCTGATGTCGCAGGTGACGCTGATCTTCGGCATCGCCCCGGTGCTGGCGCCGATCGTCGGCGGCTGGGTGCTGTACTTCGCCGGGTGGCGCTGGATCTTCGGCGTGCTGGTGGCATTCACCGCGCTGCTGGCGCTGGCGACGCTGCTGGGCCTGCCGGAAACGCATCCGCGCGAGCGGCGCACGCCGATCGACCCCTCGCACCTGCTGCGCACCTACGGCGCCATCGCCCGCGATTACCGCTTCCTGCTGCTCGGCGCCGCCGCCGCGCTCAACTTCGGCGCGCTGTTCGTCTACGTCGCCGCCGCGCCGGTGATCGTGCTCGACATGCTGCACCTCAACGAGCGGCAGTTCCCCTGGCTGTTCGTGCCCACCATCGGCGGCATGACCTTCGGCGCCTGGCTCTCCGGGCGCGCCGCCGGCCGTCTCAGCGCGTCGCGCACAGTGGCGCTGGGCTACGCGCTGATCTTCGGCGGCGTCGCGCTGGGCCTGGTCCTGAACAGCCTGATGCCGCCGGCCTTGCCGTGGTTCGTGCTGCCGATCTGCGTTTCCGGCATGGGCATATCCCTGGCGTTTCCGACCTTGACCCTGCTGATGCTGGACCGCTTCCCCGCCGTGCGCGGCGCCGCCGCGTCGGTGCAGACGGCGATGTCCCTGGGCCTCAGTTCTCTGGTCGCCGGCCTGCTATCGCCGCTGGCCGCGCAAAGCGGGATCGATCTGGCTCTCAGCAGCCTGGGCATGAGCCTGGCCGGCTTCGCCTGTTGGACGCTGTATCGCACCGCCACGCCGAACGCGGAGCCGCAGGTGCTGAATGCGGCGGAGTTGGGAAATATCCCAGAGGCAATGGAGCGATAAGCTGCCGCTTATTTTTCGATGCGGGCCGCGCGTCGTTCTCTGAAAAGAATTTATTCAATCCTCATCTTGCGAATTGAATAGCGAACGTTTCTATCGGCTCTTTCAACACTGACCTGCAAAGCCACGCCGTAATTCGGTAAATATGCCCAAATGCTGCGGCTTGGCGTTGCGGCGTTGTTACTGTAATCACACTCCATGTACACCGCTTGCCCCTGTAGCGCCGGGCTCAATTCGCTAGCTGCATGAGTCCCTTGCTGCGTGCATGTGTCATGCTCACGGAATTTTTGGCCGCCCGTTTCGTAGCTAGTGAGGTACTCGTATTGTAATGACGTACCAGAGTCCTGAGTGAAGGGGTCAAATTGATCGAAGCTGCGGATCTCCCATGTATCCGGTACTAGCGGCTCATATAGCGGCACCCGATTCCAGCGCAGCGGCAAGAAGCCGAGGTAGCTCAGTTCGTAATATTGACTGATCGGAACTCCATTTTGCACCGTCTCGATTACCCGGCTGAACAAACCATGTCCCTGGTTTTGCAGCGTCACGTCCAGCCGCTCATCCCCAGGATTTCCGGTGGCTGTGTTAACGGGAATCGCCGAAAACTGCATTCTGGAAAATGAGGCTTCGCGCCCGGGAGGCGTCCTCCTCAGCGTAACCGTCACCTCGGCGTTTAGCGATTTTGCCGAAAAATTGGCTTGAGCAAAGCTCGTTTTATCCGCGACATCTTCCATCGTTACGCAGCCGAGGCCGCTCATCGCTGCAGCGGTAGCGGTGATGGATAAAAGTCTGGACGACTTCATGTATTCCACCTTATTCAAACAAAAACATATGATCGAAACAGCGCGCGCTCGAATGCGGCGTGTTGCAGCGGCATCTTGAATGAAGATTCGTCGCTCGTACAATCCGTGAGGTGCCAAGTTGATCCGCAAGAAGTAGTTTTTCCTGCCTGATCGCTTCTTTGAATCGATCCGAGGCAGTGCTACATTTATTGCGGGGAGGAGGAGGGGCGCGGGACGGCGAGAAAACTTCGGGGAATTCATGTTTAAGAAAGTAATCATGACTGTAGGCTTGACCATGGCCTCCATGTTGTTGCTTGCCGCGTGCGTGACGATCTATGGCAGGGCTTCTGCAACTGGCGGCTTTGGTTATAGCGAATACAAGATCGATGATCGCACCTATCAGGTGCGCTTCGCCGGTATACCCCCTCTTACGAGAGAGCAGGTTGAGTTGTTCTGGCTCTATCGCTGTGCCTATCTAGCTCGCGAAAAAGGCTATGAATTATTTGCCTTGGCGTTTCCGCCTGCTGTTCGGACAGATGCCTTTAAGTCCCTGCCAGCCGCCTCGCCCGCGCTGTTTCTTGCGAATACGCGCGAGCGGCGAAATATGTATCGGCACGTGGAGCTGATTCGCGCCTTTTTTGTTCCAGGGCCCAGATACTGGGTCTCACGTGGCGTTATGCGTGTCTTTCACGAATCTTTGCCAGCAGATGTTCCGTTTGCATTTCGAGCTCAAGTGATCATCGATATGTTGCAGCCATTGGTGGATGCAGCACACGAAGCCGAACGTAAGAACGATAGCGGGCCTTATAAGGGAGAAGACGACGAGATCGACCGCAGGGCCGCGTCAGGAAAATTCTCATTTACGGTCACCCTGCCGTCTCGCCAAAGTGTCTTGTTGCAAGCCCTGGTACGTAACCCCGCCTACATTGGCGTCGATCCGGAAGGGGAAACTGCCCCCTTGCAAAATCCGCCTGCATTGGAACAAAAGCCATCGATGCCGCCCGCAGAGCCTTTGGAATCGACGCCACCTTCGGCGGCTAGTCCTGCGCGCCACTCTGTCTAGAAAATCTGTTGGTCTGAAGAAAATGTCGGACGACGGGTCGATCATCCGCACCCTGCGCTTTTCGGGCTTTGAGTTGCCGTACCCGGATCGCCGCAGGGGCCAGGACCGTGACGTGGTGTCAGCAACTGCAGCCGCGCTTAATTTGGCTTCTGCACGCCCTTCGGCTTGGGCGGGTTGGCCTTCACCGGCATGCCCTGCTGCGAGGCGATCTTCGCCGCGCCCTGCACCGAGTCCATCAGGTCCTGGCAGTTGTGGTCCTGGCCCAGGCCGAGCTGGATGGTCGGCAGCAGCGCCGCCAGCGGCGTCAGCAGCACGCCCAGCACCACCGCGGCGCCGCCGCGCGCCGCCAGCACCTTGGCGTCCGGCGCGATGCTCGGGCTCTTCAGCGGGCCGCGTACCAGGATCGGTGCCGGCAGCGAGCCGATGTTGAAGTGCTTGGGCTCGGTGGAGAGCTTGTAGTCGATCTGCTCGCTGGCGAGGTTGATCTTGCCGCTGCCGACGATGTTGGCCTCGGTGGTATCGAAGATGAAGGTGCGGGTGTCGAGCAGGCCCTTGGTCAGGCTGAAGTCCGTCACCAGGCAGCGCAGCTGCGCGCGGCTGGGGATGCCCAGCGCCGATTCGATGCCGTTGCCGAAATCCAGGCCGGCGAGGTCGACCAGCAGGGCGGACAGGTCGCCGCCGCTCATGAACAGTTTCAGCTCGCCGTCGCCGCGGCCGAGCATCTGCGCCAGCGAGTTGCCGGTGGTGTCGATGCGCGCCTTGCCGCCGATGGTGCCGGCGCCCTTGAACAGCTTGGTCGATTGCATGATGCGCGACAGGTCGACCTTGCGGAAGTCGATGTCGCCCACTGTGTGCACCGCGTTGCCCTGGCTGTCGAGCTTCAGGTTCAGCACGATCGAGCCGGTGCCGACGCCGAACGACAGCGGCTGGAAGGCGATGTTGCCGTCGTCGATGCTCAGGTTCGCCACCAGGTTGTCGAGAGGCGTCGACTCGCTCTCGATGTGCTGCCCCTTGTAGCGCACGTCGAAGTCCACCGTGCGCAGCTGCGGCAGGTTCAGCGGCTTGTCCGGCAGCAGCTTGCCGCTGGCCTCCTGCTGCGCGTGCTCCTGCTTCTGCCTGGCGCTGAGCGCCTCCTGGCCGTCGCCCTTGCCCGGCGGCGCGCCGATGAAACCGCGCAGGTCGGCCAGCACCACCTTGCGCGAGGTCATGTCGGCGCTGAATTTCGGCCGTGCGCCGCCGAGCTGCACGGCGATGTTGCCTTCCAGGTCGCTGCTGCCGACGGTGCCGGAGAAATCGCTGAAGCGCACCTTCTTCGCCGCCACGTCGTAGTCGAGCCGGCCGTCGAGCTTGTACGGCGGCGTCGGCGCCAGCGGAATGCCGGTCAGCGGATAAAGATTGGAGAGGTCGTCGCCGGCGAACTCCAGCATCAGGTCGGCGCCGGCGAACTTCAGCGGGTCGAGCAGGGTGCCCTGCAGCGCCACATGGGTGTTGGCGTGGGTCAGCTTCAGGTCCACCGGGTAGCGGTCGCCCGGATCGCGCAGGCTCAGCACCGAGCCGCCGATGAAGCGGCCGTCGATCGGCTGCCCCGAATACCTGCCCTGGATGCCGACGTACAGGTCCGGCTCCTTGCGCGCCGGGTTGGCCTGAGTGTGCACCGCCAGGGTGAAATCGGACTTGAGCTTGGGATCGATCACGTGCACGCGGCCGTCGTTGATCACCAGGCTGCCCACGTCCACCTTCCACGGGCTGGGCTGCGGCGCCGGCTTGGCCGGCTGGCTGCCGAAGGTCCAGTTGTCGAGGCCGTCGGCGGTGCGTTCCAGGTCGGCGTCGGGCTGGTCCACCACCACTTGCTCCAGGATCACGCCGTGGTGGAACAGCGCGAACAGGTCCAGGCGGATGGCCAGCCGCCCCACCGTGGCGGTGCTGGTGTTGGCCGGGAAGCCGTCCTTGGGATTGGCGATGTCGATGCGGTCGAGCAGCACCAGCGGGTGGCGCGACAGGCGCAGGTCGAAGTGGCCGAGCGTGACGCGGCGGTTCAGCGCGGCCGAGGCCTGCGCCTCGACCAGGGGGCGGAACCAGTTCCAATCCCACAGCAGCACCAGCGCAACCAGCGCCACGGCGATCACGGCCAGCACGCGCGGCCAGCGGCGACGACGGCTCGGCATGCTTTGCCTCCGCTTCGTGTTCTTGGAACTATGACCGGGAAGCGGCTGCCGCCGTTGGAGCATCGTCAGCCGGCGATTATTTGACCAGCTCGTTCATGTCGAAGATCGGCAGCAGGATCGCCAGCACGATCACCAGCACCATGCCGCCCATCAGCACGATCACCATCGGCTCCATCAGGCCGACGGTGGCGGCCACCAGGGTTTCCAGCTCGCGCTCCTGGTTGGTGGCGGCGCGGTCGAGCATCTCGTCGAGCTTGCCGGAGGCCTCGCCGGAGGCGATCAGGTGCAGGGTGATGGGCGGGAACAGGCGGCTGTCGGCCAGCGCCTTGTTCAGCGCCACGCCCTCGCGCACGCGCTTGGCGGCGTCGTCCACCGCCTCGCGCATCGGCAGGTTGGTCACCACCTGGGCGCCGATGCGCAGCGCCTCCAGGATCGGCACGCCGCTGCCGAACAGGATGCCGAGGGTGCGCATGAAGCGGCCGGTGTTGGCGCCGCGCACCAGCCGGCCGACCAGCGGCAGGCGCAGCTGCTGGCGGTTGACGCGGCGGCGGAAGTCGGTGGCGCGCATGGCGCGGAAGAACAGGAACGTTCCCACCACGATGGCGCCGCCGATGTACAGGCCATAGGCGCGGATGAAGTCGCTGACCGCGATCAGGCCGCGCGTCAACGGCGGCAGCTGCTGGCCGATGCTGTCGAACACGCCCACCACCTTGGGCACGACGAAGGTCATCATGGCGATGACCACGCCGATCGCCACCACCAGCAGGATGATCGGGTACAGCAGGGCCAGCAGCAGCTTGTTGCGCATCTGCTGGCCGCGGTCGGCGTAGTCGGCCAGGCGCTCGAGCACGTTGTCGAGCTGCCCGGCCTGCTCGCCGGCCTCGATGGTGGCGCGGAACAGCACCGGGAAGGCGCCGGGGAAGTTGGCCATCGAGCTGGCCAGGGTGTTGCCCTCCACCACCCGCGCGCGCACGCCGAGGGTGACACGCTGCACGCGCTTGCTCTCGCTCTGCTGCGCCACCGCCGTGAGCGCCTCGTCCAGCGGCAGGCCGGAGCGGGTGAGGGTGGCGAGCTGGCGGGTGAAGATGGCCAGCTCGGTGCTGCCGAAACTGCCGCTGCCGCGGCCGGAGCCGATGCCCAGGCTGCCCTGCTTCTGCGCCCGCCCGGAGGAGACCTCGTGCACGTCCAGCGGCGTCAGGCCGCGGTCGCGCAGCATCTGCCGCACCTGGCGCGGCGTGTCGCCCTCGATCAGCCCGCGGCTGTTGCGGCCGCGCGCGTCGAGCGCGGTGTATTCGAAGGCGGCCAAATTAACGGTGCCAAGTCCCGCAGGGACTTGTCCTTGTGCCCTCCCCCCTTGCGGGGGAGGTTCGGTGGGGGGGAGCCCATGCGCCGAAGCTGGCCATCAGCTCACTCCTCGATCGTCACGCGCAGCACCTCGCCGAGCGTGGTGTCGCCGGCCAGCACCTTGTTGCGGCCGGACTGCAGGATGCCGGGGCTGCGCTCGCGCGCGGCGGCTTCCAGCACCTGCTCGGAGGCGTTGTCGTGGATCAGCGCCTCCAGCCGGCGGTCCACCTCGATGATCTCGTGGATGCCGCTGCGGCCGAGGAAGCCGGTGTGGTGGCACACCGGGCAGCCGACCGGCTTGTAGAGGATGGTGTCCTTGCGCTCCGGCACGCCGAGCTGCTCCAGCTCGCTGAGCTTGGGCGTGTACGGCTGCTTGCAGTGCTTGCACAGCGTGCGCACCAGGCGCTGCGCCATCAGGCCGACCAGCGAGGACGACAGCTGGTACGGCTCCACGCCCATGTCGCGCAGGCGCGTCACCGCGCCGACGGCGGTGTTGGTGTGCAGGGTCGACAGCACCAAATGGCCGGTCTGCGAGGCCTGCACCGAGATCTCGGCGGTTTCCAGGTCGCGGATTTCGCCGACCATCACCACGTCCGGGTCCTGGCGCAGGATGGCGCGCAGGCCGCGGGCGAAGGTCATCTCCACGCGCGCGTTGACCTGGGTCTGGCCGACGCCGTCGATGTAGTACTCGATCGGGTCTTCCACCGTCATGATGTTGCGGCTGCGGTCGTTCAGCACCGACAGCGCCGAGTACAGCGTGGTGGTCTTGCCCGAGCCGGTGGGGCCGGTGACCAGCATGATGCCGTAAGGGCGGTGGATGATGCGGCGCAGCGCGGCGATCTGGGCCGGGTCGATGCCCAGGTGCTCCAGGTCGAGGCGCTCGGCCTGCTTGTCCAGGATACGCATCACCACGCGTTCGCTGTTGGTGCCGGTGGGGATGGTGGAGACGCGCACGTCCACCTTGCGGCCGCCGAAGGCGCGGCTGATGCGGCCGTCCTGCGGCAGGCGCTTCTCGGCGATGTCCAGCTTGGCCATGATCTTCACGCGCGACACGATCTTCGGCGCCAGCGAGCGCGGCGGCGACAGCACCTCGCGCAGCACGCCGTCGACGCGGAAGCGCACGGTGACGCGGCTCTCGAACGTTTCGATGTGGATGTCCGAGGCGTTTTCCTTGATCGCCTCGACCAGCAGGCCGTTGATGAACTTGATGATCGGCGCGTCGTCGTCGGTTTCCAGCAGATCCTGCGCCTCGGCCAGCGCGGCGGACAGACTGTCGAGGTCGGCCTGCTCCTCGGTGAGGCCGTCGGCCAGGGCGGCGCTGGCGCCGGTCTGGCCCTCGTAGGTGCGCTGCAGCAGCGCGTCGAACTCCTCCGGCGGCACCGTGCGCAGCCGCACCGGCCGGCGCAGGAAGCGGCGCACCTCCTGCACCGAGTCGATGCTGACGCCGCTCTTGCACACCAGCTCCACCGCCGCGCCCAGGTCCTGGGCCACGATCAGGCCGTGGCGCTTGGCAAAGGCGAAGGGCGGCCGGCGCAGCTCGGCGGGTATGGCTTGCGATTCCATGTACGGCTCAGCTCAGCGGTTCGACGGCGACGCTCCGCTGTCACTGTCCGCGGGCAGCGGCGTGGTGGCGGCGCCGGGCGGCACCGTCGGCGAAACGGGGGGATTGAAC
>ERZ1034411.327-NODE-327-length-10768-cov-37.775413_pt1 | contig 10768 bp, 4 predicted proteins | sample MGYA00520583_ERZ1034411 | MGnify/ENA primary metagenome ERZ1034411 (study PRJEB33736, sample SAMEA104288481) | Azolla microphylla | place: Ecuador | collected 1982 | study: EMG produced TPA metagenomics assembly of the PRJEB19522 data set (Is there foul play in...
CTCTCTCTCTCTCTCTCTCTCTCTCTCTCTCTCTCTCTCTCTCTCTCTCTCTTCTCAGTCAACCCACACAAGCATCTTCGACAACAAGAACTACCCGATTGTAACCATCCTCCTTGGTCAAAGACCCCGGTGGTCCCGTTCGACCGACCCGCAGGCGCGGATTTCCGCGACATCTATTTGGTGAACCCGACGTGAAGAACGGTAAGGGAGGATGGCTGGAACTTCAAGTGCTAGAGACTCTAATGAAAGTCTAGCACAAGCAATGGCAAGGATGATGGACCAAATGCTTCAGGAGAGAGACAACGTCGCAGGCCTTGACGTTGCCATCGACAGGATCGTCGATACCAATGGATGCTTTGATGGTAGAGATGTGACACGATACCTTGAAACCTACAAAACAGAAATGCGGAAAAAGGGTATTTCTATGGCAAGACAAGTGGCAAGCTTCTCAAGGATTGTAACTTCGAGTCTTTACCCCCGGGTCCTAGAGCTACAAGAGGCCAATCCTGAATGGTCATCTTTCGAACAAAGTTTACTTGAAGAATATGGGTTTGGTGACTCATCTCGAATGACGAAGAAAGATTTGATGGACTGGGTGGAGTCTCCTAACAAAGAGTTGAGTGCGAGTGCGACGCTCCATGAGTTCGAGCAAAGATTTGATCGTCTACCTGCACTTGACAAAACAATTCTCGATTCCAGCAAGGTGCTCCTATTTATCAAATCAGTAGATGAGAAAGATCGAAGAGATCTTGGACTACTACTAGAAAACGATGAAGGCCTTATTTCTGATTGGGCAGTAGTGAAGAGAGCATGTGGACGTTTTGATAAGCGTCGACAATGGGACAACGAGACAAGATCGAGTGTCGCAGCTCAGATTGGCCGGCAAGATCACAATGCGAGACAAGAATCACAAGCACAAAGACCAAGGGATGATGAAGTGGCTCAGCCCATGGATGGAGCCAAAATGGATGAACTTGTAGACATGCTTCGAGAGATGAGAATTTCTCAAATCAGAAAAGAAGGAACTCAAAGTTTTCCGGGTCGTCGCCCGGACTTTCCCCGTAGGTGTATATGGTGTGACTCATTGGAACACCAACGGAGAGATTGCTCAGACTTCCAAAATGCCCTCCGACGAGATATCATTTATCTCTCCAACAATCGGATTCACTCCTCGGTGACACAACGCCCTCTCAATACCAACTTCGGCCGAGGAGGTATGAAGAAATTGATAGAGGAAATGGAAGAAAACAAAGTGAATAGTGTTTACTATTCCTCATCTGCCGGGATTCGAGCGGGACACGAGACGAGAGCCCAAGAGTCTCAAGTAGGAGAATTTTGGCCAATCATATTGAATCAAGTCGGGAAAGGGAAGCTCTGCATGAACGAGGCAATTAAAGCAGAACGAAGAGTCCAAGCAATGACGGGATGGGAGGACCCTGTGGAGGAGAAGTCTAGCTTCGTCGAGGCCATGTGTCAAAACTACGACGTCCTAGTCGAAGAGAAACGAAAAAGACCAGATGACCAATCAGGCTCTTCAAAGAAACATGACACAAGAGAAGCTGTTCGAAGAAGGGAGGAATCATCACCGTCCCAAACGATAACCGAAAGAGGGAAGGAAAGAATCGGACCGGCGTTCAAATTACGCTCAGAGATAGAGCAATCCACCGACCTTAAGCGTGTGATGGAAGAAAGAATCTTGGATAGCCGAATCGAGTTCACACTACGGGAGGTGTTAGGAATTGCAAAGAAAGAATTCCATGATGTCATCATTGACTTGATAAAAAGGAAGAGGCTGACAACAACTGAAGAAGGAACCAGACCGGCAAATGTCTCAACAAGCGCTATCACAACGGAAGGTCTCGAAATTGAACAAGAATTTGTGGATAGCCATTTCGCAAGGCCACATTGGGCTAGGGCCACTACCGAGACGCCGGTGCGGATGGGAGAGTTGAAAGATCCAGTGGTGGCGCTCATCGATCATGGCTCGGAGATCAACCTCATGTCTCTTGACTTCTATCGGAAAGGTCGTTGGCCCATCAATACTAGGCATGGGTGGAAGATTCGAGCGGCAACTAGGGCGACTGAAGAGCTTCATGGGGCCTGCCCTAACGTTAAGGTAACTATTGGTGACGTTGAGCATGATCAACACTTTTTTGTACAGGAATCAGCGTCACATCCTGTCATCCTTGGCGAGCCTTACATAACAACATCCCGGATGGAGACAAAGGTACTCGATAATGGTTCGGCATATGCGCGGATACGAAGTCAAGATGGGACAAGCTCGGTTCAATTCCTCACCGTACGACCGAACCATGAAAGAAATAGGCATAGCTTAGGGAGAGAAGCTAGGGAGGATTTTTAATTCGGACTATTAGGGAGAGGGACAACAATAGTCCGGGACATCTAACTATGTCCCCAACTCAGTGTAATAAAAGTTGTCACCCCATTAATAAAAATGAAGTCTTGTTTTCTGAAAATGGGATGTGTAGATTTAACAACATAAATGGAGGAGATATTAAAATAGGAATCCTAGAGGAACAACTTAGAGAAATCGGGATTATGAGCAAGGAAGAGACAATAAACGGGTACATGGAGATGATATCATTTGATGATACCCTTGGGGAAATGGAGAAAGTCATCAAAACAAATCTGCAAGTCAACAAAACGATTCCAATCAACTCTGTCGCCTTATACACCGCCATCGACGAATACGAACAAGGTGTCGCGACAGATGAAGTTGAAGTTAATACCAAATACAAGACTGTGGACAAGAAGGTGAAACCTGTGGCTGCTCCCTTGCCTGAAGACAGTTGGCAGCGAATAAAGGAGGTAGCGCGAGATCCGTGCCTTAGAGACCCGAAAAGAATAGGGCATGTCTTCACCGATGAAACTCGACGGAAGCTCAAAGTTGGTGGGGGTGAGTTTTTGCTTCCCAAAGAAGAGTCCAAGTTTCGGGAAATGTTGGAGCAACACGGGAAAGCATTTGCCTTTTCCCCACAAGAAATCGGATGTGTTGACCCAAAGCTTGTGGAACCGATGGTTATCTTTACAATACCCCATGTGCCATGGAACTTGAAGCCAATTCCTGTTCCAAGAGCTCACATCCCAAAATTGTTGGAGCTGTTAAAAGAAAAGATTAGAATGGGGATCCTTGAGCCATCTAATGCGCCTTACTCAAATAGGTGGTTCACAGTGCCGAAAAAGAATGGGGCGCTTCGATTTATCCAAGATCTGCAACCGGTAAACAAGGTCACCATTCGTAATGTTGGTATTGGGCCTAGTGTTGATGAGTTTGCTGAAGCTTTTGCAGGAAGGTCGATTTACTCGATTGGAGACTTGTATTCTGGATACGACCAATTTCAATTATCTTTGGATAGTCGAGACATCACAACGATGCGGACTCCCATCGGGCTAGTAAGGATGTGTACATTACCACAAGGGGCAACTAACTCGGTGGCCCACATGATGAATGCCATGAACAAAGTACTAAGAGACTGCATCCCAGATATTACGATGCCTTTCCTCGATGATATCCCTATAAAGGGGTGCTCCGAATCAGAGAAGGACGAGTCTTTCGATCAAGATGGATGTCGAAGATTTGTCTCAAACCATATTAGAGACTGTGGAAGAGTCCTAGAAAGACTGGAAGGTGCAGGGCTCACATTCTCTGGAGAAAAATCAGCATTTGGCCAACGCGAGATCCTAGTGGTGGGACATCTTTGTGGACCATACGGACGAAAACCCTCTCCCGAGAAGGTGAATGCGATTCAAGAGATGCGAGAGGAATGTGGAACGCAGACAGAGGTCCGAAGATTCTTAGGAGCATGTGCGTTCTACCACATTTGGATTCCGCACTATGCTCATGTGGCTGAACCCTTATATGGCTTACTGAAAAAAGGAAGAAAATTCAAATGGGAACCGATACACACAGAGGCGATGAAGAGATTGAAAGGGCTACTAGTGGCAGCACCAGCTCTAAGGAAGGCCGTCTACAAAGAAGGGATGCCCATCTACATCACGGTAGATACAAGTCCTACGGGAATTGGATGGGTAATCAACCAAGAAGGAGAAGATAGCACACGGTACGCCATCCGGTTCGGAGCAAAGGTCCTTAGCGAGCGGCAACGAGGATATGCCCAAGTAAAGCGGGAACTCTGGGGTATTGTGTCTGCGGTGAAGGTAGACAAGGACTACTTGATCGGGTCGGAGGTGGTAATTGAAACAGATTGCCTCCCAATCCTTGGGATGATCTCTGGATGTGCGACACCAGATCTAGCTATGCTGAGGTGGATTGCGTATATCAAGTCGTTGAACCCAGAGATCCGCCACATTGCCGGGAAGAACAACGCCATGGCGGACATGTTGTCAAGAGCAAGATTTGAGGATGAAGGTGACATGGTTTCAGAAGATGAAGACATCGCCCTCGACTTCTTCAAGGCAGCCCGATTGTTGGCAGAAGACAGAGGCACGCCAACCCTCCACACTTTCAACGAGAACGAGTATGACGGGGAGTGGCTACTAATCGGTAGATTCTTGAGAACAATGATGGCGGATGCTTCATGGACGAAGGAGGAGGCTCTACGAATACGAAAGAAAGCTTACCAGTACTTTCTGAAGGGAGGATTCCTCTGGCGACATCCAAAGAGAAGGACGGGAATGCCACGACGAGTAGTGGTGAAGAAAGATGACCAAGCAACATTGATGTCAGAATTCCACGAAAGTCCATGGGCAGGTCATCGAGGAACGTGGGCAACGTTTGAAAAGCTAAAGGAGAAGTATTGGTGGCCAAGTATGTATAAAGATGTACTACATTTTGTGTCCACATGCGAAAGCTGTCAAATACATTCGAACGTACGTCACCGTGATGAGTTGCGACCAACATACCCACTCACCATACACTTTAAATGGATGGTGGATCTAGTCTCGATGCCAATGGGAGTGGGACAGATGAAGTACTTGGTACTAGCGAGGGAAGACCTGACAAACCAGGTAGAAGGACGAGCCTTAACAAATAAGACGACGGCAGCCATATGCAAATTTCTGCTCGAAGAGGTCGTTTGCCGATACGGATGTGTGGGAAAGATAGTGGCCGACCGAGGGGAGCTAGATGCACACGAAGCCATGGAGCTCTTCGAGCGACTAGGTGTAAAACTCTCCCTCACAACTGCCTATAATCCGGAAGCAAATGGGAAGATCGAGCGAGGGCATGGGCCGATAGTCAAAGCCATCGTACGAGCATGCAATGGTCGAGTTGGGAATTGGCCGCGATTATTGCCCTATGCATTGTGGGCCGATAGAACTACGCACAGTTCCGTGACAGGCTATATGCCCGCAGAGCTCATGTATGGACAGAAACCAATAATGCCCATCGAGAGGACGATCGCCTCATGGGTAGCAATACCATGGGAAAATGAGATGAGCCGGGAAGAATTATTGGCGGCACGGATAAGGCAACTCGAAAGAAGACCCGAAGACCTAGATAATGCGCGAAAGATAATGGAGACAGAGCGAATGAAGAATAAGATTCGGTTTGATAAGACACAAACATGTTCGCGTTCACAAGTGGAAGGATCGCGCATAAATGGAAGGATAAGGAAAATTCCGTTTGATTTTAGGACTTTTTTAGTAATATTACAAAACACATTGACACACGTATCATACATTTTCCAAATTACTATAAAAAAGGTTAAAAATCCACCATTTTCGTGTTTTACAAATACGTAAAAAAAGAGGAATTTCAAAAAGTTATATTCCCAATTTATATCACAAACTTTAAAACCAATGTTATTTTATAAGAAGTGATATTCGTAGGCATCATAATAATTCAAAACACATGGTTTTATATTACTCGATTTGTTACAGGAGGAATGTAATTACACTTTATACGCAAAAATACAGTCATGATCACTCCTTTATGGAGAATCACTACTATAACTAATATACAAAGAGGATTCCTCCTCGTCATCCTCAGATGTACCAATCAATGCATTATCTTCGTCCAAAACCAGATGGTGTGACTCTAGATTATATGTAGCGGATCTTGTTTGCCTTCGACTCGATCCACCTTGTAGACTTGGTAATTTTTCTTTTATGATATCTATTGTTGACTTCCTTAATCGTCCTGCTTTTGTAAGTGTGAAGTCGTACACGATGATATCCACATCAGAGATATCAAGGGTTGAGGTGTTACGAATATTTCGCTTCCTCTTCCTACCTCCCCTTGTCGTTGGGCATTCAATCATCTCCAATGTATACTTACCCGTAAAAGCATTTTCACTTCTAGTATTGTACCAATGAACTTTGATAGACTTGATCGTTTTTTCTATCTCGTTCATAAGCACTTCTAGAATTTTACCAAGCCAAAATTGGTGTCCATGTGAGTTCTCATCAGCCGGTGTGGCAATCAACATCCCCACAGCAAGTTCTTGCAAATTGCCTTGCCATCTAGCTTCGGCTGCTTTGGTCATCCTTGGACCCACATAAATGTCTCTTTGTTGGGGATGGACTAAATTGTCATTAATCGCATGTGCTGGTTGCTCCAAAGTGTTATTTACACGATCATATTGTAGCGACCATGTGAATGGTGTTTCCAAAGTCCAATTATCACCAGAGACAGAATTGTCAATAATTCCTTTCTGATCGCTAAAAAATACATCCCACCATGATGTTTCTTGTTGTGCGGCATATTTCTTTGCGGCCTCAATATGCTTCCTCTTTTCTTCTAAGGCTTGCAGCCATAATTGTTTTTGTTCCGAAACCAAGTCGGTATGCAACTGTCCTTTCTTCTCAATTGGCATTTGTTTAGCTCCATGGACAACTGTACTCGGCATACAAAGTAAGAATTGGCAACCACCTTCAGGTTCCCATTTTGTAGAAGATGAATATTGTTTCGCATATAGAACTGTAGAACCACTTATTTCATTTTTCTTTATCATGAAAATGTGGTTGAAGCTTATATTGTTTAACTGGGCGAGCACTTTAACATTCCCAACACCCCCATCTGATATATATCTCTTAAAGTCATATACCTCCTTCAAGTGTAACACTTCTGGGCGTGGTGTATATGCATCACAAATGACATCAAATAGTTTTGGCAATGTGAACGCATCATGCCGAGACAACTGTCTGGAGAATGTGCTAAACATCTGATCGATATGATCATGTGTGTGGCCAACCAGAAGAAAATTTACTTTTATTTTTCTAAATATTCCTTGGTTCACCAACATACTTAGGTAGCCAAACACAGTCGAATTTTTATTCTCTCTAGCAGTATTGTCCAATTGAATGTATAGAACAGGGGGGAAACGTTGGCCCCAAGACATCAAAACTCGGTGAATCACTGTAACTGTTAGGTTAGGGTCATTGTGAACATTCGGGTATGTAATGAAGACATGAGGACCAACGAACCTATTATAAGCCAAGCAACCCACCAAGTGCATTTGCACAAGGCACTCGTCGTTGATGTCTTTCGGGAGCCTCCGCATATGAGGCAAGCACGTCTTCTTTTGGTCCATGCCATCGATCATTAAGCACATGTATTGTTCGGGCATCTTCAAGCACTTCTCTCTATGATGCATCGCCTTCTTCCGTTCTAATGATTGTGCCTCTCGATGCTCTTGCAGTAACTTCTTACTCCTTTCCTTTTCCATTGATGTCTTTGCACCTTTAGCCAAACTTTTAAGATTTGCACAAATAGAGCAATAACCCATGCGCACCTTCCGTGGAATAATAACATTTGAAAAGGACGAGCTCCATAATCTAGTGAATTGGCTGTATGTGATAGATTTATTACTTGACCCCAACATATCGGTTCGATAGACATCATAAACTTCTCGACGTGTGTAATTATCAGCCAAGTGCATCCTACCAGTAGTAGGCATTACTTCACAGTTTAACTTAAAGTAATTTTTCATCCAGCCCATAGCATGTCTTCCAATTGCCCCTTTCATACTTGGAACCTCTTTTGAATTGACCATCTGATCCCCGCTAAGTAGACGTTGTTGTACTCTATGAAGGCGCATGTTACTAACACATAGCGCAATTTTGAAAGCAACTCTACATATCTGCTGCGAATGGAAAATATAATACTCAAATGATACTTTGATCCCCGCCGATTTATCAGTCACAAGCTGCATATGTGAGGTAAGATATATGTCTTGCTCATCACCCGTCATCGAGAAATAGTGTCGCCTCAATTCTCGCAACTTTGTTTTTCCGATCATAGACATACACCCACGTGCACAACATGTTTTGTTGACATCAAATCCAATTTGCTTATCTGATGTCACTAAGTTAAATCTGGCCAGACGAATTCTCCGTGGGATTCTTCTAATATGCATAGGGCTTCCAGATTTCTCTTCATGCATCGTTGGGGTAACCTTGTTACAATCAAGTTCAGTGTTTTCCGCATCCTCCATGGTCTTTGTTGTTTCATTGACACTATCTTCATTGTCTGTATCTTTATTAATATCATATTCTTCAATCGAGAACTCTTCAGAAGTTTCATTCGCCTTGAGCCTTTTAGGAGCCGCAGACCTTAGACAATACTCTTCAAGCGAAGACGAAGAGTCTGTCGATAGGCAATACTCTTCGAGAGAAGATGTCGAGTCTGTCGATAGACAATACTCTTCCAGAGAAGATGAAGAGTCTGATGACAAACAATATTCTTCCAGAGAAGATGAAGAGGCTGGGATTGGCGAGGATTCCCTCATGGCTTAATTTCCACACAATCCTCTCCAAGTTATCTCCTTGGCTTATGTAACAAAGGATAAGTTCCTTAAGATAAAATGTCTAAATATAAAGCTCCTACACTATATTGCTTACAAAATTAATATTTTACAAATAAAATATATAAAGATACTAGTATCAAATTAAATAAATAAAGATATTTTATCGAATTAAAATAAATAAATAAATATATCTCTTATTATCCAAAATGATTTTTTATACCTTAGTAATACTAAAATTTAAATTATATAATACCTTAATACTTTACTATATTTTAGATTATATTCACATACCTTACTACTCCTATAGTATGCACATTACACTATTTATTATTTGGTATTTAACTATAATTTAGGTTAAGGTTATAGTATAACTATAGTAACATTAACTGTGGCTGGGGTAACTATCTATGGTTATAGTAAGTATGGTCATAGTATCTAACTACGGTTAAAGTGACTCTAGTTAAAGTAACTGTGGTTTACTCTAACCACAGTGGTCAACGGGTATAAAAAGGAAGACTACCTCATATTTAGAGGTCACATGCGCATAGAGGAGCACAAGGAGCACTAAGAGCACAAAGAATACCCAAAGCACAAAGAGCACACAAAAAACATTCAACACAGAGCACGCCTAGCGAATAGGGACGCAAACAACCATGTCTTCGAAGAAGAGCGAGCGCCAGGACTCCAGGTAAAACCCTAACTGTACGGACGATTTTATTTTTCTAGGTTTTTGTCAACTCGATTCGATCCACAGTAACGTTATCTAATACAAGAACTCGATACGCCATATCGAGTTCTTGTTCAAAGTTAGGGTTTTACAGAGGAACTGGATACACCGTATCGAGTTCCTGTGTAAAACCCTAACTTTGAACTTTGAGTATACACAAGAACTCAATACGCCGTATCGAGTTCTTGTTCAAGGTTAGGGTTTTCCAGAGGAACTCGATACGCCGTATCGAGTTCCTGTGTAAAACTACGATTTTATAGAAGAACTCGATACATCGTATCGAGTTCCTCTAGAAAACCCCAACTTTAAACAAGAACTCGATACGTCGTATCGAGTTCCTTTGTAAAACTATGAGTATACACAATAACTTGATATGCCGTATCGAGTTCCTGTTTCATAGAAGAACTCGATACGCCGTATCGAACTGCTGTGCAAATCCCTAACTTTGAACAGGAACTCTGCTGTATCGAGTTCCTGTGTAAATCTAAGATCCTTGAAAGGAACTCGATACCCTGTATCGAGTTCTCGTGTTGAAAAAACAATTCAAAAGTAAAACGTCCGTACAAGTAGATGCCTACCTCGAATCTTGGCGCTCACTCTTCTTGGAAGACATGATGGTCGTGGTAGATGATGACAGGGAGATGACGATTGTGTTGGGTGCTCAAGGCTCCGCTTGCTCTGGGCTATGTGTGCTCGTGTGCTTTGTACTCTGCGTGAGTGATTGCGAAATGAGGGGGTCTTCCTATTTATAGGGATTGACCTGTGTGGTTAAAGTAACCACAGTTACTTTAACCATAGTTGGTTTCCTACACTGTTAGTTAGTTAGACGATAGTTGGTTAGGTTTCTAGACCTTAGTACACTTTATTTAGTGCATGATTATGAAGGTACCAATGATTGGGTATTGAAACCAATATAATTATTACTCTCTAATGTACTTTACTTAAATGATGTTCGTGAATACTTAAACAAACATATTTTTAATTAAGTTGTTAAGACTCCCCAATCAAAGAATTTTCATCCAGCGGAGCATGAGGCAAAGTGGAAACGGAGTAGGAGTAGGTTTAAACCATGCTCGTGCAGGGCGGAGGTCTGCAATCGGGGGGCACATAGGTTAATGGTGAGCACTTCAACAGTGAAGTAGGAGATCAGAAGTAGCAGAGCAAGAGGTGTGTTGGCATAAAAGGCCGACTCCTTCCAAATTGTATCCGTCTAAGTGTGAACTCATCAATAAGTTAGGGCTTAGTATATAAGCGAATACCTAACATTGTAGAAGATGACGACGATAGAGAGAGAGACAGAGAGTGTAAGAGT
>ERZ1034411.330-NODE-330-length-10740-cov-2.173701_pt1 | contig 10740 bp, 8 predicted proteins | sample MGYA00520583_ERZ1034411 | MGnify/ENA primary metagenome ERZ1034411 (study PRJEB33736, sample SAMEA104288481) | Azolla microphylla | place: Ecuador | collected 1982 | study: EMG produced TPA metagenomics assembly of the PRJEB19522 data set (Is there foul play in the...
TAAAGGCGAAGGCCGTCCTTCGTCAGCCACCAGCGATCGTGATAGAGCGGGCCCTTCTTCAACACGCCGGAGACCGGAGACATGGCGTCATGTCCGTGACTGAAGGTCTGAAGCGTCTCTTTGAGATTGATCAATCTGCCCGCCCGGTTTCCTGGGGTTCGCTGTCAATATCTTAACGCGCATCTTAGTCCAAAAAGTGCAGTACACTTTTTGGGATGCGCTCTAAAACCTTAACATCACTTCACGCGCCAATCATGAAAAAAATGCAAACACAGTACAGCGCATTCCCCTCACGCTTGCTTTTCAGTGATTTTGAAGTTATCTGAGTGCTTGAGCCGGCAGGACGGCTCAGCCCCGCGAAAGACGTTTGCGTCCTCCTGCTGCAAGAGATTTGCTACACATAATCCGCTCTTTTGTGGCTTTCCGGGATGGGGAAAAGCCTTTGTACAAAGGAGACTTCCCATGCCCAAAATGGCTAAAAACGCCGCGCATGACCTTAAACCCATCGATGCCTATAAACGTGACGCCGCGAACCTGCTGAAAGCCGTGCGCGCCGATGACGCGCCTGCGCGTATGCGTTTCAGCCGTCTGGAAAATGCGCCGGCCGGCCTGCAACTGAAGCACGCCCTGACTGTGATCGCCCATGAAGCCGGCTTCCCCACCTGGTCGGCGCTGAAATCCGCCGCCGAAGAGGTCGATTTCTCCGAAATCTTCGCAGCGCCCGGCCTGAAGGATTCGATTAATCACTGGTTCCGTAATTATGAGGAGGCCAAGGCACACCAGATGGCGCATGGCGGCGTGCTGTTGCCTTATCGGACCCAGGCATTTGTAACCTCGCTCGAAATCCTGCCGCGCCTGGGCTATGAAAAGGATGATCCGGACTGGGCCGATATCGGCTACGATTTCATCCGTCCTGCCTCCGAAACCGCTTTGGCACGCATCAAGGCTCGCCTGTCGCGCCGCCTGACCGCGAAATTTTAAGGATCACACATGCCGCTTCTCAATAAGGACGCCGTCCATCCGATCACCGCGCCCGATGGTACGGTGATCACCAACACGGTTTACCTGCAAAACGTCATCGACCATCCGCGTATCGAGGTTGGCGCCTATTCCTATGCGTCGAATTTCACACCGCAGGCCAACTGGGCCCAGACCCTGGCGCCCTATCTCTTCCCGATCAGCCGGGAGAAGCTGGTGATCGGGAAGTTCTGTCAGTTTGCTCACGGGACGACCTTCATCACCTCATCAGCCAATCATCCAATGGGCGGGTTTTCGACCTATCCGTTCCGCGTCTTCAAGCCGGAAACCATGATCGACTATATCAACCTGCCATCGCGCGATGGCTGGATCGGCCACGGAGCGACCATCATGCCAGGCGTCACCATCGGTTCGGGCGCGATTATCGCGTCAGGCGCCGTGGTGACGAAGGATGTTGCGCCCTACACCATCGTCGGCGGCAATCCGGCGCAGGTCATCCGCCAACGCTTTTGCGATGAAGTCATTTCTGATTTATTGGAAATTAAATGGTGGAACTGGCCGATCGACAGGATCGAAGCCCATCTCGCCGCCATCGAAGGGGCGGATATTGCGGTGCTGAAGGCGGTCGTTTAGGAAGGGGAAGCCACAGATGTTACAGATGGGCAAAGATATTTATATAAGGCGCGCAGCCCCATCTGTGCCCATCTGTGACATCTGTGGCTAATACTTTAAATCCGCGAAATCAGCGTATGTCGGCGAACGGGACGGGCACCGGGGACGCGGTTCAACTTGATCAGGCCCTCGGGCTCGCCCCACAGGTCATAGGCGTCGGCCTTCGTCACCTTGGCCTTGACCAGGTCACCGGCTTTCAGGCCGTTGAAACCCTTGAGGAAGATATGGCCGTCGATTTCCGGTGCGTCACCGCGGGTGCGGGCGATGGCAGTGCCGTCATTGCGGATATCATCAACCAGGCAGTCCTCGATGCGGCCGACTTTGTTGGCCAGTTTCTGCGCCGAAATGCGCGAAGCCACGGCCATGAAACGCGCCAGGCGATCCTGCTTGACCTCTTCGGGCACATGGTCAGGCAGCAGCTTGGCGGCCGCACCCTCAACGTTCTCATAGGCAAAGGCGCCGACGCGATCGATCTGCGCCGCTTCCAGCCAGTCGAGCAGGAAGTTGAAATCGGCCTCGGTCTCGCCGGGGAAGCCGACGACGAAGGTCGAGCGCAGGGTCAGGTCCGGGCAGATTTCGCGCCACGACTCGATGCGTTGCAGCGTCTTGTCCTGGTTTCCCGGACGCTTCATCAGTTTCAGGATTTTTGGGCTGGCGTGCTGGAAGGGAATGTCGAGATAGGGCAGGATCTTGCCCTCGGCCATCAGAGGAATGACCGAGTTGACGTGCGGATAGGGGTAAACATAGTGCATCCGCACCCAGATGCCGAGCTCACCCAGGCCGCGCGCCAGATCCTCGAACGAGGCGTCCCAGTTCTGACCGCGCCATTCGGATTGCGCGTACTTGATATCGAGCCCGTAGGCCGAGGTATCCTGGCTAACAACCAGCAATTCCTTGACGCCCGCCTTGGCCAGGGTCTCCGCTTCGCGTAGCACCTCCGCCACCGGACGCGAGGCCAGATCACCGCGCAGGGACGGGATGATGCAGAAGGAACAGCGGTGGTCGCAGCCTTCGGAAATTTTCAGGTAGGAATAGTGCTTCGGTGTCAGACGCACACCGGGCCCTTCTTCCGGCACCAGCGGACGGAACGGATCGGGCTTCGGCGGCACCACATTATGTACCGCGTCCATCACCGCGTCATACTGATGCGCGCCGGTGACGGCGGCAACATTGGGGAAACGCGAGCGGATCAGGTCTTCCTCAACGCCCATGCAGCCGGTCACGATGACCTTGCCGTTTTCGGCCAGGGCTTCGCCGATAGCGTTAAGGCTTTCTTCCTTGGCGGAATCGAGGAAGCCGCAGGTATTGACGACGATGACGTCGGCGCCGGCGTATGAGGCCGAGGTGTCGTAGCCCTCGCCCTTCAGGCGCGTCAGGATGCGTTCGGAATCGACCAGGGCCTTGGGGCAGCCGAGCGAGACAAAACCGACTTTCGGCTGGGCATCCGATTTCAAAACGGCATCACTCATTACAGATAAAACTTGCTTTTTCGGAGGGAATAGGGATTAAGCCTCCCATACATAATTATCGCGCCGGTTGGAAGCCATTCCTGAAACTGGCTAATAAAGTCCCCTTTTCAAGGAAGCTGTTCATGCTGCTTTTTGCCGATACCGCCGACACCAAAATTCTTGCCGAACTGCTGGAAACCGGCCTGATCGACGGCGTCACCACCAATCCGACCCTGATTGCCAAGTCCGGCCGCAACATCCTCGAAGTTATCAAGGAAATCTGCGGCATGTGCGATGGCCCGATCTCGGCCGAGGTTGCCGCCACGGACGCCGCTACCATGATCAAGGAAGGCGAAAAGCTGGCCAAGATCGCCTCCAACGTGGTCATCAAGGTGCCGCTGACGATCGACGGTCTCAAGGCGACCAAGGAATTCTCGGCGCAAGGCCTGATGACCAATGTCACCCTGTGCTTTTCGGCCACCCAGGCCCTGCTGGCCGCCAAAGCCGGCGCCACCTACATCTCGCCGTTTGTCGGCCGTCTCGATGACCAGGGCGCCGACGGGATGCAACTGATCCACGACATCCGCGCCGTCTATGACAACTATGATTTCGACACCGAAATCCTGGCCGCCTCTCTGCGCAATAATGTCCACGTCGCCCAGGCCGCCATCGCCGGCGCCGATTGCGCCACCCTGCCGCCGCAGACCTTCCGCGACATGTTCAAGCATCCGCTGACCGACAAGGGCCTGGAAACCTTCCTGGCCGACTGGAAGAGCACCGGCCAGTCGATCCTGTAAGGCTGAAGCCTCTGAAATGGAAAGCCCTCGCTCACCGGCGAGGGCTTTTTTGTGGCCGCTTGCCAAGTCCGGTCTTTGCGATACAGTGTTATCCATAATTGGGGGAATGTTGATGCCAGAAGCTGGGGCAGAGGCCGAGTCCGATCCGCCGCCGATCCAGACGGACGCGCCGCGCCGTCTGGATATCATCGACCTGCTGCGCGGGCTGGTGCTGATCCTGATGGTGCTGGACCACACGCGTGATTACTTCCACAAGGATGCCCTGGCCTTCGATCCGCTCGATCTCGCAAAGACGACGCCGATCCTCTTTTTCACGCGCTGGATCACGCATCTCTGCGCCCCGACCTTTGTGTTTCTGTCAGGCGTTTCGATCTTCCTGCAGCAGGCGCGCGGCAAGACCGAGTGGCGGCTTACCGGCCATTTGCTGGCGCGCGGCCTGTGGCTGATCGCGCTCGAACTGACCCTGATCAGTTTCGGCTTCAATTTCGGCTATCCGTTCTTTTTCCTGCAGGTCATCTTCGCCATCGGTCTGGGCATGATCCTGATGGCGGTGCTGCACTGGCTGCCGGGGCGTTCGGTTTTGTTCATTGGCATTGCCCTGGTTGCCGGGCATGGCCTGCTGGGCGGGGTAAAGGCAGAAACCTTGCAGGGCACGGATCAGGTCATCTGGCGGCTGGCCATGGAGCCGGGGGGACTGGGAACCTTGCCGGGCATGATTGTTTATCCGGTGATTCCGTGGCTGGGTATCATGTGCCTGGGCTACGGCCTGGGCTTTATATTCCAACTGGAAGACCTGTCGCGGCGGCGGGCCATCACCCTGCTGGGGGCCGGCTTTCTGGGGCTGTTTCTGATTCTGCGCCTGCCCAATCTCTATGGCGACCAGAACCCGTGGGAATGGCAGAGCAATCCTGGCCTGATGGTGCTGGATATCCTCAATGTGTCGAAATATCCGCCGTCGCTAGACTATACATTGCTGATGTTGGGCCTCGCCATGTGCCTGTGCCTGACTTTGACGCACCTGCCGCGCGTCTTACAATCGCCGCTGCTGGCCTTCGGGCGGACGCCCTTCCTGACCTATTTGTTGCATATCTATATCGTGCATGGCGGAGCGCTGTTGCTCGGCCTTGCGCAGGGGATTCCGGCGGCGCATTTCGCCAACTTCCTCGGCAATCCCGGCCAATTGACGCAGGATGGCTGGGGGATCAGCCTGTGGCAGGCCTATGTCGTCTGGCTGGTGATCTTAAGCCTGCTCTATCCGGTTTCGCGCGCCTATGCCCGCTACCGGCTAAAGCATCGCCAATGGTGGTTAAGCTATCTCTGAAAATTTACGGGTGCAGGGACTTGTCCCTGCGACTTAGCCTTTGATCGCTTCGATAATAGAATTGACCACATCCCTGACCTGATCGGCATCATCGCCTTCGGCCATGACGCGGATCAGAGGTTCGGTGCCGGAAGGCCGGACCAGAACGCGGCCGGTGCCTTTGAGCGTCTCTTCGCCGGCCTTGATTGCCTGCTTGACCGCCTCGCGCTCTATCGGGTTCTGGCCGGTATATTTCACGTTCTTCAGCAGTTGCGGCACGGTCTCGAACTGGCGGCCAAGCTCGCTCATCGGCTTGCCGGATTCGACGCGCTCGGCCAGCACCTGCAGGGCGGCGATCAGGCCGTCGCCGGTGGTGGCATAGTCACTCAGGATGACATGGCCGGACTGCTCACCACCGATATTGAAGCCGCCCTCGCGCATCCGCTCCATGACATAACGGTCGCCGACCTTGGTGCGTTCCAGCGAAAGCCCCAGCTTCTGCATGTGGCGTTCCAGGCCGAGGTTCGACATGACCGTGGCCACCAAACCATTGCCCTTGAGCAGGCCCTTGCGCGCCAGCGCGCCGGCGACAATGGCCATGATCTGGTCGCCGTCGACGATCTGGCCGTTTTCATCGCAGATCACTACGCGGTCGGCATCACCATCGAGCGCGATGCCGATATCGGCGCGCAGTTCCTTGACCTTTTGCGCCATGGCTTGTGGCTGGGTGGAGCCGCACTTTTCATTGATATTGAGACCATCCGGCGTCACGCCGAGCGGGAAGACCTCGGCGCCCAGTTCATAAAGCGCCAGCGGAGCCACCTTGTAGGCGGCGCCATTGGCGCAATCGAGCACGATGCGCAGGCCATTCAGGGTCAGGTGGCGCGGGAAGGTCGCCTTGGCGATTTCGACGTAGCGCCACTGAGCGTCATCGACGCGGGCGACACGACCAAGTTTTTGCGGCTCGGCGACACCCACCAGGATATTACCATCCATGCGCGCCTCGATGGCCAGTTCGACCTCATCGGAAAGCTTGTAGCCATCGGGGCCGAACAGCTTGATGCCGTTATCGGCGAAGGCGTTGTGCGAGGCGGAGATCATGACGCCCAAATCGGCGCGCATCGAGCGGGTCATCATCGCTACCCCTGGAGTAGGAAGCGGGCCGAACAGGCGCACATCCATGCCGACCGAGGTAAAGCCGGCCACGAGCGCCGGTTCAATCATATAGCCCGACAGGCGCGTATCCTTGCCGATGACGACCAGGTGACGGCGGTCGGTTTCCGACATGAACATCTTGCCGGCCGCCATGCCGACGCGATAGGCGACCTCCGCCGTCATCGGAAAGGTATTGGCCTGGCCGCGGATACCGTCGGTGCCGAAATATTTGCGGGTCTGGGTCATGGCGGGCATATGGGTGGCCATTTCTTCGTTGCGGTTGCGGATTGGGTTATAGCCGTAAAGCGACAAGGCCTGGCGATAGTCAGCCATTTTCTGGGTCAGGAGCGAGACAAAGGCGGCTTCCAGCTTGTCGACCGTTTCCGGGCGCGGCGCCTTGGTGGAACCGTTCAGGGCGCGGAAAATACTGCTCTGGGCAATGGAGGCGGCCTCGGCCACGTCCTTGATGGAAATGCCGGAGGCGCTGACGGCACCTTGCAATTTTTCCCACTTGTTGTCGCTCATCTGACCGGCTCCTTGCGCCCATATCGTTGCTTGATAAGCCTGTGGTGGCTAATTTGCAATTAATTTATTGCATTGAGCGGCGGTGTGACTTGTCACGAATTGTAAATATCGCACACATTTACGCGCAATCATCAAATTTGTTGAATAAATGACCGATTTTTGGCAAAATCGGCCAAGGGCTCAGCAATTTTTCGCAATACGAATTTATAGCAAATTTATTTTTCATATGCTATTTGATCGTCGCGTTTTAGCGTGACTGGCGAAAAGGAGTCTGGCCTATGTGCGGAATTATCGGTATTATCGGCAATGCGCCTGTCGCTCCGCGTCTGCTTGAATCCCTGCGTCGTCTCGAATATCGCGGCTACGATTCCGCCGGTATTGCCGTCCAGACCGAAACCGGCACCCAGCGCCGTCGCGCCGAGGGCAAGATTCGCAATCTCGAAGCCATTATCGAAGACGAGCCCATAGCGGGCGTGGTCGGCATCGGCCATACGCGTTGGGCCACCCATGGTGCGCCCTCGGTGCGCAACGCCCACCCGCACCGTTTTGGCCAGGTAACGGTGGTGCACAACGGCATCATCGAGAACTTCGCCGAATTAAAGGCCGGCCTGATGGCGCAGGGCGAGGCGTTCGACTCCGACACCGACACCGAGGTCATCGCCCACCTGCTCAATGCGGAGCTGGCCACCGGTGCAGGCATCCGTGACGCGTTCAAGGCCACGCTCGATCGCCTGCATGGCGCCTATGCCCTGGCTATTCTGATCGATGGTGAAGACCGCACCATACTGGGGGCTCGCCGTGGGCTGGGGCGGCGATGAGATGTATCTCGGTTCCGACGCCTTGGCCGTCGGTCCGTTCACCAACCGCGTCAGCTATCTGGAAGAAGGCGACTGGGTCATCCTTGGGCAGAACAGTGCCGAGGTGCGCAATGCCGCGGGCAATCTGGTCAATCGCTCGGCCGTCACTGTTTCTGCCTCGGCCGCCCTGGTGGAAAAGGGCAGCTATCGCCACTTCATGGAAAAGGAAGTGCATGAGCAGCCGGAGAGCACGCAACGCACCCTGGCCGCCTATCTCGATCCGGTAACCGGTCATGTGCGCAGTGATATCAAGGCGGGCATCGATTTTTCCGCCGTGTCGCGTCTCCAGATTATCGCCTGCGGCACCGCCTATTATGCCGGCTCGATCGCCCGCTATGCCTTTGAAAAACTGGCCGGATTGCCGGTCGATGTCGAGGTGGCGTCAGAGTTCCGTTATCGCAGCCCGGCCATGATGCCTGGCGTTCTGGCGGTCGCCGTCTCGCAGTCGGGCGAAACCGCCGACACCCTGGCCGCCCTGCGTTGGTGCCAGTCACAGGGCTTAAAGACCGCCGCGCTGGTCAATGTCCACACCTCGACCATGGCGCGCGAAGCCGATCTGCTGTGGCCCACCCATGCCGGTCCGGAAATTGGCGTGGCCTCGACCAAGGCCTTTACGGCCCAGTTGTCGGCCCTGCTGTCGTTGGCTGTGACCGCCGCTGCCCAGCGCGGCTGTATCGATGCGGCCGAAGAAGCCCGTCTGGTCCAAACCCTGCTGGCCACGCCCGGTCTGATCGCCGAAGCGCTCGGCATGGACGGCGACATCGTCCGCATCACCCATGACCTGTCGAAAGCGCGTGATGTCATCTATCTCGGCCGCGGCGAAACCTACCCGCTGGCCTTGGAAGGCGCGCTCAAGCTTAAAGAAATCAGCTATATCCATGCCGAGGGCTATGCCGCCGGCGAGTTGAAGCATGGCCCCATCGCCCTGATCGACGAAAACACGCCGGTCGTGGTCATCGCGCCGGATGACGAACTGTTCGAGAAGACGGCATCGAATGTACAGGAAGTGGCGGCGCGCGGCGGCCGGATGATCATGATCACCAACGCCCCCGAAAAGGTGCCGACACTGTCCGGCGATGCCGCCAAGGTTTTGCAAGTGATCCAGGCGCCGGACTGTGATCCGTTTATCGCCGCCCTGGTCTATTCGGTGCCGATCCAGCTTCTAGCCTACCATACCGCCGTCCACAAGGGCACCGATGTAGACCAGCCGCGCAACCTAGCCAAGTCGGTGACTGTGGAGTAGGACTGCGCGCCTGTAGAACAAAGGTGTGCAAAGATGAAACCCGACTATCTCAAAGGCTGTGGACTGGCGTTTGGCGCCGCCCTGCTCTGGGGTGTGTCGGGCACGGCCGGGCAGTTCCTTTTTGCCCATCGCGGCATCAATACCGAATGGCTGGTGGCGGTGCGGATGCTGATGGCGGGCGGGCTGATGCTGGCCTTCGTGGCTCTGCGCGCGCCGCGTGATCTTTTCATTGTCTGGACCAACAAGACGGATGCCCTGCGCATGGCCGTCTTTGGTTTGTTCGGTATGCTGGCCGTGCAATATACCTACTTTGCCGCCATCAATGCCTCGAACGCTGCCACGGCGACCGTGCTGCAATATACCGGACCGGTGCTGATTGTCGGCTGGTTCGCGTGGCAGAAAAAGCGCTGGCCGACGCCGTTTGAATTGCTGTGTGTCGCCATGGCCGTGGCCGGCACCTTCTTCATGGTAACGCATGGCAGCCTCAACAGCCTGTCGATTTCGAAAATCGCGCTGCTCTGGGGGCTGACCTCGGCGGTGGCCCTGGCCTTCTATTCCATTCAGCCGCTCAAGCTGATGTCGCGCTATTCACCGCCCATCGTCATAGGCTGGGGGATGCTGATCGGCTGGCTGACGCTCAGTATCATTCATCCGCCCTGGGTGATGGCCGGCACCTGGGATGCGCCGGCTATTGGCGCTTTCGCCTTTGTCATCGTGTTCGGCACCCTGATCCCCTTCTACGCCTATCTGACGGCGGTGCGGATCGTCGGTCCGGAAACCTCCAGCCTGCTGGCCTGCGCCGAACCGCTGGCGGCGGCCCTGATCGGCATTATCTGGCTGGGCACGCGCTTTGGCTTATATGACTGGCTGGGCACAGCGCTCATCCTGGCCACGGTAGTCTCTCTCAGCCTTCGCAAGACGGAGCCGGTGGCGCTGAAGATTGAATAGGCGAGGTTAAAGCGTTGGCCGAAAATTGATGCGGCGCAACAATAAGTGACCTGCCAAGGCTCGTAATCCATTACAGTGGCGTGTAAACACACCGGACCTGTGTGTTTGTGAGTGGTGAATATGGAAAGTCTTGCCCCCGGCGCGGTCATTGACGCCGCGCCCGCGCGCCGTCCGGGTGTGGTGTTGTTTGCCCTTGCCATGGGCAGTTTCGCCATCGGCACCACCGAATTCGCCACCATGAGCCTGCTGCCTTATTTCTCCAAGGATCTGCATATCGATCCGGCGACGGCAGGGCATGTGATCAGTGCCTATGCCCTGGGCGTCGTGGTCGGTGCGCCGACCATCGCGGTATTGGCGGCGCGGCTGTCGCGCAAGTTCCTGCTGATCCTGCTGATGCTGGTCTTTGGGCTGGCCAATGGCCTGAGCGCGCTGGCGCCGGATTATCATGCCATGTTGCTCTTCCGCTTCCTCAGTGGTCTGCCGCACGGCGCTTATTTCGGCGTCGCCTCCCTGCCGGTAGAGAAGCGGGCTTCGGCCGTGGCGCGCATCATGCTGGGCCTGACCATTGCCACGGTTATCGGCGTACCGGCAGCCAACTGGATGGGGCAGGTGATCGGCTGGCGCGCCGGTTTCTCGCTGGTGGCCGTCCTGTCTGCCCTCACCATGCTCCTCGTCTGGTTGTTCGCACCGAAACAGCCGCGTGACCTCGACGCCCACCCGATGCGTGAACTCGGTGCCCTCAAGCGCGGCCAGGTGTGGTTGACGCTTGGCATCGGCGCGATCGGCTTTGGCGGCATGTTCGCCGTCTACACCTATG
>ERZ1034411.331-NODE-331-length-10706-cov-28.204112_pt1 | contig 10706 bp, 15 predicted proteins | sample MGYA00520583_ERZ1034411 | MGnify/ENA primary metagenome ERZ1034411 (study PRJEB33736, sample SAMEA104288481) | Azolla microphylla | place: Ecuador | collected 1982 | study: EMG produced TPA metagenomics assembly of the PRJEB19522 data set (Is there foul play in...
CAGCTTGTACTATGGGGGTAACATGACCCAAGGCAAGTTGTTAGAGTTCCTAGAGAATATTGACTTGCTGGAGCATTTTCAACTACCAACTAAATGGAAAAATGCTCTCCAAGTATTACCTCAAGAAACTGTGTTGAGTGAGGCAGAGTTTCATACCCTACTGGGTACACATCTGCCTAAACTGGGTTCACAACAACGGACTCGGATTATGGAACCAGCAGTGCATTTCTAAGGTTGGGAATATTCCCTGTTTGGCGACTATTGTTTACGAAAAATCTGCTCTCAACCCTTTTGGTTGCTCATGGATGCCTGAATAACTTCTTCCCCCGAAGTATTCAGGGGATACCAAATTTATCTGCGTCCATCTGCGTTCATCTGCTGTTAATTCCTTGTTCCTGTCACTAAACTGATCTGAAAATTTCTACCTCAGTAGAAAATAAATTAGCCTAAGCAGACTCTATTGTGTCCAGTAACTTTAAAATGTCGTATGGTTTAGTTACCCAATGGGAAATACCCAAAGATAAAACTAAATCTTCTGGATAGCCATAAGCAGTAGCGAATACAATAGCTAAATTGATGCCTTGTTTTTGAAGATGTTGGTAAACTTCAACTCCTGTGATTTCTGGCATTCTATTATCTAGAATTAATAAATTTGGTCGATACTTAACTACTTTTTATAAAGCTTCTTTACCATCTTTTGCTTCTATGACATCCCAGCCTTCTTCATGCAGCAGAAAGGAGAGCATTTCTCGAGTATCATCATCATCTGCAATTAGCACTTGGCGCTTTTTTAAATCTTGATTATTCATAAATAGTTACTTGGTTATGGGTAGAGAAAAAATATCAGTTATTGGTTCTGATTTAGAAGTATTTAATCCGGGAATAGATGTAAAACTGACTTGTGCAAATTCAGAATAGGGCATTTTCTCAACTGTAACTTTCACTGTTCCACCTTTACCTGGTCTTTCAAAAGAGTTGATAAAACAGTGTAGCAGGTTAGGTAACAGAGTTCTGATATCTGCAAGTTACTGAAATTGGATCTGGCCATTAAGTAAGAATTTCTACTTTCCGAATAGTAGCTTTACTTCCTAAAAGGTCTACTAAATCGCCCAAACTATCAGTAAGTGATAGAGGTTGAATTGAACCGATTTCTAATGATGCAAAATTGAGCCAAATTTTAGCACGATGACGGAATATTTGAATAGATTGTTCTGGTTGTTGCAGTAATTTCATTGCATAATCCAAACGCTTAACAGCATAATCCAAACGTTTAACACCTACCATCCGGGAGCTAATTTCCAGTTTTAAAAGTGCGGCTTGATGCCCTTGGATAATATCTTGACGCAGTTCTTCTAATGGCTGATAATCATCAACAGTTGATGTTGACACACGGCGAATCTGTTTTTCTAAATTTCCAATCAATAATTCTGCTTCAATACCGTGGGATGCACACAACAATATTTCTTTCAACCTTTGTCCAGCATCAGGACGACGGACGGAGATACTTAATATACCTACAATTTCCCGGTTTTCGTCCTGCAGGGGAATTCCTTGACAAGTCAAGGGATGAAATCCTTGAATAAAATGCTCTGCAGCTACAATTTCTACATAATCTTCTTCAGCTAAGGAAGTCCCGATACCATTGGCACCAGCGACAGCTTCTGATAGCAGGGAACCCTGACTAGGAAATGATTCGGAAGCTTGTACGGTTTACATCTAGTAGAATAGCTTGGCGAGCAGTCAACATCACTGCATGACGATCTGTCCCAGCTGCCTGTGATAGTGTTCGGAAGTAAGGCGCAGCTACATTAATCAGATTACTCTGTTGCGCTACTAAACCTTCAGTCTCTAAGCTGGACAGTTTCTCTGCTTGCAGCGCGAGGTTATTAGCCCCTTGCAAATGCGATCTTTCCCAAGCACGATAGATTTCTGAGCGCAACATCTCAGCACAAATTCCACCTGTTCCTGTGTATATACGTCCTGCTTCTACTGCATTATTTCCCTGATCGGACATAGCTTTAACATCTCGTGGTTGAAAAATATCACTTAAAACTTACGCTTTGATAGCAAAAATCAATGGTTTCAGCAGGGTGTAGGATGTAAGAGAAGAAAAAGAAAGTATTGGGAAATTGTCAAGGTAATTCTTCTGTTTCCCTCTTATTCTTTCTCTACTCGTTTCACCGCACCTTGTTAAAACAAATAATTCCGGTGCATAAATACTGTCATTTATCATGTTTATTTTATTTGTTTGTATCATGTCTCAACAGCTATGACCATCCTGGTTAACCAGCGATTCTTTTTAAAGTCCTGCCAAAAAAGCCGAGAAAAAGAGAGAAAGTATCAGATTTCACCCACAAATTTTTACATCAATCAAGTGGATGAATTTTTATGCTCTTTAATTAAGATTTATTCATCTTTTTGATAGAGGGAGTTAATCAGTCCACTTGTCAAGATGGTAATGATATTGAGCGGTGGATGAAAATGACTAAAGCAAACCCAGTTGAACTCCAAAAAAATTTGAATGGTGTTGACTATCCTGCCACTAAATAAAGAAGAATTGATTGAAATAGCTAGAGAACAAGGAGCAGATAAAAAACTGATCTCATTACTAGAACAATTACCAGACAATGAAGAATATGAACATCCTGCTGAACTTAACAAAGCTATAGGTGAGATTTAGTAGGTCAGGTAATGGGTAATGGTTTATTTCTTCAACAATCACCAATTAGCCAACCTAAAATCGTAAGAATTCAGGAGTCAGAATGTTTGAGAAATTGGTTAATTATCAAATAGGTATTTTTGCCGTTAGCCTGAAAAAGCTGATTGCTGTTCGCATAGCGTGCCGTTAGGCATTAGCTGAATGCTTACCTAAAATCTAAAATCTATCATTCAAAATCGGTATAATCTCCAGATTTACCACCAGTCTTACTTACTAAACTAATTGATTCAATTTGAATAGATTTCTCTAAAGCTTGGGCCATATCCTACAAAGTCAGAGCCCCAACAGAAACTACCGTTAAAGCTTCCATCTCCACACCAGTTTCCGCTTTAGTTTTCACCGTGGCATGAATTTGATAACCAGGTAGTTGCTTATCTGGCTTGATATCAACTGTAATTTTTTGCAAAGGCAAGGGATGAGAGAGAGGAATTAAATTGGCGGTCTGTTTAGCAGCCATAATCCCCGCTAACCTAGCAGTCGCTAAAGCATCCCCTTTAAGGAGCATTTCCCGCTTCAATAGCCGCGAAGGTTTCTGGCAGCATCCGCACTCTAGCAGTAGCCACAGCTTCCCGCACAGTGGCAACTTTACCAGACACATCAACCATTTGTGCCTCTCCCTGGGGGTCGAGATGAGTCAGTTAAGAAGAATTTGAAAAAATATCTTGCGTCATTTGGGAAGTATGTGTTATCATAGGCTTGGTTAAGGGCGTGTAGCTCAGTGGACTAGAGCACGTGGCTACGGACTACGGTGTCGGGGGTTCGAATCCCTCCTCGCCCGTTCAATAACAATAATAATAAATAAATTGCACAAACTCTGTAATCGGGTTTGTGCAATTTATTTTTCAGGAGTCTGGCTATTGCCACGCTTCTCTATCAGGAGCCAGGAGGCAAAAATTTCTCTTCTAACCAATGCCCAATGCCCATGCCCTGCCTTCATTCTCTTTTTAAGGCATAAACATCTTCACCACGACCAAAGGCAAAGCGGAGAGACTTGGGTAAATTTTGACTCGACTGGGTGACAAAAATCAGAATTCCCAGAACAGTTAAACCGGTGGCAAAACCAAACGTACTGCGATAGCCGATTTGTTCAGCAACAAAACCCACAACTGGTCCGGCTATAGTCAGTCCAACATCAAATCCCATTAAAGATACACCAAATATCCGCCCCCGTTCGTGGGGTAAGGCTCTATCTGTCATCATTGCAGAAATCATGGGAATAGCAGTACCAGAAGCTGCACCTTCAATAACGGCTCCTACTAAGAAAATAAAGGCGTTGTTGGCTTGCCAAATAAATACCAATGCCAGAGTATAAGCAACTAGGCTGAAAGTTACAAATAAACCGCGTCCATATTTATCAGAAGCTCTACCAGCAAACAATCTAATACTAAAACTAGATATAGCAGCTGCGGTAAAAAACAACCCGGCATTTAAATGTATTCCGGTTGATTTAATATACAAGGCGATAAAAGTATGTACCGTACCTAATGATAAACCAATCAGTAGCAGCACAATTGCAGGTACACGCACACGAGGACTGATGAGTAATTGCCAAAATCCATCATCAGTGGTGTTTACGGGTTTTTCAACTACTGCTGGATTGACTATGGGCAGGATACATATTAAGCCCAAACTACCTAAAACAGCAGAGGCAATAAATAATGGTGTGTAACCAGCGACTGCCTGTAAATATCCACCTAAAGCTGGACCTAGTGCCACACCGATAGGATTAACTAAACTCATATAGCCAATAACTTCTCCGCGACGGTGTTCTGGTGATAAATCTCCCACCAAGGCGATGTAAGCTGTACCAAAGGCGGCAATACTGATGCCATGAAAGGCACGAATTACCATTAAAGCTAGAAGTGATTTTACTACTAAATAACCCAAGGGTGTGATCGCAGCCACTGCCATCCCAATCAGCAACACAATCTTTCTACCCCGATGGTCTGCCAACATTCCTAGTTGGGGGCGGAATATTAACATCCCAATGGCAAAGCTACCCATAACAACACCAATTTGTTGCTTGCTTGCCCCAAGAGACTCAATATATAAAGGTAAAGTCGGCAACAACGAAGCTAAACTTGACCAGAATAATAAACCCGCTGCAAATAATATCAGCAGGTTGCGCCGCAGATTAGCGTCAAAAGTATCAAAAGCTTTCACGGCAGATGAAATTTTAATGTTAAGTAATTTGTCTTTCTATTGTTACCTTACTTAACATTTTTCGCCACTACTTCCCGCACCCGATATATCGGCCTTCCCTGAGATTCATGATAAGTACGCATTAACAATTCTGCCAAAAGACCGAAGCAAAATAACTGCACACCTGTGACAAGCAACAAAACTGCCAAAATTAGCAAAGGACGATTACCTATATTCGCATGGAAAAACAACTTTACGAAAGTTAAGTAAATTCCTATTCCTCCCCCAGAAACCATAGACAATAACCCTAACAAACCAAAAACGTGCATAGGACGGGTGAGGAACTTTTTCATAAATAGAATAGTTAACAAATCCATCAACACCCGGAAAGTCCGAGAAATTCCATACTTACTCTTGCCAAAGCGCCGCGCATGATGACGCACAGGCAATTCTGTAATTCTTGCGCCTTCAATATATGCCAAAGCTGGTAAAAAACGGTGTAATTCGCCATAAAGATTCATATCTGCAACTAATTCGCTACGATAGGCTTTCAGAGAACAACCATAGTCGTGAATATAAACGCTAGTAGTGCGACGAATTAACCAATTAGCAATTTTAGAAGGAAGCAACCGATTTACTGCCCCATCTTGGCGATTTTGCCGCCAACCACTCACCAAATCATAACCTTCATCCAACTTTGCCAATAACATGGGAATATCAGCCGGATCATTTTGCAAATCAGCGTCTAAGGTAACAATTGCTTTCCCCGTCGCATAATTAAAACCAGCAGACATGGCCGCAGTTTGTCCGTAATTACGCCGCAAAATCACAGCTTTTAAATCAGTGCGAATTTGTGCCTGTTCCTTGAGAAATTCCGGCGAACAATCAGTAGAACCATCATCCACACAGATAATTTCATAACTTACCTCAATAGCAATCAAAATAGAAGAAATTGCTTCTAGTAATAAAGGCAAGCTTTCGACCTCATCTTTTACGGGTACAACTACGGATACATCTGGTAATTTATGATTGGTGATTGGTAATTGGTAATTGGTCATTGCTGATTAGTGATCGCTGATAGTTAATTTCACATTGTAGGGTGGGTTAGGACTTGATATAGATCCCCAACTTCCTTAAGAAGTCGGGGATCTGGGTAATTAAGAATTACCAACATAGCTTTTTACAACTCTACCAGCACCGCGCAATTGTTTATAGTAAGACTGACTGACTTTATCACCTTGTTCTGAAAGTTGATCAATTCCTATTCCGTTATGTCCTTGTTCTTTTCCTGAACTGTGAATATAAAAACCATCACCTAAATACAAACCCACGTGGGTGGCTTTTTGGCGAGTGCCAAAAAAGATTAAATCACCTGCTTGTAATTCATTAATATCAATTGGTTGAGTAAAAGCTTCTTGTTGATAAGCATCTCTCGGCAACCAAACACCCACGGATACAAAGGCTCTTTGTATTAAACCAGAACAATCATAATTTGGTCCGACTGTTCCACCCCACAGGTAATAATTTGTTTGCTGCATCGCTTGTTGGGTAAATGCGATTACCTCTGGTAGCAGTTTTTTAATGTCTAATTCTGAAAAAAATGCAGCGTCGTAGGGTACAGTAGCAGGTTGTAATAGGAACAAATCATTAACAGCAACCCACCCTGGATAATCATCTTCACATAGATAAACTTCAACTGCTGCATCTTGATGATTTGATGTTATCCGTAAATTGCGTCCAGCAGCAGCTTGAGTTGCCAAGCCGACACATTCAGGAGAATCATATAAATTGATGTCAGCTATACACTGGTATTCTTCCAATTTTGGATTACTCATATTTTAGTGAAATAATTGATTTATAAAAAATTGAGTATCGCCGCATATAGCATATTTATTTGTGATTTTGGCTATTCTTTCCCTTGTACTGCAGTGTTGGGTTGCTGTCACTGGGCGATCTGAATTAACAATCTCAATGCCTCATTCACTACTTCATCATTGGGAAAAGCTTGGGTCATATTGGTATCTAAAAGTACTAGAGTTGTTCCTCTACGATATCGCTCAACATATTTGCCTCTAAGACGGTGTTTGAAAACTTTTTCGCGTGGTATCCAGCACTAGTATATGCTCCGAAATCCCCCTTAAAAAGAGGAACTTTGAGGATCTTTCCCCCCCTTAGAAAGGGAGCTAGGGGGTATCTCAAGATTTTTGATACATAAGATAATCAAGGAGTGTTAAAACATCCTCTAACACCTCCCTGCATTTGAGAGACGTCATACTCAGGATGTAGTTCTCAATTCCCTTCTTCATAAAACTTTCTCTCCAGTTGGGTGGCTTTTGGAGCAGAGATAATTCTCATCTTCTCTCCTCAATCAGTGTGGGCAACAACTAAAATTTTTCCAAATCTGGATATGCCAATAATAACGTAGCGACTTTCCCCAATGGAGTGGTCAGGATGAGGAAAACTGGGAAAACTGATAGATAAGGGGGTCATTAAAAATTGTTGCGGCTTCTTGGAAGGAAACACCATGCTTATCAAAGTTTAACTCCGCTTTGTTTGGATTCCACTTAAATTCCATGGACAATTCCGTTTAGAGTAAGCCACAAAATAAATGATCCTGTCTTGTCATGCTGTATCCTTTAGGGACACTGCGTAAATGCGGAGTGTGTTATAAGCAATATGTAGCAAAATGTACTAGAGCAGAAATAAGCATATTAGAGAGTCTTCACTACACTTCGTTCCGTATGGCTTACGCCACGCTTTAGAGAGTCTTCACTACACTTCGTTCCGTATGGCTTACGCCACGCTGCGGTAACAGAATGACATTGGGTATTTCTTTTTGTGGAGTTCTCTTATGTACTTAGTTTAGGGTAGATATTGCTGTCAATCCTGATTCAGAAACCACCCGTGACATCATCACACAACAGCTTATCCTCCTCTTTCAAACCCACATTAGGATTCTGCAAATAATACTTCAACCAATCACAACCATCCACAAGTCATAGGTCTAAATTCCGCACAGGCCACACACAACCGCGCTGTTTTGTCATTGGATGCGGTAGCGATAGTTTGCCGTCGGGGCTGAAACTCGCACTATTGACTGTATCCTGATGTCCTTTAAATTGGTTGCGTTCTTTGATATCGTCGAGGATATTATTTAATGTTTGGCAATTACCCTGATTATCAAAATCTAAATTATTTCATTGGTGTTGATTATTCATCACCTAAATTTTGGTGGTTCTTGTAAAATGGGATTAATATCAAACCAAGATCCATGTTCATTGATATATTAGACCTCTTGCAAAATTGTTTCTGTACTATGATAAAGGGGTTTAGATTTTAGATATTTTTGGTGTTCTTTGCAATCTCTAATTTAGATATAACCATGTAACTCTAACTTTTGGCTAAAACAAGGCACAACCCTTAGTTTAACATAAAATTAATTCTGCAAGAGGTCTATTAAAAAACCAACAGATCCGGAATTAATATATTATAGTTTTCATGACCTGTAATATTTTTGGTTTTTGACAATTCCTTTAATAATTGCCAGGTAGGATCATCAGGTGCAAGGCGGTTAATAGTAAGTTTTAATTCTTCAATAATCATTGCGCCACGCACTTGAGAAAAATCAATAAAATATTGTCTATCTTCAGCTTTACCCACGACCAGCGTCTTAGAAAGGTTGCAAATCTGAAAAAACCTTGTTAAATCCAGTTTCATGGTTGGTAAATTGCCTGAAAATCGCCTGATAATAATAGCTACCTCGTAATTAGATAGGTAATGCTAGGATTAAGCGAGAAAATAGACTCATAATCAATTAAAATACAGGTAATTTAAAGATTTTTGCACATTTGATCAGACAGGGATACCCAACACGACAAGAGTTAGACTGATTTGGTTACTCATATCTTGCACCTCTCCGTACAAACCCAGGCAACCTAAAAATATGGGCGATAAGACCACCTTATTTTTATTGGTTTTTATCGGTAAATCAAGGGTTTTGGTAAAATACTGTATAATTTAGTTCCATCAATTTTTGTTGGTGCAAGATGTGAGGTTATACAGTGTAAATCCGGAATCCCTTACCATAAGGATATTTTTGACAAATGGTTTTTGCTAAAAAAGACGAACAACTAGAACATCTCGGTAATGAAATTTTAGAGGTAATTTGGTCTAATTTTGCAAGTTTAAACCGTGACCAAATTGCTTTAACTTGGGTGGTGTATGATCCTCCTGTTCGTGTTAATACAGGTGGTGCTTTGACTCCTGATGCTTTTTGGAATCATCCTGTACGAGGATTTAGTTATCGTGGTGGAGAACGCATCTATCCCGCTAGTGTAGTGAAGTTGTTTTATTTAGTAACGGTTCACGAATGGCTAGAAAAAGGTATGAGTAATACTTCCAAGGAATTGGAACGAGCCTTGGGTGATATGATTGTTAATTCTAGTAATGATGCTACCAGTTTAATTGTTGATATTCTCAGCGGTACTACTTCTGGTCCAGAGTTACCCACTGGCCCTTTTGAAACTTGGAAATATCAACGCAATATTATTAACCGCTATTATCAGTCCTTGGGTTGGGAAGAAATGGGGACTATTAATGTCTGTCAAAAAACCTGGGGTGATGGTCCCTATGGACGGGAAAGGGCGTTTTATGGAGAGATGTTTGAAAATCGGAATATGCTGACTGCCAATGCTACTGCTAGGTTATTGCATAGTATCGTGGGTGGGGTTGCGGTTTCAAGTGGGCGATCGCAATCCATGATGTGTTTACTCAAACGCAGTATTAAAACTGATGAGTTACCCAAAGATGTGGAGGAAGACCAGGTTACAGGCTTTCTAGGCGGTGGATTACCCCGAAATAGTCAAATTTGGTCAAAAGCTGGTTGGACAAGTTCAGTGCGTCATGATGCGGCTTATATTGAATTACCAGACCAGCGTCCTTACTTGTTAGTAGTATTTACGGAAGGGAAAGAACAAGCTAAAAGTCGGGAAATTTTACCCTTTGTGTCCAGAAAAATTGCCGAAGCTGTAAGCAATTTATAAACATCATTTAAGTGGTGCGTTAAGGACAGTTAACGCATCCCACAACATTTATTAATCCGGCAAAGCTTGCAACCAAACCTGCAAATCAGCCAAACTGGTAAAATCTAACAATGCTTCGCTCAAATCTTCCAGCACAGGTAATGGTAAAGCAGAAATTGACGCGCGTGTTTCGACCGATAATTCTCCAAATTGCTTAGTCAATAGTCGGATAACCAGATTAATTGTTGCTTGTTCTACTCCTTCTTCGCATCCTTCTTCCCGTCTTTCTTCTTTGATTTCTCGATAAACTCGCGATTCTTTGAGTTTAATCCCTAGCATAGATTCTACCTCCCTGTGGCTGAGTTGTTCAAACTTGTACACCATTGTCCTCGTGATCATCTCTATTATGGCGGGACTTGATGGCTCTGGTATTTCTGCACTGGTTCTGGTTAACAAATACCTTACTGCTTCTGGTGCTTGACTTTCTTCTAAGGTAGTGAGTACCAACCATCAATGCTATCCATACAGGTAATTGCCGAATATCTCCCAATTCATCTAAATATATTTGGATGTACTTGATTACCATTGAGTAAGCTACGATGAGGATAAATATCGCTTTGTTCTGTCTTGCGAGATGGATAAATTAACACTCCTTGCCAATGGCTAAATCTAGCACGGTTGCGGTAAAAATATAGTGAAGATTCGACAAATACTCTTTCATAAAGCTGCTCATCTTTTCGTCAGGATTCAGGTCTAAGGAAGAGGGATGAAAGAAGGTCTATGGAAAGCAGAGTGAACCATGGCTTTCATAGGTTGGTCAAAAA
>ERZ1034411.333-NODE-333-length-10646-cov-42.421301_pt1 | contig 10646 bp, 10 predicted proteins | sample MGYA00520583_ERZ1034411 | MGnify/ENA primary metagenome ERZ1034411 (study PRJEB33736, sample SAMEA104288481) | Azolla microphylla | place: Ecuador | collected 1982 | study: EMG produced TPA metagenomics assembly of the PRJEB19522 data set (Is there foul play in...
CCATTACTCTTTTACAATCGATTATTTGATAGATCTGGAATGTGATGAGATACACTCTAATCATCTCATAGGACCGCCCCGATGAAAACCAGCAGACCTAATCACCTTACGATGGTTAGCGGAATTCTCTCTCGGTAAATTGGGTCAATGAGACCATCGGCGTTCGTTTCAGAATCGGATAGTTACACGTCCCACATCCACTAGTCGCCGGGCCACCGAACATTGCTTCAACCATAAGGCGAAAATTGGACCTTTAGTTAGGTTTTCATCGCTTTCCGCACGCCTGGTAGAAAGCGGGTCGACCTTCCCCCCATTTACTTTATTTCATAGAAGCAATAGCGGCATGTATAGTGCTCGGTCTATCTAATTTGTATCGGAACGAAAGCAGCAGCAATGAACCGCTTCATCCGCGAGTCTTCCATCGACAAAGGACTGGCTCTGGCTCACGACGAATGCAAGCTGGAAAACACGGAACTCGGTACTTGGTTAGTGAAACCATGCATGAAAAATCTTATTAAGTTACCTACTACTGGATTCGAACCAATGACTTTCGCCGTATGAAAGCGATACTCTAACCCCTGAGTTAAGTAGGTTGGGCAGTTTCATAGCAGCCAGCCCGTTTCATCGAGCCTCGGAAGTCAAGGCGGCCATTCTATCTACAAGATTTTCTGTCAATTCCTGCAGACTGTTCAAGGAAACTCGTGGGTTCCTGCTTTCCCTCAATGCCGAGCTGCTCTTTACGGTAAGAATTCAATAAATTGAGTAGTTGCACCTGCTGGTATAATAAGATATCCGTCTGAACTCCTACATCAATACCATCCATGTCGGTCTGGGTCGCAACATCAATAACATCATCCACACCTTGATCCTTACTACCTTTCTCAAGAGGTTGGTTGTCGGCAACGTCGTTGTCAGAGGCCTATCAAGTGACATTATTTCATTGACTACTTTTTTCCGCCGCTAACGGCCAACGAAAGAAAGAACTGCCATAAATATCAAGAACAGACCTTGTGTTGGCAAAGAAAGCCAACGCAAGTCCCTCTAATGCTGCTTTGAAGGCATTTTCTTGAAACCTATCTTAGTTGACGAAACGAAGCCGTATATCCTTCGTCTCCTAGCTAAAATCTTTGGAATCATCATATTACTTTTACCAGGAGTAGTCTTTCCAGTGTCAGTCGAACGTAAAGTCATGGCTTCCATGTAACGTTGAAAGGGTCTTAATGTGGTGGGATCATCTGGGTTGTTATAACTCTTAGCGGATGGTTTGAAATCAATTTTAAAAGAACCTATTCCACCTCCAAGTGCTAATTTCTTTCTTTCTGTAATGGTTCTGGTAATTACATCTACGGTGCGCCGTGCGAGGCTCGTTTTCTTTCCGGAAGAATACCCACCCTTCTACAACCAACATAGATGTTTGACTTGGAAGTATATACGGCGGGCCAATACAACATCTTGGGCTAATAATCCATCGAGTTCGCGAGCAGTTAGTCGGAAAGGGGCGAAGCCGGGCAAAGCGGTTTCCCCGGTCCCCGAAGGAAGGACGGCTTAGCCCTCCTCGGTGGTGTCTCTCAGCTGATGCGAGAAAGGTTAGATTGACTCACTTGGTACGTACCTACTGCCTGAGTAAGGGCTACGTATCCCGAACAGAATACGTCAGTATGTGTGTGGCGGAGTAATCCAGGGCCCAGTTTGGGCGAAAGCCTTGACTTCCACATGAAGCGGTCAAGGTTGCCGGACAGCCACAAGTAATTCCAGCATAGGAACTGACTTAAACAATCGAGCAGGTGCGCAAAGACAGACCTGTAACCATTGGGTGCTCTGACGGGGCGAAGCAGGGAAGTGCGTAGCGCTTACTCCGTCCTCGAAAGGCAAAGACACGAAAAGAGAGCAACCACGGGAAGTAACCGCTTCGCATTGTCTAGTAAACGATGCGCGGTCTCAGAGGTCGCATAGTAGCGAGGGAGGAATGCCAGAAACCTGGCCGAGCCGCGAAGGCAACTAGTCAGAACAAACCTTAGTTCAACGCGGCCAGTACGTATGCGGCCGGCGTTGAGAATAAGGAACAATTCTTCGAAACGGAAGGGACGGCAATACTCTCAGCAAGCAAGCAAGCAAGCAAGCAATTAAGGTGTTCCGAGTGAGAGCTGTATGACAAAAGATTGCCACGTACGGTTTGGAGGGCAGCATTGACTGACCCCTATTTAAGTTTGGTTGCTCGGGCTGTTACACTTTCTGATTATGGTATGGTATTGTCGGATCCAAATGTAGGTACATTCTATCTATTTGCTATATCTTCTCCAGGGGTTTATGGGATTATTACAGTGGGTCGGTCTAGTAGGGCGGCCGTTCAGTCACCTGTGGTACTAAAGCAGCCCGCCCATGTGGTCAAATTGTTTGTAGTGTGGAATGATCTGCTCTATACAGGGTGTAGGGCTCTTCGACAGAACTAGTAATAGGCTTGACTCGCGATTTGAAGGGTAGGGGGGGTTCTTGTGTAGGAGGCTAAAAGGGGATAGGGATACGTTCAAAGAAGTTCAGGAAGAAAGGAAGAGCATGCCGTAAAAGCATGGTTGAAGGTCGATCCTGTCTTCCCAGGGAGTACCTAACAACACCATGTGGAAGAACCAACCTTGTGGATCAGGATGAGGTGCCGTCCTAGCGAATTGAAGTCTCCTTGGGTAGCCAACGACCTACAGTTATCCTTGTACCTCTGTGCCGAGCGAACGACTGTACGCTGTCTTGTTTTCTGCCAGCTGGGATTGCTTGCCGGCCAGATCGGATTGGAGCAACCATTGCATGAAGGCACATTACCCATCCTCTTGGGGACAAGAGACTGAACGACATCCCGATTTACTGCATTCCAGGACATCTGGGATGAGAGCCGTAGGTGATACCGGCGAAACCCAGCCAGATTTTGTTCTGGCAGGTAGTCAGAGGACTCATAGTACCCGCCCCGAAAGGGGCCCCTCACGCACGGGGAAGACGCTAGTTTTCAGGGAAGAGGAAAGTCTTTATTTCTTTTTCCACGTTGTTTTCTTTTCTTCTAGCAGCAGGAAAGGAGTCTGGATGTCTGCCTAGCTTCGGCAGATTCTACTCAACGCAATCTGCAAACTCGAATCCCCGAAACCTGACTCAATGCGGAATAGAATTGATCGTCGTTTGGTGGATCTCCAGCAAGCAGTTTTAACTAAAAGAACAGGACATACCACAAAATTCAGAGAGAGAACACGAAGCGATCGATCTGCTTACCGAGGGCTAAGGCTAGACCGCAGGACCTGGATTTATGACGTCCGGCCCGCTCCTCTCGAGTCCTGCCTGCTGGGAACGAACCACGAGGACGACCGCCAAGAAAGAACGGGCGGGCGTACTCGAGGGGGGCCAGAACCAAGCCCAAACGGGACGGAAGGGTACGGAGCGAGGTATTATAAAGCATTGCTTTATGGCGGCCGAAGAAAAGAAGCGGTTTTCATCATCATGCATGAAGGCGCGCGCGCGCGCCGGTTCATCATGAAGGCGCGCGCGCGCTGAGTCAGAATTTTCCACTCCGCTAAACTAAAGAGGACGACAGAGAAGCAGGAGACGACGAACCCCTGCAACTACGTCGGACCTCTCGGAGTGAAAAAGAAAGCCAGATGGTGGTAGACTATCACGTACGGCTTTGCCCTCCCCGCCAACCACGTGTCAATGTGCCTCTACGGAAGGAACATCGACGGGCGGGTTTCCCGGGCGATCTAAAGCAAGTTGTTGGGGTAGAGAGCCGTATGCGCGGCGACGTGCTCGTATGGTTCGGAGAGGACTCAGCGTACACTGATCCTGTTGATTGGTGGAAAAGCAGCTTCACTCCTTATTCCAAATATGCTTTTTCAGGAGTATCATGATTTGCCGTCTAAATGGTTTTGTACGAAGTATCTATTGGTCCTATTATCATTACTGCACTAATTTGTGTAGGTTTTTGTAATTTTAGTGAGATTGTCATAGCGTAAGAGCAGATATGGTTTCGCATTCTCTTGTTCTCCGTATTGATTCTGTTTTCTATCTTTCGCTCAGTAGAAACTAATCGAGCTCCGTCTGATCTACTAGAAGTAGAAGTTGAATCAGTCGTGGGCTATAATGCGGAATATCTTTTAATGGGATTTGCTCCCTCTCTTTCGGGAGAATATGCTAATACGATCTTAATGAGGTGCGGAGCCTTGCATCCGACATTCGTTGGGCTTCCGCTCCCTGCAGGAGCCAGCGTCCCCTCAAGGGCTTTGTGCAGTAAACTCCTCCGGGCGACGATCTGAAGACTAGTAGGTCCCGCGAAGCTTTCGAAGAGGGGTAGCCTGGTGTGTAAGCACAGCAATGAACCGCGAACCCGTCGGACGACCTATCTAAGATTAGGAGGATATCTCAGGTGGTTATCCCGCAACTCTTCCCCAGACCTATACTATCGAATGCTCATATGGGAAAGTGCGCTCTTAGGTCTGGAACCAGGGAGGGTTGCTCCGAGAAATCCCTTCTCGTTTCCTCCAGGGGGTGCGGACACACTTGCACGGATTACAGGTGACGGCTACAAAGATGGCGGGGAAGGAAACAGTACCCGACATCCAGGGATGAATGTAAACTCATTGGACAGGGGTAATCATTCTGGTCCTGGGAGAGAAGACTCACCAACAACAGTGGTAGACACTAGTCTGAAAGGCTAGCAAAACAGAATCACCGAGACAACGGCAGCCCCATGTACTCCTGTTGCGGACGAGAGACTGCTTGCTACTGGCGTCCCATGAGCAAATTGAGTCTGAACCAGGCGACTTAACCCCCAGCGCAGCGAAGAGGGATTTCTGCTGAAAACTTGTTCGTTACGTTAAAGGGGATCTTTTTGGAATGGTCGGAGAAAGACTCGCTGCGCCTCTTGTCAGGCGCCTTGCTCGAGCCCGCGGGAGAAGTGATGGTACTGTTTATTTCCAAAAATTCGTTCTCGGAGTCAGAAGGTAAAGCACCGTATCTCACAGCTCCCTACTAACGCTCCGCTATCAATTCCAAGTTAGAGGAGGGAGGAGTACCCTGGTCTGGTAGCCAACCCACTTTAATGCTATCGCATTCTCTCTGCTGGGTTAAAACCTAAAGAAAGTGTGCTTATCAGCAGCAAGCACAAACCCGGTTGGTTGTTTTCAGCTGCCCTTTCTGTAGGTTGAGTGGCTTCAATCTCTCCCCCCGGCAGGCAGGCAGGCAGGCAGGAACTTTCTCGCTCGGCCTTTGACCACCTACCTCTCATTGTTCTCCTGGGGACTCACTCACTTTAGAGATTTTTCTCCGTCTATGCGGGCTCTAAGCCGATGAACCGGTTCATCATGAAGGCCTTCATGATGAAAAAGGGGTTGGCGGGTTTGATGAACCGCCTTGTAGGCCAGCCTGAACTGTAAGTCGATCCCACTCTGCTGCTGCTGTGCCAACCACCACCGAGACATCCATGCGAGAGAGAGATCGGATTCGAAGACCTAAACGTTGCATTGGTTGGAGAAGAGGAAACTCAATATTCCCGGGACGGAGCCGTATGACGCGAGAGTGTCACGTACGGTTCTTTGAGAAGGGTGTGGATACACCTATTGGGCTAAGGGCCACAGAGCCGCGCCCTCACTCTCCTAGTCTATGTACACCGCCTTTCCCGGGAGGTTGGCCATCCATTTTAGATCTTCCTAGTTTCCAGGGAATTCCGGGCTCAATCTGGTTTGGCACAAAGGTTATTTTCTTTCCGTTCGTATATATATGGGTTTGCGCAGCATTTCTATGACATTGTTATGATTAACCAATGAGACTTGGACGGAAAGTCTTCCCGCCTTTATCATTAGCTCGGGTAGTTTCTGTATTCGGCGTTCCAGTAGCCTTTGACTGGCTACCTCAATGAATTGAGCATACTGTGATGTTGAACGTCATAATTAATGGGGTTCTGGTCGGAAGAAAACGGCGTCCAGACCCCTCTCACGCACGCCCGCCGATGGAAATTTCGTAAACAGAATGCCGCCTTGCGATCGTCCGATCGATGCTTCTTCGAGGGTGAGAGCACCGACCGGGAAAATAAAAGGAGGAAAGAACCGATACCCCAGCTACTACGGCGCGCGCCTCCCAGATCACAACAATATCTTCTTCTTTTGCTAGGCTTACGGCAGACGCCCTCGGCATAATCGCAATGGACGGCCCTAGGTACGGTAGTGGCGAGTCCAGGTTGCTTGACCTAAACGATTTACCGCCAACCGAAAGGTAATCGTTCGGTTATGTCAAGGGGTGAGTGCTGTGTCAAGCGGGCGGATGCATGATGAACGCTTTTCGGGGCCGCACGCAGAAGGAAAAACACAGATTGCGAAATACGCCTACCATAAATTAATTGCTTCGTCATTGTAGAAGGGCAAAACGTCACAAAACATGTACTTGAGCTTCGAATTAATGTCTCTAAAAGTTTGGGGTACGCCCGCGTGTTTCGACAAGAACACTAAAAAAACCTAATCTGGCTTTATGCAAGATAGCCAAGGCACGTTCAAGCAATTGAAGGAATATCATTGCTCACATCTTTGGCGAGGGTTATAATTCATAGGAGCATCCTGCGGTTACGGCTAGAGGAGGTAGAGTGAAAGATTCGTTAGGTGTGAATTATCATCGTATTCGAGGAGTTAAAGATTCGTAGGGAATCCCGGATTGAAGATGAGGCAGACTAAAACATGGTACAGAGAAACCTAAGAATTCGATACGAATAAAAAGGTCAAATCAGGGAATGGTTGCTTTTCTCGCTCATCGCCTTCAGACCGGTTTAATTTTTCGGGAAGACTTTCAGAATGACCGGCGGAAACTTTTGGAACGGAAAGCCATCCGCTTCGATCCCATTGCAAATATTTCTGCGCCCATCTAGCAGGGCTTTTGTCACCCAGACCCAAGGGAGGCCGTGAAGGAAGCACATACAGCTGCTCGGAGAGATTAAGCTACATCTGGGGAGTGGATAATAAACAAAAAAGATTAATCAAGAAATTAGTCCACTTTTGTATGATTGATGGTAAAAGAACAAAATCTCGTGTTATTGTTTCCTAAACTTCTTCTCGTCTTTCCTGAACTGAACCCGATGTTCATGTTATCACACTCCTGGCTAACGCCATAGAGAATGTCAAGCCTACTCGCGAAATCAAGAAAGTGAGAATCGCAGGGACTACTCGTAATGTACTCAAGATTATTGCCAAAGAACGTTAAGAAACCTTAGCTTTTCGTCGGATCATGGAAGCAGCTGTCAAATGACGTACTATGAGCAGAAATAGCCAGAGCTTGGATTAATGTTCATCTGCTGAGATACCGGATGCTTATCAAAGAAAGGGAAATGTTCGTAAAAGAAGGGATGATCTTCATAAACCGGCAGAGGCCAATAGAAGTTTCGCGCATTATAGGTGGCGGTGAACCATTGAAAACATGTAATGAGCTGGGGTCAAGAGCTGTTAGACACTTTAGCAGCACACACCCTACATCGCAGAATCGAGTAATTGGTAATCCATCGTTCGAATGCTTAATGATTCTAATATTGACAATGAGACCTGCCAAAAAAAAAGAAAGCGAGAATTCGATTCTGGTGTGAATTTGGTGCTACGTGAATTTAATGAAGAAAGTTCGCACTCCCTTCCCTACTGATAATTGGGGGCATCTGAGCCCGCCCCTCGGACATGGGGGCACAAAAGCAGCACAAAAAGCACTATACCCTCCCTGTCTAACTTGTTAAAAAACAACGGAGTAAGTCTTTGCCGGCATTGTTAAGTCATTGGAAAAAGACACCTAACAACAATGAAGATTCGTTTCCAGAGAGTTTATTCACCGTTGCTCCTGGAGAATACTCTGCAAACAACAAACCGTGCGTGCCCTTTCAAGGTTAATCTCAACGATGAAGCGGCTAGCTCGACTCCATCGATCCTGTGTACAATGTCTCAGATTACAGGCCTTCGCTGTGGCGGAACTTGATGACCTGGACTGCGAAGAGCCCTATAGTGACGGCGATAGCGAAGCAGAGGTTGAAGAATTTCTTTTGCCTGCTTCTAACTTTATTATCAAGAATAATGTTCTGGCGGTCAGCGTTAGATAAATCTCATAAGAAATATATTCAAATAGGAATTTGTACGTTCAAACCGTGCGTGTGCCAATTGCTCGAAGAAGCAAAGGTTAAGCTTGAAGCCGAAGAAAAGAGAGGTAAGGAAAGATTAATGATAAGCGATGGATTGGGCCAAACAAATTCGGCGGATTTCTTGAGAAGGAAGGAATACTTGCAAAAAATGATCGAACAATTTGTTGACGAGAGATCAATCTATAATAACTCGCTGGACCTTTTTGATTGATAAGCTGACCAACAAAAGGCAAACCAACATGCAGGATAGGTTTATTGCGCACTTCAAGAAAGATAAAGAACTAATAGACATTTTAACGTCCTTCGATGTATATACGATTGAAATACTTACGATATTTTAGAATCTTTATTGTTAGATTGTTTATTAATAGGGATTGCCTCTTTTCCAGAGTCTAAATTATTATTATTAAAATCTTTACCGTCAGATTGTTTATCAACAGAGATTGACCCAGACTCAGATTTTCTTGAGTCTGAATTAATCGAAAAACAAAATAGCCACGGCCTTTACCATTAAACTTACATTATAACACTTTTTTTTCAATTTAAATATCTCATTTTCTAATGCTATTGTATGACAGCAGAAAAATTGCGGTATAAATGAAAATATTATTAATACAAAGAAAACCTTGTTTTCTTCTTTGATCAAACAAACTCATATCTTTAAATAATAAACGAATTCTAGTTTGAATAGAATCTAAAGCTACTTTTGCTTTCATTCACCAAAAGCAGCTGCTTTGGTTGCCCGACGTTGGTTGTTAACCATTTTAAGAGAGTGTATAAGGACCTACCACTCTATACGGCGGTGTACGATTGCTTCATATCAAACTACAAAGTATCTTCACTATTACCAGATCTATATAAATCAACCCTGTTCGGGTCTTTAGGTTGTCCGATGGCAACCAAAGCGTCTTTCTATTGTTCCCCGAACCATTCGAACTCTTTTACCAGATTCTTGGCAGTCCCTTTCCCAAAGAAAGTTGGGAAGTGCAGTCTCTGCAGGCAGTTAGCCCCTCGGGTCGTTCAGTCTCGAAGGTATGGTTCGGGCTTCGTTCGTTTCTTGTGACCAGATTCATTGGTTCGAGGCTACGTACGTTGGATCGGGTTCGGGCCCTAAAATATGTGATTGGGTAATTACGATGGCTCGTATACACGTTCGAGGATCACTCTCCAGGCGACGGAGGACTGCTTAGTGATTGAAGGGAGAGAAGAAACCCATTTGATTTCTCACTAGAGGCCTAATGATTGCATAACTCTGAGGTTCCAACTGCTACGGATAGAGGGATTTGAACCCCCACGACTGAGTAAGGTCACCAGAACCTAAACCTGGCATGTCTACCAATTCCATCATATCCGCACATCGATTCTTATTTCGAAACCACCCTTTTTCACTGCTAACTGGATAGAGCTAAGAACGCCAATGGCTCGGATGGCGTAGCAATTAGAGGAAACTGAAACACCACCCCGTATTTTTCGATTCTCCCGCAAGCAAGCAAGCAAGCAAGCAAACGCGCGACTTGCTCAATGGAGCCCGCTTACGACGATCCCTTTTAACCTCTCAGGCTCTTATAGAAGGCTTATAGAATGCCTATATGCTTTCCAAATCAAGTTAGGGTGATGGGAAAGTGGGAATGCTAACTTATGACCATACTCACGGATGGAGAGGGATTCGAACCCCCGGTATCTCTCCGAATACTTCGGTTTTCAAGACCGACTCTTTAAACCGCTCAGACATCCATCCCTTTCCCGACAAGATCACGAGCCATCAATAATCAACGGGAAAGCGTGCCAAGCTTTCAGGTCTTTGTAAATCGCACGCAACGCCTTCAGAAAACAAATAGGTTGTACCGCAGGGCCTCCTCTTTGGCCCCTCCGACCAGAAAGGTTAAGCGTGGTAATTGATCATTCTATTTTAGATTGATAGGAACTAAGGCGTCCTAATAACCAAGTTTACAACCATGGGCAATAACGGACTCGAACCGCTGACTCCCTCGGTGTAAACGAGGCGCTCTACCAACTGAGCTAATTACCCGGAGTGCCGGCGATACTTCGGAGTCTCGCCGGCTCTGTTTTCTGTAGGTCACATAGAAATTTATCCATTCTTTCTACGGCCACGTCAATCCGCTTCTTTTCTTGTTGGGCCGCTAGCAATTGTCTAGCTTCTGCTACCAACTCCCCCATCGGGCCGTCTGACTTTACCGTAGCCGATAAGTAGCGTTAATCGTCTTCATCGCGCTGATGAAGCAGCGGGTTCATCCACCACCTTGGTTCTTCCCCGCAAGCAAGCAAGCAAGCAAGCAAGCAACTTCCGCCGTATTATCCATAGCTGTTCATCAAGAAGGCCTAGAGTTAGTTTTCCGATAAGATTCAAGCTACAATTTCAAACAGCACCTTTTCTTCATGAAGCGCAAGAAAACTAACTTTTCTGCGGAAGAAGAAGAAGCGGTAAAAAGTGTAATATAAATGGCTACCAAAGTTCTTCTTTTGAACTTTCAAGAAGGCCTGAATATTCATGGATTATTAT
>ERZ1034411.334-NODE-334-length-10646-cov-2.534605_pt1 | contig 10646 bp, 13 predicted proteins | sample MGYA00520583_ERZ1034411 | MGnify/ENA primary metagenome ERZ1034411 (study PRJEB33736, sample SAMEA104288481) | Azolla microphylla | place: Ecuador | collected 1982 | study: EMG produced TPA metagenomics assembly of the PRJEB19522 data set (Is there foul play in...
CGTGCAGGGCGGGGCCGACCAGGAACGGAATCTGCCGCGATGCGCTGGCGGCCTCACCCGCATGCATCAATCCGTGAAAGCACTCGATATGGGCGTCGAATTTCCGTGCCACGGCCAAGGCCGCGTCCAGCACGTTGAAATCGGATTCGCCGCCGCCCAACGGCGCCAGAATCGCCTTGTACATGGCTGCTCCTGCTGCGGAAATGCCACACAGCTTCGATCCCGGGAAGCCGTGGCGCATTGATGCCGGTCAAACGTGCCGCCGGCGGTTTCAGGGACTGGCAATAGTCTCCGCCGCAGGCCGCAGGTGCGACATGCACTCGACCAGCCAGCCGCGAACGGCGGCCGGTGTCAGCACGCCGCAAAAGCCGGACTGATCGTTCAGCACCAGGATCATGCCGTCACTGGTCGCGCGCATCAGATCCAGTGCGTGCGGCAGGGTATCGTCCCAGCGGCAGGTGACGAGGCGCCGGTTCATCACATCGCCCACGGTCACGCCGTACTGGCTCAAACGGCTGGCGGCCACGCCCAGGTCAGCCGCGTCGGCGGTGCCGATCGGCTTGATCGCCACGCCGTCCGATTCCACCACCACCAGGGTCTTCACTCCGCATTCGCGGACCAGGGCGGCGGCCTCGGCCACCGGCATATCGGGGCCGGTGGTGACCACCGCATCACTGCACAAATCGCATACCCCCATCATTGCCTCCCGCGGGCCGCTATCAATGGCCCGCCATCTGTTGCGTGCATCATCCAGCCGGAACGGCGGGCCCGCACTGATGTGGATCAAGTTCCCGTCACCCGCGGCGTGCCAGAGTCATGCGGATGCACAACGTGGTGGAGAGCGGCCATTTCTTCGCCTATGGCATCGAGCAGGAGCTGCGGATTCGGCACGCGGCCGCGATCCGCGGACAGGCCGACACTGAGGGTGCCGGCATAGGTGAAGAAACTCACGCCGAGGCCGATGCCGCCCGCCTGCGGCGGCCAGAACGCCAGGCTGCGCATGCATGCGCCGGCGATGCGCACATGGCGGTGGGGGCCCGGCAGATTGGAGACCACGGCTGCCGACTTGGCGCCGATCAGGCACACCAGGCGACTTTCCAGCGGCACCGGCAGGTGGCCGGCGGCGGCGAGGCCGAGCAAGGTGACCCTGGCCTCGACAGATGCCTTCAGCCGTGCCATCCGTTCGCTGACGAGGCGCAGCCGCCCGGAGAAATCCTCCACGCCCACCGGCAGGTCGAGCAATACCAGCCCGAACCGGTTGCCCAGCTCGCGGCCTCGACCGGCGCGGAGATTGACCGGAATGGAAACGCGCAGGCTCTGCTCGCCGTCGATCCGCATCCCCTGCCGTCGCAAATGCCGTCCCAGGGCGCCGGCGAGAATGGTCATGAACAGATCGTTGACGCTGACTTCGAGCTGCCGCGCGGCCTGGCGCAGAGGGGCGAACGGGATATCGCAGGCCCACGTCACATCGCGCCGGCCCGACAGCGGCCGGCGCAACGGCGGAGGAATGTCATCGGGAAGGCTCAACACCCTCCGCGCCGCCTTCATCGAAGCCCAGCCCTTGCGCAGGCCGCGCCGGGCAGTGGCGGCGTTGGCCAGCCATCCCGCCGCGGCGCGAAGCCGCAGCAGGCCGGTGTTGCAACCATCCAGCAGGTCGATCAGGCCGCCGAGAGGACCAGCTCTCGGGCTGCGGCCGCGGACCGCATGCGACCGCTTCATGCTCCGCGGCAGGTTGGCATCGGCACTGTCCAGCAGCAGCGTGACGAGGGCCACGCCGTCGGCCACCGCGTGGTGCACACGGAACAGCACGGTGATAGGCCCGTCGGGCTGCGGGAACAGGAACAAGCGCCATAACGGCCGCCCCCCGTCGAGATCCCTGGAGCTTTCCAGCGAAACCGCCTTGCGCAGTTGCAGCTCGTAGTTCCGCGCCGGCAACCGCCTCACCTGCACGTGGTAGCGAAAGTCCATGTCGTCGTCACGGATCCAGCAGGGAGTGCCGTGGATCCGCACCACGCGTTGAGCGAAACGAGGCTGGCGCAACAAGCGGTCCACCAGGGTCTTCTGGAATTCCGCGGCGTCGACCGGCCCGTCGAGCCGGATCAGGGCGCCGATCACCATCGGATTGCCGGGCTCGTCCATTTCCAGCCATGCCCGATCGACCGCATTCATCATCACCGGCAACGGCATTGTCGTCATCATTGCTCTCCGGGCGATCGCCGGGCGCGGCCGACATCGTCGCCGTCGACGCGGCACCACGCAGGCCCGGCGAACCGGACCCGCGCCATTCTCATTTCAGGCCGGCAACCGGACGCCGGACGATGGGCTGGACCTCGAGCCCGCGCAGGCATGCCGGAGCGTTCCCCCTTTGCGCCGGGCGTTCAGCCGGCGGGGGTACGCACCACCATGCCGCTGACCGGCTCGATCGTGGTCAGCCGGTCGCGGACATTGCGCACGCCGGGAATGTTCTCGACCAGCACCACCAGCGCCGCCCGCAAGCGATCGTCCAGCAGCACGCCACGCAGTTCCACCGCGCCGGCGTTGACCGCGACCTGCACGGTGGCGCGCGGCGCCCAAGGCAGGCGATCCATTTCCGCGGCGATGCGGCGCTGCAGCTTCGCATCGGAATCGGCCGAGCCTTCGCGCTGCGGCATGCGGTCGAGGAGGGCGCGCATCATATCGGCCCGGGACAGGATGCCGACCATGCGGCCATCGCGCATCACCGGCAGGCGCTTGAAATGGTGGCCGAGCATCAGGTCCACCGCCTGGTCCAGCCCGGCATCGGCATCGATGGTCACCGGTTCGCGGCTCATCACCTCGCCGACCTTGCGGCCGTGGCTGGAGGCATACTCCAGCGCTTCCCGCCCCGGGCCGATCAGAAACTCGAGCCATTTCGGGCGGTGCCGCTCGGTGTCGAGTTCGCCCCGGCGCATGAAATCGCCTTCGGTGACGATGCCGACCAACACGCCGCCGCTGTCGACCACCGGCAGGCCGCTGACGGACGCGTCGAGCATGATGCGGATGGCGTCGACGATGGTCGCATCGGGGCCGACGGTCACCGGCCTCGAACTCATCGCGTCACAGACTTTCATGGCGCCTCCCGGGTGCCCCGGCGAGCCCGGCACGGTGCCGGTCGGCATTCGCCGATCGAGACCGCACGATTCCCGCCGGACGCGTCATTTGCGCAGGCTGTGCTGGAAAATGCGGTCGGCCTTGTCGCTGGCCGCCTTGGCGTCGGCCGCGGCCTTGTCGGCCTTGTCCTCGGCCTGGCGCGCTTCGACGGCGGCGCGGTTGGCGGCGTCTCCTGCAACGTTGACGCCCTGCTGGGCGGCCTGGGCGACATCCATCGCTTGCGCGGCCAGCTGCTTGGCCGCAGCCGCATCCTTGCTCGCACGGTCCAGCACGGCACGGTCCTGGTCGCTGAGCGTGGCGCAGGCGCACAGCAGGAGCGGAGCCGCCGCTACGATCAGCATCTTGTTCTTGATCACATCAGTCTCCTTGGATGAGGTGCAGAGCCGCGCGGCAGGCGCGGTCGTCGGCGATTCTAGGCAGGGAGGGGGCGGCGCCCCATGACCCAGATCAATCGCCGCGGGTGACTTGCACGGGAACGCCGCGCATCTGCTGCCCCGTCAGCACCACCGTGTCCCAGACGACGCGATGTGCCTGGCCGCCTGCGGCGGCAGACACGGCCGCGAGCAGCAGTTGCAGCGGCGGCGGCGGCGGTGTCACCCCCTGCTCCAGCAGGTCGGCTCCGGCCTGTCCGGAATGTACCTCCAGGTACAGCTGGCCCGAACGCCAGCCGAGCTTGACTGGCTGGTCGACCACGGTCACCTGCGTATGGATCGGCACGCTCCGGTACAGCCTTGCGATATCGTCCGGGTAAAGACGCACGCAGCCATGGCTGTCACGGCGGCCGATGCTGTACGGCCGATTGGTGCCGTGAATGGCGTAGCCGGGCCACGCCAGGTAAAGCGCGAAATCACCCATGGGGTTGTCCGGCCCCGGCGGCACACGCGCGGGCAATTCCGGTTCGTCTGCGCGCTCCGACGCGGTCGGCACCCACACCGGCCGACTGGCTTTGCGAACGACGGAGGTACGTCCGGTCCTGGTCTGCCAGCCTGTCCGGCCGATGCCGAGGGGGAAACTTTCCACGTCGCCTTGCGCATAATGATAGAGGCGCAATTCCGCGAGGTTGATGACGATGCCGCGGCGCGGCGCATCCGGCAGGACATGTTCCAGCGGAAGGATCACCAACGCGTCTTCTTGCGGAAGCCAGGGGTCGAGCCCCGGATTGGCGGCGCGGATCTCGGCGAAGCCGAGGTCATGACGGCGGGCGATCTCGAGCAGCGTATCGCCGGATCGCACCCGTTCGGCTGCCGCGGTGCCGATCACATCCTCGGCGCGCACGGCCGTCCCGGCGCCGAAGCAGCAGGCGCACACCAGCACGATGTCGACCCAGCCGGGCCAGCGGCAAGCAGCCATGTCCTGTCCAGTTGTTTGCCTGCCGCTGATCCGGGTGCCCATCCGCCCCGGTGGCGGCGTTGAAGGCGGCACTTTGCGGCCGCACCGCGAGCACCGTCTTGACCCAGGTCAATGCCCCGTCGCGCGCGCCGGCCACAGACTGGCGGCAGACCCGCAAGGAAGCCACGACTCATGGATATCCGCCTGCCCGACTCCGTAGCCCTGCCGCCCGCCCAGACCCAGGGCGGCATGCCGCTGATGAGCGCCCTCGCCGCCCGCCGCAGCGTGCGCGCCTTCTCGCAGCGCCCGTTGGAAGCGCAGCTGCTGTCCAACCTCCTGTGGGCGGCCGGCGGCATCAACCGGGCCGACGGCGGCGGTCGCACCGCTCCTTCGGCGCACAACTGGCGCGAGATCGAAATTTACGTGGCGCAGGCCGACGGCTTGAGCAGCTACCATCCCTTGACGCATAGCCTGCGCCACGAATCGCGGCGCGACCTTCGCGCCGAAAGCGGCGTGCAGGATTTTGTGGCAACCGCGCCGCTGAACCTGATCTATGTCGCCGATCTCGCGCGGGTCGATGCGATCGATCCCGTCGAACGCCGCTTTTACTGCGCCGCCGACGCCGCATTTTGCGCGCAGAACGTCTACCTGTTCTGTGCTTCGGCGGGCCTGGCCTGCGTGGTGCGCGGCGTCGTCAATCGCCGCGCGCTGGCCCAGTCGATGGAACTGGGCCTGCGGCAGCGGGTGATCCTGGCGCAAACGGTCGGCTATCCCGCCGTGTGACGGTCACTGCATTTCGTCCAACCGAAGGAGAACAGCCCATGCGAGTCCTGGATGTGATGACCCACGGCGTGGTGACCACCACCGCCGAATCCTCGGTGCAGGCTGCCACCAACCTGATGCTGGAACACCGGATCAGCGCTCTGCCGGTGGTCGACGACGCCGGCCGCCTGGTCGGCATCGTCAGCGAAGGCGATCTGGTGCGCCGCGTCGAGATCGGCACCGAGGCGCGCCGTTCGCGCTGGTCGGAACTGTTCACCTCGAACAACACATTGGCCGGGGAATACGTGAAGTCGCACTCGAAGCGGGTGGCCGATGTCATGACGCGGACGGTTTACAGCGTGGACGAGGCCGCGCCGCTGTTCGATGTCGCCGAACTGATGTGCCGCCATGGCATCAAGAGGCTGCCGGTGCTGCGCGACGGCATGCCCGTCGGCATCGTCAGCCGCGCCAACCTGCTACGGGCGCTGGCCTCGACGATGCAGACCGGCCCGGCGCTGCAGCCGGTCGACGACGACATGATCCGCCGCCAGCTCCTCGACGAACTGCGCCGCCAGAAATGGAGCGCCTTCAACGAGGCGAACGTGGTCGTGCTCAATGGCGTCGTCCACCTGTGGGGTGAGGCGCTGTCGGAAAGCGAGATGCGCGCGGGAAGGATCGCGGCGGAGAACGTCGACGGCGTCCATCATGTCGAGGACCATCGGGCACAGTTGCCGGTGGTTCCGATCGCGTGATACAGCCGGAGCCTGCCATGCACATCGAGCGAAGCACACCACCGGTCGTCGGCAGCTGGTATCGCCGCAACGACCGCGCGCAGCCTTTCCGCGTCGTCGCCTGCGATACCGACGCGGAGACGGTGGACGTGGAGTATTTCGACGGGACGGTGGACGAGTGGCCGCTGACCCACTGGCGCAGCCTGGGCATCACAGCCGGCGAGGCGCCGTTGGACTGGAGCGGCCCGTTCGACGATCTGGAGCGGACCGAACTCGAACCGGACGGGGCAGCCGCGCCGCTCCCTGGTGTTGCGGAAGCGATCCGCGAGCTCTCCGAAGGGTCGGACCTCGGACCGGATGACGATTCCTAGGCCGGCCATCCGCGGCCCACACCGGCGCTTCCGCCTCGACCGACGATCCAGTGAAATGATCCCCTCCCGGCTGCTCTTCGCCCCTCTGGCCCTGAACGCCGCGACGCTGCGCAACCGCATCGTCATGGCGCCGATGACACGCTGCCGCGTCTCGCGCGACCATGCGCCGCTGCCGATGGCCGCGCGGTACTACGCCCAAAGGGCGGATGCCGGCCTGATCGTGTCGGAAGGCATCGTCGTATCGGACCGTGGGCGCGGCTACGCCCGCACCCCAGCAGCAAGCCTGGCGCCGCGTCACCGCGGCCGTTCATGCCCGGGGCGGGCGGATCTTCGCCCAGCTATGGCACTGCGGGCGGGTATCCGCCGCCGGCGTGCTGCCGCCGGGCGCAACGCCGGTCGGTCCCGGCAGCAAGGTCGCGGCATGTTCGGTCATGGCGGAGGACGGGCGCCACCGCCCCTGCCTGACGCCATGCTCCGTGCCGCGCTCGCTCGACACGGACGAAATGCCAGAGTTGATTCAGCAGTTCGTCCTGGCCGCCCGCCGTGCGCGGGATGTGGGATTCGACGGCGTCGAAATCCATGCGGCGAACGGCTACCTGCTGGACCAGTTCCGCTGCCCTTATCTGAATACGCGCAGCGACGCCTATGGCGGCAACGTCGAGGGCCGCTGCCGGCTGACGCTGGACGTGGCCGCGGCGGTGGCGCACGCGATCGGCTCCAGCCACACCGGCTTGCGCCTGTCGCCGCTGGGAACGGCCAACGACATGCAGCCCGATCCCGAGCCGGAGGCGACTTACGGATACCTGGCCTCGCGGCTCGACCGGCTGGGGCTGGGCTACCTTCATCTCGCCGACCAGAGTGGCGACTGGATCCATCAGCGCCGCCATCCGCTGCTGCGATGCATACGCCGCAACTTTCACGGCACCCTCGTGCTCTGCGGGGGCTTCGACCTGGCGTCCGCTGAAGAGGCCCTGCAGGCTGGCTCCGGCGACCTCATCGCCTTCGGGCGGCCTTTCATCGCCAACCCCGACCTGGTATCGCGGCTGTGCCATGGAACACCGCTGGCCCCGCTCGATCACGACACCCTGTACACCGGCGGCGCACATGGTTATGTCGACTATTCAGCCCATGTGACGAAGCCGCCTGCGACCCGGCCCCGGCGGATGAAGCGCGCGACGACGGCAGCGGCGCCAGCCGGTTCCTAGGACAGCCGGCAGGTCGAAAAGAGCGCGACCATGGACGCCCGCCTTCACCAGCGTCCGGAAGCGCCGCCACCGCCGAAATTGCCGCCGCCACCGCGGAAGCCGCCTCCGGACGACCCTCCCGGGCCGCCGCCGAACCACCGGCCCGCCCTGGCCGAAATGCCGATGCCGACGACGAAGAACACCATGGCGGCGAATCCCAGGGCCGTGCCGATCATTCCGGATATGGCCCAGGCCGCGGCTCCCGCGGCCGAAGCGCAGACCACGGCCGCCGGCAGACGGCCGATCCAGGCGCGCAAGCCCAGGCCGGCGATGGCGAACACCAGTACCAGCGCCGGCAGCCAAAGCCTGCCGCTGCCGGCACTGTCCGCGACCGGCGCCGGCAACGGCTCGCCCGATACGACCCCGACCATCGCCTGCACGCCCGCGTCGACGCCGCCGTAGAAATCCCCGTGCTGGAATTTCGGCACGATGATTTCGCTGATGATGCGCTTGCAGGTGGCGTCGTTGAGAGCGCCCTCGAGGCCGTAGCCCACTTCGATGCGCATCACGCGGTCATTCTTGGCCACCACCAGAACGGCACCGTCGTCGACACCCGGGCGGCCGAGCTTCCATGTTTCGGCCACGCGGATCGAATATTGCTCGATCGAATCGGCGCCGGTGGTGGGGATGATCAGAACGGCGAGCTGGCTGCCCTTGGCCTGTTCGAGCGTTTGCAGGCGCCGTCCGATCGCCTGCTGCTGCCCGTCGTCGAGCGTGCCGGTGAGGTCGACCACGCGCCCGCTCAAAGGCGGGACCTCGGGCACCATCGCGGCGGCGGCGGCGAAGGAGAAGATCAGCAGGCCGCAGATCACAACAGCCAGGCGCGGCATGGGGCCCTCAGCGCGGCGGCTCGGGCGCCGCCGGACGCGAGAAATCGACCGCGGGTGGCGAAGCGATGCGGATTTCGTCCTGGACACTGAAGTTCTGCCGCACCTTGTAGCCGAATGCGCGCGCAGTGAGATTGGACGGGAAAGAACGAACGGTGACGTTGTAATCGCGCACGGCGGCGATGTAGCGGTTGCGGGCCACCGCGATGCGGTTTTCGGTGCCCTCCAGTTGCGCCTGCAGATCGCGGAAGGCGGCGTCGGACTTGAGCTGGGGGTAGCTCTCGGAAACAGCCAGCAGCCGCGACAAGGCGCTGCCCAGCTCCGCCTGCGCGCGCCTGAACCGGTCGAACGCCTGGGGATCTTCGATCAATTGCGGAGTCGCCTGGATGCCGCCGACGCGGGCGCGGGCCTCGGTGACCTCCGTGAGCACGCGTTCTTCCTGCGCGGCATACCCCTTGACGGTATTGACCAGGTTCGGCACCAGGTCGGCGCGGCGTTGGTACTGGTTGAGCACCTCGGACCACGCCGCCTGCACCTGCTCGTCCTGGCGCTGCAACGCGTTGTAGCCGCACCCGCCCAGCATCGAGACCAGCGTCGCCAGCAACAGCATCCGTACGGCTTTTTGAAATCTCACTTGTCCACTCCATGTAATGGCTTGGCCGGCGCCGCATGCGGCGGACGTCGAGCTTCCGCGTCGCTCAGCCTGCGCCGCAGCCCCTGCCGCTGCCTTGATCGATGTCAAGGATTGCGTTCGCGCAGAGAGCTCCGCCGGTGCCGGAGATACACTTCCGGATAGGGCGATGCAGTGCGCCAGGCGCGTACCTGCCGCCGCTATGCCGTGCCCGGCTCGACGACCACCAGGTCTGCATGCCCGAAACCCTTGCTGTAATCGAGCACCGAGATCACCGTCGGGTCGAGCCGGAACAGCCGGATCTGCGAGGCTGGCGGCCTCGGCACGGGCCACTCCGAATACTCCGGGTACCTCGTAGCCAGCCGGTCCAGGATGCGATCCACCTCGACGGGATCTTCCACCCGCCGCGCCCTCGCCGCCATCGACAAGCCGGCGATCGCCATCAGGTCGGCCGTATCATGGTCGATGGTCAGGGAGACGCGGTCGTCGGCGGCCAGGTTCAGGGCCTTCTGGCTCTGCGGCCCGCACAGGAAATACAACTTGAGACCCTCGTAGACATAGCCGACGGTGGTGGCCTGCGGCCAGCCGTCGGGCCGCAGCGTCGCCAGGGTCATGACGCGGTGCTGGCGGAGCAGATTGTCGATTTTGTGCCGGATGGCAGGGTCCATGGCAGTCTCCGATGGCGGCGGGCGCGCAACCGCCGGCACCATAAGCCGTACTGCCGGATCGCTCCATTGACCTGGATCAAGCCGGCGCGCGCCGCTTCCCCGCGGCCGCTTCCGCGGGCGCCGCTGATCCAGGTCAATCGGCGCCGGCGCTGGCGGCCTTAATCTTCGGATCCTATCCGGAGACATCGCGATGACAGGCTTGACCTCTTCCCAGCAGATCGAATTCAACCGCACGCTCAAGGATCGCTACCGCGAGTTGTGGAGCAAGGTGCAGCGCGAGCTGGCCGCCGCGCAACCCTACGGGGTACTGGCCGGAGAAACGCATGACCGCGAGGACGAAGCGACGGCGGACCTGCTGGTCGACATAGACCTGGCCCTGATCCACCGCGACATCGGTGAAATGCGCGACATCGAGGCGGCGCTGGAACGCATCCTGCAGCAAAGCTACGGCACCTGCAGCGACTGCGGCACGCGCATCGAACTGCCGCGCCTGCGCGCCTGGCCGACCGCCAAGCGTTGCCACGGCTGCCAGGTCCGCCATGAACAACGGCACGCCTCCACCCGCGGCCCGACGCTCTAGGGTCTGTTCACGCCGTTTCGAATATCGCATCGGAACTGCCGCCCGAACGGACGCGGCCCGGCCATTCGGGCGCGCCGCGCCGTTTAGATTCGCTTCCCGGCCGGATCGGGCCGCCGGGTGCCTTTTCGTCGATCACGCGCTCCGAAGGTGCCGCCGTCCTGGCGCGTTCACGAATCGTCGCCGTACGGCCGGTCCGCCCCGCCGCGCAAGCGCCTGGCTCCCATGGACACTTCGAGGCGCAGCATGTCGAAAAGGGATCGCAGATCCAGTTCTCCTCGCCCGAGCATCTGGGCCGCAAGCTTTCGCGCCATGCGGCTGGCACCTTGCCGGTAGCAGCGGATCATTGCCAGCCGCCGGAAATGCCGGGACAACCT